>Ga0181520_10009367_pt1 | contig 13545 bp, 11 predicted proteins | sample PEATcosm2014_Bin_29_FD_132451 | JGI IMG/M metagenome (GOLD analysis project Ga0181520, IMG submission 132451) | Peatland microbial communities from MTU Mesocosm Facility, Houghton, MI, USA - PEATcosm2014_Bin02_30_metaG | ecosystem: Environmental > Terrestrial > Soil > Wetlands > Peat | place...
GACTGTTCTTATCCAATGAGGGGCTGCTTTCCAGGCTCTTGCGAGCCTGGCTAAACTCTTTCGGCCCTTCGGGCCTTTTGGGGCAACGGCCCGTGATTCGCACGCAAGATGTGGGTAAAACATAGCCACGCGTGGAGAGGGGAAGACGGCAGCGGTTTGCTGCTGCGTGGGAATCGCCGTTTGCCTCTCCCCTCCCGGCACGGGAGGGGTGGCCCGCCGCAGGCGGGACGGGGTAGGGCCGTTTTCATCGTTTCAGAGTGCCGGAACCCGGCATGACGACTGTCTTCTAACTTCCCTCTCCTGGCTCCTGCCGTTACCCCCTCGGCGTGATGACGAGCTGTCTCTGCTCGCCCTCTCCCTCCGAGTAGGTCTCCACGTCGGGGTCGTCTTTGAGCACCATGTGGACGATGCGCCGCTCGTAGGGCTTGAGATCGGGGATCACAAGTTCCCTCTGGGTACGCTTGACCTTGTCCGCCTCGGCGAGCGCCATCTTCTCGAGCATCTGCCGACGCCGCTCGCGGTACTCCTCGGCGTCGACGATGATCCGCGCCCCCACGTTGTAGACATTATTCGCGGCCACGGAAACGAGAAGCTGCAGAGCGTCGAGCGTTGCGCCGTGGCGACCGATCAACGCGCCCAGGTCGTCGCCGTTGACCTGCAGGAAAACGTCGCGTCCCTCGGCGCCGACGATCTCTGCCGCGCCCGGCAGACCCATGAGGTCGACGATGTCCTGAAGGATTTCGCGGGCCTTCTCGGCCACCGCAGTCAGGTCGTCGCCGCCCGCGGGCCTGGCCTCCGAGGCCGCCACGGATACCGGGGCAGCCGCCGGAACTGCCGGTTCAGCCGAGGGCGCAGGCTCCGCCGCTTCGGGAGCGGCGGCGTAGATGTCGTCGGCAACGACGTGCGGCGCGATCTCGGCACTATCCTCCGCCGTGGCCTTGATCCGGTACTCGCCGCCCCCAATGAGGCCCAGGATGCGGCGCGGTTCCTCGATGACCTCCACGGATAGAGCGTCAACGCTGACACCGAGCTGGCGTGCGGCCTCCAGTTTGGCCTCCTCCAATGTCTTGGCCGATACCTCTACGGACCTCATCGTGCTCGTCTCCTTAACTGGCGCGCAGCGCCTCGACCTCCGCCCGTGACCTGCGGGGCCTGGAGGCGCGGTCGCATCACCGTTTGCGTCGCTTGGTGTCCCTGCTCTCGGCCTCAGCGCGATTCGACTTCTTGCCCTGCCCTGACTTGACCTTCTGCTCATAGCTTTGCGGCTTGGCGGGTTCTTCCGGGGCTGCGGGCTTCTTCCCTGCAAGGGCGTCCATGATCGCGGCGAATCCGGTGGACTTAGGCTTTGGGGCCGGCTCGGATGGGATCAGGGCACCATCCGTGCCTGCGCCGCCGGCTGGAGCATGGGCATCCCGCATGTACAGCCACTGCTGCGCGAAGTAGATGACGTTCGTGCCCAACCAGTACAGGATGAACGCCGATGACATGGTCTTGAAGAACATGAAGAACATCAGCGGCATCATGTACGTCATCATCTGCTGCTGTTGTGCCTGCTGCGGGTCCATCGTCGGCTGCATCTTGCTGGTCATCTTCTGGAAGGCGATCATGCTAAGGGTATACATGACCAGCAACACCATGTCGGGCTGAGACAGGTTGTGGACCCACAGGAACGAGTGCCCGTCGAACTGGATGATGTAGGACCGTATCCCCTGGTAGATGCAGATCAGAATCGGCATCTGGACGACCAGCGGAAGACACCCGCCGAACGGATTCACATGGTTGGCCTTGCAGAGTTTCCAGAACTCCTCCTGGAACTTCTGCTTATCGTCCTTGTACTCTTGCTGCAGGGCCTTGATCTGTGGCTGCAGCTTCTGCATCGCCTTGCCCGACTGCATCTGCTTGATCGTCAGCGGGTAGATGCCGACGCGCACCACCAAAGCGATCAGCAGAATGCCCAGGCCGGCATTCCCGCCGCATACCCCGACGAAGAAGTCTACGAACTTATACCAGAAGTTATTCCTGGCGATGGCGTCCAGGGGCTCGTGCAGGGCCTCTCGCACGGACACTTTCTCCCACGCCTTGCCGTCAGCGGTGGGACGCCAGACATAGAAGCGAGGCTTGCCCGAGGGGTCCGCTATCGAGTACGTCTGCCACGCCATCCAAAGGTCGCCCTGTGCGGCCTTGCGCTCGCGGAGCATGTCCATCTCGAGGACGCCTGCCCAGAAGCGCGCCTGCGGAGCCAGCCAGAAGCCTGACCGCTGCCCCGCGGCTGCAACCTCTTTGTACGCTGCCGCAGCCTCCATCCACTTGCCCTGAAGCTCGTCGACCCGCGCCATGCGGATGAGCGTCAGCGGAAGGGACGGCTCGAGCTTTGAAGCGCGCACGATCGGCTTGCCCGAAGCGTCCACCTCGACGAGACCCTCGGCGTGCGCCGGCAATCCATTCGGCCCTGCCTCGGGGAAGCCGGTCGGCACCGTTCCGCCGCCGAGCGCGATCTTGCACTCGCCCCCCTCACTCTTGAACACGCCCGTATCCTTCTCCGACGACGCCGTATAAACCCCGTCTACGGCCACCAAAGCTCCCTTCAGGGAGGCGGCGCCTTCGACGAGTTGGGCGACAGACAAAGGCTTCTTCTCTCCGCCGCCGAAGATCCCGGAAAGGAATCCGCCCTTCTGGCTTCCCTGCTGCGTCTGCACCTGGCTCCGCAACAGGAGAAGCTGTTGAAGTTGATCGGCAAGCGGCGGCGTGTCAGCAATCCGAAGCTCGGGCGGGAGCCCATCTTGCGACGACGGCTCGTCAGCCCGCACAGGGAGACAGGCAGCAACTGCCACAATACAGAGCAGACTCAGGGCGAGCCCGAGCGTTCTGCATGTATCTCTCATTGGGTTATCAGCTCATTCCTCATCAGACCGACCACATTGATCGCATCGCTCGGCGGCGACGCACTCCAGTATAGGGGCTCCCGGAACGGGGTCGTAGCCCCCTGCGGCGAACGGGTGACAGCGCAGGAGCCGCCGGAAGCCCAGCCACGAGCCCCGCAATGCCCCGTGCAACTCGATGGCCTGCCGGGCATACTCCGAGCATGACGGACGATACCGGCACATCGGCGGGAGAACGCGCGACAAGGTGCGCTGATATACCCGGATCAGCCACACCAAAACGCGTCTCACGCCATGCTGCCTTCTTTCGCCCCGTGCGCATCCCCGCCGCGCTCGGCCGGCGACGCGAGGGTTCGCAGTTGGCGCGGCAAGGCGCGGGCAATGGTGGCGGCCATGTCCTGATAGGACAACTCGCGCACCCCCGGCCGCGCCACGAATACGACGTCGAGATCAATGGCGCAATCCTTGACCAGCGTTCGCAAGGCCTCGCGTAAACGCCGTCGGATCAGGTTGCGTCTGACCGCGTTGCCGGCATTGCGCCGGCTGACGATCAACCCGTAACGGACGCCTGCGCCCGGCTCGCCCGCAAGGGTCAATACCCCCAGCGCGCGACCGCCGCTCCGCCGCCCTCTTTGGAACACGGCGTCGAATTCGCGTTTACGCTTAAGGCTCTCGAACTTGCCCAAGTACGCGCCTCTTGGCCGCGCTACGCGGCCCCGCTGCGTGGTAGCATCGCTTCAATTATCGCACTACACGGAAAGCCTGGCGCGTCCCTTCGCCCGGCGGCGGGCGATGACGCGACGCCCCGGCTTGTCCTGCATGCGTGCGCGGAATCCGTGCTTGCGCTTGCGCGCTCGTGTTTTCGGTTGATACGTTCGCTTCATTCTAGCTCTCCACAATGCCCCGGTGGGATTGCCGAACATTAAGGCAGGCAACCATCTACGGCCCGTCGCGGCACCCCGCACCGGGGACGCCCTGGCCGCCAGGAGAAATGACTATATCATACCGACGCGATCCCGGCAAGAAAAAGACGATTTGCGGAAACGCAGAACGCAAAACGCAGAACGCAGAATCGACGGCAAGAACGGCAAGAAGGCTGCCATCTCCGCCGTTCCTGCCGTTTTCGTCGTCTTTGCCGTCGATTCTGCGTTCAGCGTTTTGCGTTCTGGGTTCTGCGTTTCCCTTGCCGTTGCCTCTGCGCTTCTTTTGGTGTAGACTAGTGCCCGTCGGGCGGCCTGCCGGGGTACGGCTGCCGTATTGTTTCGTCTACTGAGGCCGTTGCAGAAGCTGCGGGGGCGCCTGTAGGAGCGGTCTCCAGACCGCGATTGCCGTTGACGCTTAGTCGCACTCTGGAGAGTGCTCCTACAGACTTCTGCAATTGCCTCCACTGTCTTGCCCTTTGGGTGGAGGAGCTGATTCTGATGTCGGAAGTCGCAAAGTCCACGTGGCGCGAGAAAGTCGGCCTTGCTGAGATGCTGCGGGGCGGCGTCATCATGGACGTCACCAATCCCGACCAGGCCAAGATCGCCGAGGAAGCCGGCGCGGTCTCGGTCATGGCGCTCGAGCGCGTGCCGTCGGACATTCGCGCTGAGGGCGGCGTCGCTCGCATGGCGGACCTCTCGGTGATCGAGAAGATCATGGAGTGCGTCACGATCCCGGTCATGGCCAAGTGCCGCATCGGGCATTTCGCCGAGGCGCAGGTGCTCGAGGCGATGGGTGTCGATTTCATCGACGAGAGCGAAGTGCTCACCCCCGCCGATGAGGCCTATCACGTCTGGAAGCACGACTTCAAGGTCCCCTTCGTGTGCGGCTGCACCGATCTCTCCGAGGCCCTGCGCCGGATCGGCGAGGGCGCGGCGATGATCCGCACCAAGGGTGAAGCGGGCTCGGGCAACATCGTCGAGGCGACGCGGCACATGCGCGCGGTCATCCAGGGCATCGAGCGGGTCAAGGGCCTGCGCGATGACGAGCTGATGACCGAGGCGAAGAACATGGGCGCGCCGTTCGAGCTGGTCCGCGAAGTCTCCAAATCGGGCAAGCTCCCGGTGCCGAACTTCTCCGCCGGCGGTATCGCCACTCCGGCGGACGCGGCCCTGATGATGCAGCTTGGCGCAGAGTCGATCTTCGTCGGCTCGGGCATCTTCAAGTCCGAGGACCCGGCCGCGCGCGCTTCGGCCATCGTCCATGCGGCGACCTATTTCGAGGACCCGGTCGAGGTTATGAAAGCCTGCAAGGGCCTCCAGGGCGCGGCCATGAGGGGCATTGACGTGCGCACCCTCAAGGACGAGGAGCGGATGGCGACGCGAGGCTGGTAGCCTGAACGCATGTCACGCGACTGCATCGGGAACGGAGTGGGCGCGACAATCCTGTCGCGCGTGGGGCGGGCGTCTCGCCCGCCGATGCCGTTGTCGTTAGCCGTTCCTCTCCCTCGGACGCCGCAGGCGGGCAATGTGGAGCGGGGGATGATGGCACGACGACGTTGTCGTTCTCCCCTCTCCGGGCCCGCCGCAGGCGGGCAACGTGGAGAGGGGCTTACCCGCCGTAGGCGGGTCAGGGTGAGGTCGTCGTTTCGCACCGAAACCCGCCATGACCGCCGCGTGGCGCGGGCGTTGTTCGCCCTGGCGTTGACGGTATACGCCTTCTTCGGTCAGGGCTGCATCCGCAACACCGACGGCGCGACGATGGCGCAAGTCACTGCGGCGATGGTGGATCATCGCGATCTCGCAGTTGCGCCCACGCTTCCGGGGGGCGACGGGCTCGACGGCCGGCATTACTCGCAATACGGCCTGGGAACCTCGCTGGCGACGGTGCCGCTGTATCTTGCCGGGAAGGCGTTTTACGCGGCGGGCGGCGGGCGGATTCCCCTGGATGTCGCGACGGGCTTCGCTCTCTCGTGGCTCAACCCGCTGATCGGGGCGCTGCTGGTCGCCGCGGTGTTCGGTCTGGCCCGGCAGATCGGCGTGTCGCTTAGCGGGGCCGTCGTGGCCGCGCTGGTATGCGGCTTCGCGACAAACTTGACGCCGCATGTCAAGGACCTCTTCTCCGAGCCGCTCACCGCTCTCTGTCTCGCGATGGCTTTCCGGGAAGCATGGCGGGCGAAGGAGCGCGGTCCGGCGGCGGCTGCGTTCTGCGGGCTTTGGTGGGGGGCCGCATTTCTGACACGAGCGGCGTCAATGGCGGCGTTCCCGGCGTTGATGCTGCTGGTTGTGATGCGTCTGCCGCGGCCGCAGCGGCTGGCAGGAGCAGCCGGCATGGCTGCGGCATGTCTGCCCGGCATCGCCATATTCGCGGCGTACAACGTGGTTCGGTTCGGCATCTGGACTGAGACCGGGTATTGGTCGAAGCCCTTCCTGACGCCCCTGCTCAGAGGCCTCAGCGTCGATCTCGCGAGCCCCGAACGAGGCATCCTGTGGTACTCGCCGGCGCTTCTGCTCGTGCCCCTCGGCGTCCTGGCGCTGAGAGACGGCGCGCGGGCGTTCACCGTCGCAGTGGCGGCGTTCTTCGTCCCCCACCTTCTGCTGTACGCCACGTTCGAGGACGTGTTCGGGGGGCAAAGCTGGGGCGGACGCTTCATGGTGCCGCTCCTGCCGCTCCTGTGCGTGTTCGTGGGGGCAGCCTGGCAGAACCTGTCGGTAAGGGCGCGCCCCTGGGCGGTGGCGCTGCTGGTCTTGTCCGCAATCGTGCAATTCCCGGCGATGTACATCCACCCCGGACGCTACTTCACCGATCTGCGCATCGCGGACGCTGCCGGCGAAGTCCAAACGTGGCCTCAGCGCGTGCGCTGGAGCCCGCTGGTGCATGGGTGGGCTTACGTGCCGGCGGCAACGGCGGCCCTGTGGCATCCGGACGAGTTGCGCGGCCTGACGGCCAGGCCGGTGACGCGGGACGACCGCGAGCTTGCCGCGAATTCGCTGTACTTCCGGCTTCCGTACATCTGGTGGGTGATGGCCGCATTCAGCGGGGCGCCGCCGGCGCTGTGTATCGGCACAGGTGGCTTGTTGCTGGGTGCGATAGCCGCAGCCGTGTTATGGCTGCGGCGCACGTTGAGAGTCGCGGGCGAACCTGAGGTGACCCTGTCTTTATGAGCATTTGCGTAGGTGTATTGTCTTTGCAGGGGGATTTCGCCGAACACATCGCGGCATTCGAGGCCCTGGATTGCTGCGTGAAGCCGGTCAAAACGCCGGCGGCCGTCGAGGCGTGCGATGCCCTCGTCATCCCCGGTGGCGAAAGCACGACCATCGGCAAGCTCTGCGAGCGTTTCGGCGTCGGCGACGCTATCCTGCGCCTGCACCAGGCCGGCAAGCCGATCTGGGGCACGTGCGCGGGGATGATCCTGCTGGCCAAGGAAATCGAGAACAGCGATCAGTGGCGGCTGGGAATCATGGACATCGCTGTCGCGCGCAACGCTTTCGGGCGGCAGGTGGATAGCTTCGAGGCCTACGTGCCGGTCGAGGGCATTGCAGGAGGCGACACGCAGGCGGTCTTCATCCGCGCGCCCTATGTCACGCAGGTTTGGGGAGACACGGAGGTTCTCGCCGTGTTCGACGGCAAGGTTATCATGGCCCGGCAGGGGAACCTGCTCGCATCGGCGTTCCACCCGGAACTGACCGAAGATCGCCGCGTGCAACAGTACTTCCTGAACATGGTTGAACGTGACATCGCAAGCTGAGGGCTAATCGGCGCTCGATATGCGCAGGATTGTGGGCAAGTCAATGGTTTTGACCACAAAGACTCGAAGACACGAGATGACGAAGCTGATCTCAATAGAAGCTCTTAGCCGTTTAGTGTCCTCGTGTCTTCGTGGTCACCCCCTCTTGGCTTTGGCTACGCCGGGCGATATTGGTCTTCACTGCAAGTGAGCGTACCTCTGGAGGTAGTGCGATGAAAGGCATCATTCTCGTCGGCGGCATGGGGACGCGTCTCGCCCCCATGACCTATGTCACCAACAAGCACCTCCTCCCGGTCGGGCCGTACCCGATGGTGTATTACCCGTTGAACACGCTGGTCGATGCCGGCGTGCGCGACATCATGATCGTCACCGGCGGGAACAGCCCCGGCGGCTTCCTCGAACTCCTCCATGACGGCAGCGATTTCGGCCTGGAGCACCTGTATTTCAGCTACCAGGCGGCCCCCCAGGGGATCGCCGACGCGCTGCGGCGCGCCAGCCACTTCGTCGGCGACGACCGCTGCATCGTGGTGCTCGGCGACAATATCGTCGGCGGAAGCATCAAGCCCTACGTGGAGAGCTTTGCCGCCCAGGAGGCCGGGGCGAAGATACTGCTCGTCGAGGTCCCCGATCCCGAGCGCTTCGGCGTTCCCGAATTCGGCCCCGACGGCAAGATCGCGCGCCTGATCGAGAAACCCGCCAACCCGCCCTCGAAATACGCCGTCATCGGGGTGTACATGTACGATGCGGCGGTATGGGACATCATCCCCACCCTCGAACCCTCCGCCCGCGGCCAGTACGAGATCACGGACGTGAACAACACCTACCTGGAACGCGGGCTACTCACCTGCGACATCCTCCCGTATGAATGGTCCGACGCAGGGACCCCGGAGAGCCTGTTCCGAGCGACGTGCATCGCGCGAGAATGCGGCTTCGTGCCGCAGGTCAACCTACGAGACGACCCGTGCGCGATGAAGTAGCGGCATAGAGCGCCCGTTTCGCGGAGTAACACCATGCAGGTCTCCCGACTGTCAGACATCACCCACTCGCTCGCCCAACGCGGGCTTGACGGGGAGTTCGGGCGCGCCACGGTGCCCGCGGGCGTGACCATTGACGAACTCATGGATACCTCAGGCCTCTCCGAGGAGATGGCCTGCGCCCACGCGATCCGTTTCATCGCCCAGTCCGCCCCCTTACGCATCCTCCCCGGCGAACGCATCGTCGGCTCCGCCACCTTCCGCGAGGCCATCTGCCACCAGGTGCCCATCTGGGGCAAGGCGAGCGTCAGCCACACGACCCTCGGCTTCGGCAAAGCCCTGCGCCTCGGCTATAAGGGCCTGCGCGCACAAATCGACGAGCGCCTGAAACGTGGCGGTCTCGACGAGAAGGGCGTCGACCTGCTGCAGGCGATGCTCCTGTGCCTCGATGCCGCGGCGATGTGGCACCGAAGGCATATCGAGGCGCTGGAGGAGTTAGTCGCGGACTCGTCCGGCGGAGGGTCTCCAACAGGATTGTCGGGGCCACCGCGAACGGGCTACGAGCGCGTCCTCGCGAACCTGCGCAACGTTCCCGAGAACCCGCCGGCCAGCTTCGCCGAGGCGGTGCAGTCGCTGTGGTTCATGTATGCCTTCCAGCGGCTATGCGGGAACTGGTCGGGCCTCGGACGCCTCGATGAGATGCTCGGGCCATATCTGAAAGCCGACCTGGCCTCCGGCGCGACGACCCTCGACGAGGCCCGCGAGGACCTCGCGCATTTCTGGATCAAGGGCACGGAGTGGATCGGCGGCCTGGAGGCCTACTACGGCGGCGATGCCCAGCACTACCAGAACGTGGTCCTCGGCGGGGTAGATGCCGAAGGGAACGAAGTGACCAATGAGGTCACCTACCTGGTGCTCGACATCATCGAGGAACTAGGCATCAGCGACTACCCGGTGGCGGTTCGTCTCAACGCCCGTTCACCGGAACGCCTGCTGCGGCGGATCGCCGAGGTCCAGCGGCGCGGCGGGGGGATCGTCTCGGTCTACAACGAGGACGTGGTCATCGCAGCGCTGTGCAAGTTCGGCTACCCGCCAAAGATCGCGCGACGATACACGAACGACGGCTGCTGGGAGACGCTGATCCCCGGCGAAACGTGCTTCTCTTACGTGCCGTTCGACACGCTCCTGTGCCTGCAAAGCGCGCTTGGGATGAACCCCGCGCCGCCGGAAGGCGACGGCGTTCGCGCTCTGGAGAGCGCTCCTACAGACGGCCACGACAACGGCCACGAGCCGCTGTATGCCACCTTCGATGACCTCTACGGCGCTTTCCGGCGCGAGTTGGCGGCTGCCGTGGATGCTGTTCAGCGCGGAGCCGACGGCTTCGCCGACGGCGGGACCGCGCCGCCGATTGTGTCGCTGATGATCGACGATTGCATCGAGCGCGGGCGCGGGTACTACGACCGCGGGCCGCGCTACGTCGTTCAGGCTCCTCATGCGGGAGGTCTCGCGAATGCCGCCGACAGCCTGCTGGCCATCCGCAAGCTCGTGTATGAGGACAACCTGCTGACGCTGCCCGACCTGGTCGGCATTCTGCGCGGGAACTGGGAAGGCCGCGAGGACCTCCGGCAGCGGGTCCTGCGCCGCTTCGATTTCTACGGCAACGACGACGCGGAAGCCGACGCGATGGTGCGCCGTATCTTCGACGACTACACCGAGATGGTCGCCGGGGTGAAGGAGCGCAGCGGCGTCCTCCGCCCGGCGGGCCTGAGTACCTTCGGACGCGAGATCATCTGGCGCGAGCACCGCAAGGCCTCCGCAGACGGGCATCGCGAGGGCGAATTCCTCGCCACCAACTTCTCCCCCTCGCCCGGCGCCGAGCGCAACGGCCCGACGGCGGCGCTTCGCTCGTACTGCAATATGGATTTCACCCGGCTGCCGAACATCGGCACTCTAGAGTTGAAGCTCTCCCCCTCTCTCGTGGACAGCGACGCCGACACCGAGGCCATCGTCAGCCTCCTGCGCGCCTTCGTGACATTGGGCGGCTGCTATCTCAACATCGACATGGTCAGCCGCGAGACACTGCTCGACGCCCAGGCGCGCCCCGAGCTGCACCGCGCGCTGGCAGTCCGCATCTCCGGCTGGTCGGCACGATTTGTGACACTCGACCGAGACTGGCAGGACATGATTATCGGCCGGACGGAGCACTGGACGTAGGTCACTGGATACTGGATGCAGGATACTGGGGACGGCAACGGCTGACGGCTCGTACCTCCTGGAGGCCTCGCAATGACCCCGCACGCTTTCGCCCTGATGTCGCTACTGCTCGCCTCATCGCCGCCGCACGCTGCGGTGCAGACCTTTGACCTCAAGCAGGTCCGCCTGCTGCCGGGGCCGTGTCTGGACGGCCAGGAGGCCAACCGCAAATACCTGCATGAACTTGACGCCGACCGCCTGCTATACGTCTTCGACAAGAACGCGGGGCTGCCCACGAAGGCGCAGCCGGTCGGCGGCTGGGAGGCCCCGGATTGCGAGGTGCGCGGGCACTTCGTCGGCCACTACCTGTCGGCCCTCGCGCTGATGTACGCCTCGACCGGCGACGAGGCGCTCAAGGACAAGGCCGCCTACATGGTCGCCGAGATGGCGAAGTGCCAGCAGGCCCTCGGTGGCGGATACCTGTCGGCATTCCCGGCAACCTTCTGGGACCGCCTCGAGAAGATGGAGAACCCGCCCTGGGCCCCGTACTACACGATCCACAAGATCATGGCCGGCCTGTTCGATGTCTACACGATCTGCGGCAACCAGCAGGCGCTCGATGTTCTCAAGGGCATGGCCGGTTATTTCAAGGGCCGGATGGACAAGCTCAGCCCCGAGCAGGTTCAGCGTATCCTCACCGTCGAGTTCGGCGGCATGGCGGAGGTTCTGCACAGCCTCTACGGCATCACCCACGACCCCGCGCACATCGCCCTTGGCCATGCTTTCGAGAAGAAAGCCTTCCTCGATCCCCTCGCCTTGAAACACGACGATCTCGCGGGCATCCATGCGAATACGCACATCCCGCAAGTCATCGGGGCCGCGCGGCGCTACGAGGTGACCGGCGAGGAGCGCTACCGCACCATCACCAGCTTCTTCTGGGACTGCGTGGTCAACCACCGCTCCTACGCGACCGGGGGCAGCAACGTCGGCGAGGGCTGGGGCGAGCCGGACAAGCTGGCGAACACCCTGGCGGCCAACAATGAAGAGACGTGCACCACCTACAACATGCTCAAGGTGACGCGCCACCTCATGCAGTGGAACCCCGACCCGAAGTACGCCGACTTCTACGAGCGCGCGTACTTCAATGGAATCCTCGGCACCCAGGACCCCTCGAACGGGATGCTCATCTACTACCTGCCGCTGGCGACGGGAAACGTGAAGAGCTTCGGCACCCCGTATGACGCTTTCTGGTGCTGCTACGGAACCGGGATCGAGAACTTCTCAAAGCTCGGTGACACGATCTACCTCCACGACGCCAACGACCTGTATGTGAACCTGTATGTCGCCTCCGAGGTCATCTGGCCCGAGAAAGGCCTGCGCCTCGTGCAGCGCACCCGCTTCCCGCGCGAGGAGGGCAGCACGTTCGTCTTTCACGCGAAGGCCCCCATCGAGATGACGCTGCGATTGCACATGCCGTACTGGGCGACGCAGGGTGCGCAGGTGAAGATCAACGGCAAGCCGGTCGAGGCGAAGGCCGCGCCGACCTCGTACCTACCCCTTCACCGCACCTGGAGCGACGGCGACCGCGTCGCGATCCGCCTGCCGATGAGCCTTCATACCGCGCCGATGCCGGACGATCCCGAGATGATGGCGCTGATGTACGGCCCCGTGGTGCTCGCGGGGCTGACGGATCATTCGCAGCTTCTCATTGGGGACGCGAGCAAGCCGGACACCTGGCTCAAGCCGGTCGAGGGCAAACCGCTGACTTTCCGCACCGTCGGGCAGGAGACGGACCTCACGTTCATCCCGCTCAACCGCATCGTGCGCGAGCGCTACGGCGTGTATTGGGTCGTCACCCCGGAGGGCAGCCCGCGCCACAAGAAGCACCTCGCCGACCTGCAGGCCGCAAAGGAGCGCGAGGCGCGGTTCATCGACCGAGTGGTCGCCAATGATGCGACATCCGAGGGGGCGCACAACCTGCAGGGCCTGAACACCGGCTCCGGGCCGTATGGCGGGAGAGGCTGGCGGCACGCCACGTCCGACGGGTGGTTCGGCTGGGACCTCAAGGCCCTCCCCGACAAGCCGCTGACCCTCGTCTGCACCTACTGGGGCAGCGACGTGCCGCCGCGCACGTTCGACGTCATCGTGGAAGGCCAGACCATCGCCACCCAGTCCCTCAACAACAACAAGCCCGGCGAGTTCTTCGATGTCGAGTACCCCATCCCGCCCGAGCTGACGCAGGGCAAGAGCAAGATCACCGTGCGTTTCAAGCCCAAGCCGGGCAACCTCGCCGGCGGGGTATTCGAGTGCGGGGTGCTGAAATGACGGGGCGCGCAGGGGCCCGCCTCTGCCTCGAAAATGGAGTGGGCGCGACAATCTTGTCGCGCGTGGGGCGGGCGTCTCGCCCGCCATCGCCGTCATTCTCATCGTCTCAGAGTGCCGGAGCCCGGCATGACGACCGCCTCGAAAATCGCCGTTTGCCGGGCGAACGGCAACCTCACCCCCAACCCCTCTCCGCAAGCGGAGAGGGGAGAACCGCGGCAGTTCCCTGCTGCGCGGGAATCGCCGTTTGCCTCTCCCCTCCCGGAACGGGAGGGGTGGCCCCGCGAAGCGGGGACGGGGTAGGGCCGTCGCCTTTTCATCGTCTCAGAGTGCCGGAACCCGGCATGACGACTGCCTCGAAAATCGCCGTTTGCCGGGCGAACGGCAACCTCACCCCCGGCCCCTCTCCGCAAGCGGCTATGCTTTACCCACATTTCCGCGCGTGGGACGCAATGATCTGGTTCGTGCCGTTGCTGTCAGACCCCGGAGGGGTCGTCGGAATTTAGCC
>Ga0181520_10009368_pt1 | contig 13543 bp, 10 predicted proteins | sample PEATcosm2014_Bin_29_FD_132451 | JGI IMG/M metagenome (GOLD analysis project Ga0181520, IMG submission 132451) | Peatland microbial communities from MTU Mesocosm Facility, Houghton, MI, USA - PEATcosm2014_Bin02_30_metaG | ecosystem: Environmental > Terrestrial > Soil > Wetlands > Peat | place...
AGATTATACCGTTATGAAATTTAGAAAATAGTTTTTATAACTGATGTAGTAATAAGGACGTATCGATCAGTTTGATTCATTCTAATCCAGTCTTGTATTTTTATCCTCCAATTCGGATCAACATTTTTCGGAATAACATTTAATGCTACATCAGTAATTCTAAATTTTCCGCAAGATGAACAAGCGATTTTGGGTTCGTGGGTATTGTTGTCGTCTATATCTGCTTTGCTATTACAAATCATGCATATAGCCATATCATACTCCTACTTTAAATTTATTGTATTCTTCTTTAGAGATTATTTCCTCTATTTCCGGGCCTATTATTTTTTATTTCTATTGGGATAACAGTAATTGAGTTTGTGGTTTCAATAAATTTTCCATTTAGAATTGGAGAGCCAAATACGTAAATAAGATCCCTAAATTGAAAGACATAATTTTTAATGGTCTCCTTATTTCCTAAGTCTATATATGTTATAACTAGTTTTAGTCTGGGAAATTTATCTATTAAATCATAATGTTTGTCGCGAGCTTCTTCTGCTGGAAGGACAGATACTTCTTGGTAAGAAAAAACGCAATATATAATATATAACTGCAGATAGTCTATTGGCAAAGTGATCGCATAACCATCAGATTTCGGTAATAGAAAATTTATAAAAGTATTTATGTTATCGGGAGCATTTAAGTCTAAGTAAAATCTATCCCCTTTCAATTTCATATAATTTTCTGATTCATGAATATCAAACTGTTTTTCAATTTCTTTTTTTCTTAAAATCTTTAGTATTTCTTTATAATCGTATTCAAAATGATAACATAACTCTCTTGCTACACCCAAACCAACATTATTTATTTTTATATTAGGAAACTTGTCAGTTTCGTGTGAAATGAATGTGAATTGTTTCAATGCGTCTACAACTATAGATTTAAAGTCGATTGTCTCATGTGTTAAATATAAAATTGGTCTATAAGATGACTCTATTTGTTCATATGTTTGATTACTTCTAATTATGGTTATTCTTAAAGTAATTATCGCAATAGAAGCAGCTAATAGATATGAAGGAAATCTATAAATATCGAGTAGATTATTAAATCCTTGGCTCTTGATTAACCATACTGGTTTATCAGTAAAATATATCGCAAAAGCAACTACTATTGAAGAAGCAAGTAATAACCAAAACAAAATCCCTAATATATTTATAAAATTAAATGAGCTTAAAGGTTCATTTATTTTAGTAATAATATTTTTGATTTTGTTCATTATCTAACTAACAATTATTCATAGTAAATATTTCTTATACTCGTCTTTGGAAATTATCTTTTCAATTTCCGGGTCGATTATTTCAACTTCTTCGTAAGTGAGGTTGTACAATTTGTAAACCATTATGTCGATTTGGTCTTCTAAGTGCTTTGTGTTGGCCAGAGGGTTTTGTTTTTTAATCGCTAAAATTTTATCAACCATATCTATAAATGATATTTGAATTTCTAAGTCTATAAGTGCAAATGGTAGTTTTTCTAGGTTAACGATTTTAACCTCTGCAAATACTTTACCTTTCTCAGGTACTAAGAAAGAGTAGTAATAATTAATAAGTTTAGAATTTATAAGTGAAAGGATATACTTAATTGATGTTTCTTTTTTTCTTGATATAATTAAATGTGTTGAATGACGAGTCACATATTTATCTGAGTCAAATGTGGCAATCAACTTGTCCGCTGTTTGTCTAATGATTATTTTATCATCATTAAATATGTTTTCATCACGAAGAGAAAAATCAATTTTAGACTGCCGCGTATCAAGTTCACTAAAATCAATTTTTTGTTTCAAGCTATGATCGTAATTAATCCACAAACCATGCCATTCAATTTTATATCGTCCAATATCTTTACCTTCTAAAATTTGGCGATAATTATTGTTTATTTTTTTTTCTGAAAGTAGAATTTTGGCTGCATTCCCAGTATTAACACCATTTTTAATGTCACAAATATCCGAAAGTAATATTTTCCCTTCTTCAATTTTTTGGATAACTTGAAAAGTTATATCAGAGCTTATAAAAAACCTATTTTGAAACGAGTTCAGGTAATTTATCTGTTTTGTAAAATTGAATGAAATATTTTGGAAATCCATATTATTTAAAGCGGCAGTATGAACTAAATTCTTCGATAGGATTTCTTTTATAGGACAGTGCTCTATTACAATTATTAGATTTCCACCAATAACAGCATTTTCAAAAACATCGCCTTTTAATTCAATCAAAAAATTGACTTTTGAGTTATGCAGAATTAATTGACGAATTTTTACCATGTGGTAATTATCAAGTAATGTGCGAGGCAAAATAAAAGTAAGATGACCTTTATTATGAATAATACTTATAGAACGCTCAATAAACAGAACGAATAAATTAGTTTTGTATTCGTACGATCCAAATTGTTTTGTATAAATTTCTTTAAGAGTTTTATTTATTGCCATATCCTCCTTGCCACCAATAGTTACATAGGGTGGATTTGCAATAACGACATCAAAACCATTATTGATACCAAACATCCAGAACGGATCGAACCAGGCAGTTTCATTAACCTTGAATGGGTTCCAATTAATAAGCATCGTAACGGCTTCTGTATTTTTTGTCGACCATTCACGCTGTTTTTCTGCTATATGTTGTTGTAATGTTTTAAATTCTTCTTCGATTATTATTTTGCGTTTAGCGGAGGCAGTAAAAAATTCTGTTCTTAATTCTTTTAATTTTTCAAAATCATCCGCAGAGGTGCCGAGAGAATCTTCTACCATTTTGGGAAGACCTATCAAAGTATTGACACAGACAAATTTGAAATCAAGATTTGGTAGGTATTCAATTCCCCAATTTTGTTTTTTCTTATCTACAGGTTCATCAATGATTAAACTAAGCCAGCAACGAAGACGGGAAAGTTCTACTGCCATAGGCTGGATGTCACAGCCGTAAATTGAATTGAGGATGGTTTGGAGTTTTAGAGAGTACACACCCCGTCCGCTTTCAGTGGACACCCCTCTCGAAAAGAAATTCTTTAGGACAATGAGTTTTTGAAGCATACCAATTGGGAAAGCTCCGGAGCCGCACGCGGGATCGAGAACTTTTACCGAATTTAGTTTTTCGAGAATTTGATCTGAATAAGGTTTCAGTTCTTCCGGTAATTCTTCGGTGTGGATGAAGTCTTCTATGTTTTGTGAGAGGGATTCTGAAACAAGTCCAGAATAACTTTGTGTAGTAGATTGCTTCGCTTCGCTCGCAATGACATCAATGACATTGCTTTTTAAGTATTCGATGAGGCTTTGTTCTACCATGTAATCGACTATTTCTCTTGGGGTGTAGTAAGAGCCGGTTGCTTTACGGGCGGACTCTTGTGTTTCAGGATTTTGTTCTGCAAGTAAGTTCTCGAATATTCTTCCAAGCATTTCCGGGTCAATAGCAATCTCGGCATTTGAAGAAGTGTTTTCATCAATAGTGAAGTTATATTTCTCAAGCGTGTTTTTGAATAAGTCTTCAAACCAATCATTAGGCAGAATAAGCTTGCTTTTATAATCGCCGGGCTGGTCTTCAAATAAGCCTCCGTTAAGGAACGGATAATTATTTATTTCTTCAGGTAAATTTTGAATTCTATCTTTTTGAGGAGTGTTGAAAACATCGAAGAACAGTTTTTCTAAAAGCTCAAGATAAAAGTTTTCAAATTTATTAACAGCGGTTGACGATAAAATATCTTTGCTAATAATGTCTTTCTTTTTTAAGAACCAGCAGAATATAATTCGACCGATCAAACGAACAGCAAACTGTTTCCTTTCTTCCGCATCTCTAATAGAGCCGGAGAGTGAAATATTATTTATTAGAATCTCAAAAACTTTCTTGATGTCTTCATAGAATTTCTTATTTACAACAGAGATATCGAAAGATTTCCAAAGAGCTTTCCAGAGTTCATTTGGTTCAACAAAAAGATGAGAGACTTTCTTATGTACTTCGTCAAGAATAAAATCGTATGTTTTGTAATACGGTTGTTCAGTACCAAAAGGAAGAGTTTTAAGAACTATCTTTTTACCTTCCTTACCGGAAAGAACAACTTTGAATTGAGTGTTGTCGGGATTACCAAGAAACCAAACAACATAACGTTCGGCAGCCTGACCGCCAATAAATTTTTTAGTAATACGCTCTATGTTTGATCTGGAAAGCTTCTCATCTTTTAACCGTGCAAAAAGTATTAGAAGCTGGGAAGTTTCACCTTTCTTAAGTGAGATTGTTCTAATGTCTTTTTGGTTTGCGAAATTTTCATGATCGGAAAATAGGCGAAGTATTTCACCGCCGAATAAGTTTTGCTGAACGTTAGCAGGAATTACTGCATCCCAATTGACGGAATCATGAATTCCAATTTCTTGAATTAAAGAAAGAGTAAGCGCTTTATAATCTAGAGTAGATTTATTTTCGACTAATGAACGTATTGACATAATTTATTCTTATTGGGGGCTAATGCCCGGTTAAATCTTTTATTTTTATTTTACGTTCCCATGAATAAATTCATGAGCTAATAACAAGCAACCTATTTTCTAAACAGGGTAATATAATCCTGGAAAACAAACTGGCGATTTCTTTTTTGACCGGTTACTTCTGTAAGAATTTTTAGTTTAACTAATTCATCGATCATCGTATTTGCTGTTTGTTTTGATATCCCTAACTCATCAACAAGATAATTAAGAGTTATGATAGGATATTTGTATAAATAATTAATAACTTTTTTTGCAAGAGGAAGCCTTCTGCCAAGAGTAACAATTTTTTGATCTTCAACTTCCGTTCTAAGGTGAAGAATCTTTTGAAAAGTATCAACACCATTTTGAGAAGTGTCTATAACAGCGCTAAGGAAAAATTTTATCCATTGAGTTAAATCATTTTTTGTACGGACATTATTTAGATTATCATAATAAAGCTGACGGTTTTTTTCAAAGAAATCCGAAAGATAAAGTGTCGGCTTTGTAAGAAGTTTATTAGCAACAAGGTAAAGAGTAATTAATAAACGTCCAACTCTTCCATTCCCATCTAAGAAAGGGTGAATGGTTTCGAACTGATAATGAGCAATTGCAATTTTTATAAGGTGAGGTACATTAATAGAATTATCGTTTAGGAAATTTTCTAAATCACCAAGCAATTCCGGCATGTTTTGAAAATGCGGCGGAATAAATGTAGCATCTTTAATTGTGCCGCCGCCAATCCAGTTTTGGCTAGTACGGTATTCACCGGGGAGCTTATCTTTTCCACGAACACTTTGCAGAAGAATTTTATGAGCCTGCTTAATAAGCCGTGAAGAAACGGGAAGTTTTGCAAGACTACCAATAGCGATGTTCATAGAATCAATATAATTCTGAACCTCGTGCCAATCATCCTTTTTTTCCGGAGCCACATCTTTTTCTTTTAACACCGCTTCTTCAATATGAGTCTGCGTTCCTTCAATACGGCTGGAGGTAGTAGCCTCTTTTACAATATGCATTCTAATAAATAGATCTACATCAGGAACTATTAGAGAAAAAGCATTCAGTTCCCCAAGCTTTAAGTTTGCCTCTTCGAGAAGCTTGTTTACTTGTGGGTTGCTGACAATCCATTCCTTATTGATTTTTTCGGGAAGAAAACTTTTATATTGATATTGCGATACGTAAGTACCGGATTTGAAGTCTTTTATATCCATATATGATATAAATTTTATAAATGCTCAGTTATTTTTAGTAGAAAATTAGACTAAAAAGAGGAGATAGTCAAGGATTGCCGATTAAGTTGGACTAAGAATTTTTATAGTCAAATATAATAGGAGAAAAAAGTAATATTGTTACCCATTAGCCTTATTAAAGCAACAATCTTTAAATTTCTTACCACTACCGCAAGGGCATTGGTCATCTAAGGTTATATACCTTACCGTTGTGGTAAAATCGGTTTCTTTATCCTTAAATTTTTCAAAAGGGTCAAAATCTATATTCTCGAGCTGTTGTACTCTTTCATTAAGTTCTGAAGAAAGCTTTTCATCTTTTTGCGGATAAGCAGACTTCCGATAAAACCAACCTGGATGCCATGAGGGTAAATATTTCCTCCACATTTTATAAGTAAAGGAATCCTTATCATCAGGCGGTTCTAAATGGAAATTTTCATCCCAGTCAATTTTTAATTCTCCGTCCTCACTTTCCAATTTTAGAATAATATTTCCCAGGTCAGCTTTTAGTTCATCACCGTCAATAAAGGTCTGATCTTCAAATAAAAAGTTAACACCAAAATCTTTATGAAAATGGTCTCTTGAAGAGAATATATTACAGAAAGGCAAGTAATAAAGATATTCCAAGTCAATGAATGTTTTATCAGAAGTTTTAGCCGAGATCAAATTGTAAACTAATCCAATATGAAATGCAGTATTAATTCTATTTACAAAATAAAAATATGGTGCGAAGTCTTTTATGAATTTAAAATTTTCAGATTGCCAGCGATAAAATATCTTACTGGAAAATTTTTGGTCTAAAGGTAAGTCTTCTAAGAAAGCGAATATTAATTGATCTTGCATTGGTACATTGGCAATGAAACTATCTGTTAAAGACAGTAAATATGAAAAACTATTGCATTCAGGTACTTTATTTTTAACACCTGACCATTGTTCTCTTGAAACTTGGAGATCAATTTGTTTTACATAACTGCGCCATTGTGCAGCAAGGATTTTTTCCGATTCACTGAAATTACCTTTTTGCCATTCTCTAACGGCTTTTTGTTCATCGCTTTCTTCAAGAAGAAAACCAATTTCATCATCTTTATCTTTTACTTTTGACTTAGCTTTAACTAAAGTCCTTCGTTCATTTAAATAATCTAAACCCAACAAAGCCGAAATCATTATAAATGAATAGTGAATATTATAGTAATTGTCGCTCTGGATTAATTTATTAGAAATTTCGATTACAGTTTTTTCATTGAGAGTCTCGGAATCTTTGACTTTTTTAAGATCAGCTAAAATCTCAATTGGTAGTATTGGAGGAACATTTACAAAATACAATTTATTAAGGATTATCAATTCTTTTTTAGAAAGAGCTTGTAAACTAGATTTATCTAAAATTATTGTTGGGCCCAAGTTCAATTCCTTTTATAGAAAATCAAAACTTATATTGAATAATAGCCATACCAGAATAAAGGTTCGGGTATTTCATCGGGCTTATCATCATTTAATAAGTGAGTACTTATGATTGCAAGGTTATCCAGAAAATCAATTGAGACTTTTCCGTTGTTACGACGAATAAAATTTCTTAGGCGGTTATCAATCGGCAAGTAATTCTGCCGAGATAGAAGCATTCTCATTCGATTTATGTTATCGGAAGAGTAGCGGTCGAGGTTGTCATTTAAGAGAGCCAGCAGCTCTTCTTTGTAAGATGAAAGCGAGGCTGAGCCACCGGTTTTGCGGACACCTTGAAAATCAGAAATGTCCTCAAAATCCATTGTAAGCTGAAAAGATTTTTCAGCATCAAAAAACTTCTTTGATAGTTCTTTGCTTTCTGAAATATCGGCGTCAGAAAGTTTGACTAACTGCCGTTCTTTATCAAAGCTGCGGATAGTAATAAGAGCTTTGAGATGATTTTTCTCTTCAGCAACCTTCTCCGATTCTTCTTTAATAAAACGGAATTCACTTTTAGCAATGTTATATATATGCAGCTTTTCTTTTGGAGAAAGCTTTTTATCCAGTAAGCACCACTTTTCTAAGTTAAGGTTTTTTATGTGGTCTTTTTCTTCATCGGAAGCTTTACGCATAAATGAACGCAGATCATTTTCAAAGACTTCATCAAAGGCTAAATCATTTTCTCGTTCGAGAGACTCAATTGCTTGCTTTTGTTTTAGCGGGTCATCACTGTAAATATTTTCAATTAGACCGAACTGTTTAGGAGTAATATTTTCGCCAAGGACACTACTATCAAGACCAACGCTTGCGCCTATGACCTGAATTTTTTCTTGAAGTTTCAACATGAGACGAAGGAATTTGTCAAGTTGGTCTTCCGGACGGAAATTGTAAATCTTTACTTGTTCAAATGAAGAACCAAGACGATTGATACGTCCGTTTCGTTGAACCATTTTAACAGGGTTCCAATGGAGGTCATAGTTAATGATTATGCCGCAATCCTGAAGGTTCTGACCTTCGCTGAGTACATCCGTTGAGCCGAGAACTTTTAATTCTTTTTTCCCGTTGACAAAACCGTTTATACAAACCTGGCGTTGAGCTATCGGAGCAAACCTTTTTACAAATTCAGATTTGAATTTGCCGTTTTTGCTTTTTAGGAAGGCAATTTGATCTTCCGAAACATCGATTGAAGACATGAATTCTTGTGACAGTTTTTCTTTAAGGTAATCGACAGTAGTAGCAAAGTACGAGAAGATTAGAATTTTATTACCCTTAAGAGCTCTTAATAATGCTTTAAGTCGTGATAGTTTTGTATCTTCATCAATAGTTGAAACTACTTGTTTTATTAGGCTGATAATTTCTTTATCCTGCTTAATGAAGTTTTTAATATTAACCTGGTTATAGTCATCAAGGTCAATAGAAAAAAATGCTTGAACAGGCTGATTATTATTAGCGTGATTTTGTCTCTGGTTAAATTTTTCGATTTCTTCATAAATTAAATCGATGACGTCTTCATCGGGTTCATCATCAAGCCGGACTAAGGCTTTTGAAATGATAACAGGCCTAACAAGTATATTTTCTTCAAAGAAAAGTTTCTCAAATTGCTCAAGGTATTTAGAATATTTTTCAATTCTTTTAGAAAAAGTGAAGATTGAAGAATCAAAAGATTTGAAGAGACTAACCTTCATAACACCGGTTAAATTTTTCCTTGAATTAGCCTGGGCCTGTTCTTCAGAAGTTTTAATTAACTTTTCGTTTAAATAGCTATATGGGATAAGCTTTAAACCTTTTATTGCACGATCAATAAAATGAAATAGGGATTCGTATTCGGTGCGATGTTTTTTTACCGTAGAAGTTTTTAAACGGAAGAATTCTTGGAGACCGATTTTATCTTCTTCATCTTCTTCGGTTTCAGTTAATTCAATTGTGAATAAGCGGAAAAGATTTGGATTAGATTTTTCTAAGAAATTTAATTCATCACTAATTACTCTACGGATTTTTTTGCTGTCAAGTTCATATAAGACGTTTTCAAGAGATTCTTCCGGGAAAATTATTTTTTTACCTTCGAGAGTAGCATCCGGAAAATCTTTTTTAACCTGATGCCGGGTACGCTTAACCATAATACGATTAAGAATAGGATAAAGCTCAGAGAAAACTTCTTCAGAACCTACTCTTTTGAACTCGCTTTGGGTTGAGCGGAAAAAATTAAAAATACTTTCTATACCAAGAGGTGCGAAAAATTTATCATTACCACCTTTTGCTAAAAGAATTTGATTTGCAAGGTCCTTTATTCCATTGTTGACAGGTGTTGCTGAAAGCATTAATACTTTTGGAATTTGTTCACAATATTCTTTGTCGGTGAGTAATTCCAACAAATGCCGGAATGACTTACTTGCCTGAGTTTTTAAGTTATGACTTTCATCGATTACCAAAAGATCAATTGCATTACTGCGTTTTGATTTTAATTTACGAAGCATTAAATCTTGTTTGACAGATTCAAAGTTCTCATCGAGAGCAAATTCAGTAATTGAAAATATAGGTGCATTGAGAGTAATTTCTTTAAGGTGGTTTTCCCAGTCTTCTCTTAACGAAGCCGGGCAGATTATTATAACATTTTGTCTACCGAAATATCCAAGTTCTTCAATAACTTTCTTAGCAATAAAAGATTTTCCAAGACCAACACTATCAGCTAAAAGGCACATTCCGATTTTTGGGTTACGAAGGCGTGAAAGAACTTTTTTAACGCTCTCCTCCTGAAAGAGAGTCAAATCTACCCTTGATTCAAAAAATGTTTCAGCACGAAGTTTTTCCTCAATCTCAATGTCATCACCGTAGATTTCATAGAGAATTTTCATGTATAATTCATAAGGCGAATAGCTTAAAGCGCCGAACTTACTTAGACCGAGAATTTCTATTTTAAATTGTTCTGTCCATTCAATACTGCTTTCATCATTCCATAGCTTTTCAAACCAGCTTCGATGACTTGGATCCTGCGTTTCATTTTTAGGGAGATAATTTACTATTCGATGATCGTATTCAACATCGTTCAATTCGGTATTACCGTGCAAACCATTACGGGTAAAATTGGAACTGCCTATAATGCCTATTGCGTTTTCAGCTTCACTACCAAGTATATAACATTTAGCATGTAAAAAGGACTTTTTGTACAGTTTAATTTTGATGCGACCGGTTTCAATATACTTGCTTAGGAAAACAACTATTTCTTTGAACTCGGACTTAAATGGTAAATCTGAAAGATCTGCTTTTAAATATTTTTCCGGAAATGAAGTGTCAAGCTGGGATATTCTAATTTTAGGTTCTTCGCCAATAAGAAAACGAATTTCAGAAAACAAATTGTTGTTAAGAAAATTTTCAAGAGCCGATCTTAATTCAAGGACAGCGGGAAGATCCCAATAACCGGTAGCGACCGAAAATTGAGTATAATTTCCAGAGTTAAGATATGCAGAAAGAAAATGCTTTAATTCAAAATCTTTAGCTGAGTTATCTAAAATTGCTGACTGCGGTTCCATTAATAATTAAAATTGTTAATTAAAACTGAATTATATAGTTAAATATATTGAAAGTTATAATTCCTTTCTAATAAATTGGAGAAAAAAGATTGAAGCAGGATAAAGAGCTAAATTAGTAAACTTTATTATATAAACTATAAAACGGCAGCAAATGGGCAAATGCTGCCGATAATTAGAATCAAAATGTTAAGGGTAATAATAATTTACTGACAGATTGGTACTGGTTTATTCCATGTTTGAGTAAAACATAGCTTGAGTTAATGTCTGCGGCAAGTATGGTTACAATATAATTATAAGGGCAAATAAATACTCATATTAATTTAGAATTAAAAACGTTTAATGTAAAATTAGAATGGATAGAAAAATTGAATAAGGGATATTGCCGATTAATTTCCAGGACGCCAATTAGAAAATCCTATTACTTCCGACATTTTATTTCCCGATTGTGTTGATAATCTGCGTAATAAGCAGAACAATCAAATTAAAAACGCTAGCCATCGCGGAAGCTAGGCCGTTTACTACATTTGGGTGAACCACTACAAACCAGATAAAGAATACCGCAATTATTAATTGTATAAAACAACTCGATATGGCTTCCATATTATTGTTTATTAGTTTTTTTATTTAATCTTTCTAATGCGTTTTTATATACACTTTCCAAAAAATAAGTATATGCTTCTTCGCTTCCGCTATTAAGGCTAAATCCTCTGCGCTTTAATTCTCCAATAGTGAAATGCAGTAATTCATGGACTAGAACACCTTGATCAGAAATAGAGTGATTATATTTTTGAAGCCAAATAACATTAACTATTTTTTTGTCTTTGCTTTCCAAAGCAAAGGACTCTCCAAAATTATTATCATCTGATATTGATACTCCCGGATATTTTTTCCCCAACCATTTTTCCATTTTATCGTGTTCTCCAATAAAGAGAGTAAAACAACCGTCATAAATTCCATCAGGTATGTTTTGAAATACTTTAAGCATATATTAAGCTTAAGGGGGATATTAGCCCTCGAATGCGGGGTTTATTAGTTTAGCTTTTTAATGACATTATTAAGATTATCAGTGTCTGCATTTTTAGAGTGGTTAAAAATAATCCTATTGTTTTTTCCGCTTGAAAACTGACCACTTTTCCGCCTGAAAATTGACCACCTTAAAACATTAAAATAATTTATAAGCCTTTGGCTTAGAATAAATTTCCTCTGCAGATTAACTGCAACAGTTATTAACTAAGAGGAAAAACAAAGGTGATCACTATGGAAGATTGGATAACAATCAAAAATCTGAAGGCAAAACAAGCCTCAATAAGCAATCGTCAGATAGCCAAACAATTAGGTATAAGCCATAACACTGTTAAGGCTGCCCTTGAACGGACAGAAGCTCCTGAGTATATTAGACTGGAATTTATAAATAAAAATTTTGGCGGGCGATAGCATAAGCTTTTTCTCCACCTTCTCAAGTATAATTTGTAAATTACCTCTCTGTATTAAATACAATATTTAAATCCTCATTGTAGCTTGTAAGTATATTTATTAAGTTACTTTAAGGGTTTATTAGGATTATCGATTGATTCTAAAACGAATATTTAAAATAATATCAGACTTCTTTATTGGAAAGAAAATTCATCCGAAATCACTAATAAAAAAAGTTATTGATGTCCCTGAATTATATTTAAATGGTGAATATTTCTATGTTAGGGGATGGAGTAATTATCCTATTTGGGAAAAAAAGATGATACGACATTTTGGTGATAATGCGTATCCTTACCTAAAAGAAATATGGAAATCATTATTAGCGCGAAATATTCAAGTAAGACCTGAATACTCACCAGATACTTCAAATTATAGAATTATTAATAATATCTCGTATAAAAAAAGAAATGATGACTCAGCTAATACTAATAAATCAGATAACAAGAATAGAAATTTAGAAAATGAATATGACCAAATATGTATAAAACTAAACGATTATCCACCTGATTGGGATTTAAGGAGAAAAAAAGTTTTAGAAAGAGATAATTATACATGTACTGAATGTGGTTGGCCTAAAGGATTTAAACGAAAGTCAAGAGAATTACATATTCACCATATTATTTCATTATCTAAAGGTGGAGATAACTCTCTTGATAATTTAATTACTCTTTGTCATGTTTGTCATAAAAAAGTTGATAATAGTCATCGTTTAGTCCGGAACAATCATAGAAAAATTCGGAAAAACATTAAATAATATCCTATTAGATTCTAAGAAATTATATTCTACATAATTCGGCATTTTACCATTTGATAAATAAAATAGTTAATAAATCACATATATTAAAAAATAAATGATAAAGTTAAGTTTTTACGTAACAACCGGCAGCGGGAGAAGCAAATGGTTATCAGTTGCTCGATAAAATGATAATGTCTTTCCCCCTATATGTGAGGCGAAGGGCGTGATGAGAGCGCGAGTGCGCCAGTAGCCAAACAAGACTTACTGACCCGGGTAACGTGCCAAGTTTATATAAGACCACATTATAGGACGGTCGATAGAAAGAGAAGTGTTGTGAAGATGATTAGTCTGTACTATAATGTGCCTTATGTAAATCTGGCTGACAATGTAATGTTTAACCCCTCCTCACATGCACAGTGGCCTCAGAATGCGTTTAAAACCTGCTACGGACCTTTAGGCAAAAATAATGTTTTTTCCGCTTGAAAACTGACCACTTTTCCGCCTGAAAATTGACCACCTTAAAACAATAAAATAATTTATAAGCCTTTGGCTTAGAATAAATTTCCTCTGCAGATTAACTGCAACAGTTATTAACTAAGAGGAAAAACAAAGGTGAACACTATGGAAGATTGGGTAACAATCAAAAATCTGAAGGCAAAACAAGCCG
>Ga0181520_10009369_pt1 | contig 13543 bp, 8 predicted proteins | sample PEATcosm2014_Bin_29_FD_132451 | JGI IMG/M metagenome (GOLD analysis project Ga0181520, IMG submission 132451) | Peatland microbial communities from MTU Mesocosm Facility, Houghton, MI, USA - PEATcosm2014_Bin02_30_metaG | ecosystem: Environmental > Terrestrial > Soil > Wetlands > Peat | place...
ACGGGCGGCGCGAAGCGCCCGACAGAAGACCCAGCCTGCTGGCGTCCCCGACGATTTGGGCGGCTGCGCCGCCACCCGTCCTGCGGACGGGGACGATTCTACTTCGGCCCTGAACCGGACGCTGAAGCATCCGGCTGAGGGGCGCTTCGCGCCAAGCGTCCTGCGGACGCGACGGCACGGATAACGATCACGTGCCGAGGTACTCTGTTCAGCCACTGTCAAGCACCCCCACACACATTGAGGAAGAGGTTTGCGCTTCCAAGGATTCACCGCCGCGCTGCCGAATCATCCACCTGATCTTGTCGTCCCAGCACGGGCGCTGTCCTGCGGAGAGCAGTGCCTGCCACACGAGGGAGGGCTTGCCATGAAGCTCCTTGCCATCGTCTGCGGAGCCGGACTTGATGATGAAGTGATCGAGATTCTCAAGTCATCGGGAGCGAGAGGATACACCCACCTGGAGAACTGCACCGGGGAGGGCCGGACGGGGCCCCACATGGACACCGCGGTCTGGCCGGGGCAGCACCACATCGTCCTCAGTTGCGTGGAAGAGGGGATCGTGCCCGGAGTGGTGGAGCGGATCCGCGAGACGTGTGCCGCCTACCAGCTTGCGCCACCGTGCCGCGTCTTCGCCTGGGATGCTGACATGCTGCTGTAGGCATTACTTTGGGAAGCGTTCGGTCGCACTCTGGAGAGTGCTCCTACAGACTTCTGCAATCGCCTTCATCGGCTGTATTCAGGCGGATGGACCCCAACTCGCGCTTGACGACCTTGCCGGACGGGTTGCGGGGGAGGGCGTCGCGGAACTCGAAGGTCTGCGGCACCTTGTAGCTGGCGAGGCGCTCGACGCAGTATCGCTTCAGGTCGCGCTCGGTGCAGTCGGCGCCGGGCTGCAGCACGACGACGGCCTTCACTACTTCACCCAGGACGCCGTGCGGCGCTCCGATGACCGCTACCTCCGCCACCGCGGGGTGGCGGGTCAGGACGTTCTCCACCTCAACCGGGTAGACGTTCTCCCCGGCCACGATGACCATTTCCTTCTTCCGTCCCTGCAGGAAGATGAACCCCTCCTCGTCGATGAAGGCAGTGTCGCCGGTGTGCAGCCAGCCGTCGACAATCGCCTCCCCGGTCGCTTCGGGACGGTTGTAGTACCCCTTCACGATGCTCGGCCCCTTCACCAGTAGCTCCCCGACCCGGTCGGGCGGCAGGGCCGCGCCAGCGTCGCCGGCGATGCGCACCTGCAACTCAGGCACCGCGCGACCGATCGACTCAGGGCGCAGAAGGGCCTGGTCGTCCGGCAGGACGCTGGTGACCGATGTCGTCTCCGTGAGGCCGAAGAAGTTGTGCAAAAGAACGCCCGGAAAGCGCTCGCGAAGCTGCTGGATCGTGCGCACCGGCATCGGCGCTCCGGAGTATGCGATCAGGCGCAGGCTCGACACGTCGAACCGCTCGATGCCAGGCGTCTGCACGAGGAGAATCATCGTCGTCGGCACTGCAAAGAACGTCGTTGCCCGGTGGCGCTCGATGAGTGACAGAATGTCTGTGGGGGTCGTGCGCGAGGTGACCACCAGCGTGGCGCCCTGGTGGAACGCCGTCGGCATAATCGTGTTCAGGCCCGTAACGTGGAACAGGGGGACGACCAGCATGTGAACGTCAGCCTCGCGGAAGCCGTGCCCCCGGATCGTGGACTTCACGTTGAACAGCACGTTGCCATGCGTGATCATCGCGCCCTTCGGCAGGCCGGTGGTGCCGGAGGTGTAGATGATCGCGGCAACGTCGTCCGGCTCCGCGCCGGCGGGCTCGCAATCGCCGCCCGCCAGCAGGTCGTCGATCGGCGTGATGCCATCGCCCTGCATGTCGATGCCGATGAGCCGGCGCAGCGACGAGAGGCCGCCGACGGCCTCGCGGACTGCGGGCCAGACGCTGCCGTGGACGACGGCGACGGTGGCCCCGGCGTCCTCGAGGATGAACCGCATCTCCTCGGCCTTGAGGCGGATGTTGACCGGGAGTGCGATCGCCCCCGCTCGGATGGCGCCCAGGTAGCAGACAATCGAGTGCAGACAGTTGGGCATAATGAGTGCGACGCGGTCACCGGGTGAAACGCCGCACCGGTTGCGCAAGTTAGCGGCGAAGGCGTGGATCATGGCGTCGAGATCGCCGTAGGTATACGTGGCGTCCAGATGGGCTATCGCCGTTCGGTCTGCGAACCGCGCCGCTGCGGACGACCAGAGCTCGCTGAGATTGCGCATGGGCTGATGCTCTCGCTGGAGAATTCTTGTAATGGTGGAAATGGCCCTCCCCTTTCCCCGAACCGGGCTGGGAACGATGATCGGCGCCTCAACCACCTGGCCGACTCTTCCGATCTACTCTGTGCGGAATCGCCTCGTCGCCGCTGGAGGCCCAGGTGGTGGACCGGCGCGCCTCGCGGTCGGCATCACTGCGACGCTGGTGATGTTCGGTAGGCGGGCCGCGCAGTCCTTCGGGCGGGAGCCGTACAGCATGGGATCATGGCCGGTTCGGGCAAAGTACAGGTGTTCCAGTTAAGGCCCCGTGTAATATGCCGTATTGGGGTATGATTTCGAGCAGTGTTACACTGCTGACACTATTTGTAGCCATTTGAGCCGGTAAGTACACTATTAGTACCTGTTGACGCAAGCATCTCTAACGACTCTTTAGCTCTCTCCTTGCGTTCTGAGTGCGTTTCTTGTATGAATTGTATGTGCGTACAACTTAGCACACGCTCGGGTGCCGTATGTCGCTCCACCAGGGGGCCCTGCGCAAGGCTTGCGCATCTGTCGGCCTCGGCCGAAGCCACCTGGGAGGACATTCATGCAGCGACGATTCGCGTGCGTCTCGGTGCCCCTGTTCATTGTTTCCTTGCTTGCGACATACGCCGTGCCCGCTTTGTGCCAAGGAATTGAGACGTACGCTTTGGTTCATCCGTTCGGGCTTTCGACGGCGACCACGACGCGCCAGTTCGGGATGGGCGGCCCGGTGTCGTGTGTCTGGGATAAGAGTTCCGGCAATCCGGCTTTTGCCGCGGCCCACAGCCAACCGGATGCGGGCGTGCGCCTGAGCACCACGGGCTTCGACAACGGTCCGCGACTAACATCCGAGCACGCGTGGTTCGTTACGCCACTGCGGGAGGATAACAGCGGGATTCAGGTCAGCCTTTTCTCACTTAGTAGTAACACAGGTCTCGTCACCTCGCCAATACCGTCCAATGACATGACTGTAAACATGTCTGAGGAGGATGCGTCGATCCACTACGGTCGGCGGCTGGGGTCGCGTCTGCTTGGCGGCATCGGCCTTTCTCCGTATTCGCGCATCAAGCTCAAGCTGGCCGTTCCCGGCGGGCCGACGCTGCTGGATGTCCACGCGAAGCCGGATTTCGGGGCGCGGGCGGGGTTTGCCTACCAGTGGGGAGCCGCCGACAGCCACGACTACCTGGGCCTTGTCTATGACTACTACCAGGAGACGGCGGATGCAACCGGCCTGCTGGTGGGCGGCAGTGCGGAAGAAGTGTTTCACACCGACTTCCTGGCGCTCGGGGCTTCCCGGCATCTGAGGTCCGACCTGCTCGCGGTAGCCGAATATCAGCGTGGCAGCTCGCACAGGGGAGCGTACGATGGCGCCCTGCAGGGCTGGCACTTCGGGGCCGAGTATCTGCCCTCGCCCGGGTGGGCCGCGCGCGTCGGCCTCAATGACGGCCACGGCACATTTGGGGTCGGCTACGAAAAAGGCGACTGGAAAGTTGACTACGCATTCTTGAACCGTTGGAACAACGACATCGTCTCAAGCATGTTCGGCTCATCCTCCACGCACCAACTGCAGGGCACTTACCAATGGTAGTGGTTGTCCTCGCGGCGCCACATGCTCTTTGGGGGCGCGGCTGCCCCTCGCCACTCGGCATCTGAGACCGGCAGCCGTGTGAACACTTGCGACACTGAAACGGGTGGGTAACGCTGGCAATAAGGCCACTTCCAGAGCGTGTCGTCATCACCGGTCTGGGCGTCGTCGCGTGCTGCGGCATCGGCAAAGACGCCTTCTGGACCTCCGTGCGCGACGGCATATCGGGCATCAGCCGTCTCGACCTGTTCGACGTCAGTAACCTGCCGACGAAGATCGGCGGGCAGGTGAGGGGCTTCGACCCCACCGACTACATCGAGGCCAAGCAGGCGAGACACCAGGGACGTTTCACCCAGTACGCCATCGCCGCCGCGCGCGAGGCCTTCGATGATTCGGGCCTTGAGAATGGGCGTATCGACCGAAACAAAGTCGGCGTCGCGTTCGGCAGCAGCGGGGCCGGCTATGGCAACATCGGCGACGACGTCAACCGGGAGTTCACGCTGCATGGCGCTTCAGCCGTGCATCACTCGGCGATCAACGAGGTGCCGGCGCACGCTGCTGCAGCGCACATCGCCATCGAGCTGGGCCTCAAGGGGCCGTCGATGTCGGCCTCGACGGGATGTGTCACGAGCGTCGTCACCACTGCCCAGGGCATCCAGGCACTGCAGACCGGTGTCGCGGTCGCGATGGTGGCTGGCGCCAGCGAGGCGAGCCTGGGGCCGCTGATCTTCGGGCTTCTGTGCCGCCAGCGAGTGATGTCTACGCGCAATCACGAGCCGACGCGCGCGGTGAGGCCTTTCGACAGGGACCGCGATGGCCTGGTGCTGGGCGATGGCGCGGGGGCCGTCGTTCTGGAGAGTGCCCGGAACGCTGTCGAGCGGGGCGCTCACATCTACGCCGAGGTGCTTGGCTACGGCATGGCGTCCGAAGCCTATCACATGTTGCTGTCGCCGCTGGGTGGGGATGAGCTTTCCAGGGCGCTGCGGGGGGCTATGGTGATGGCGCGGATCGGCCCGAGTGAGATCGACTACGTTTCGGCGCACGGTGTCGGTAACAAGTCGTATGACGTCATTGATACCGCAGGCATCAAGGATGCGCTGGGTGAGCACGCGTACCGGATTCCGGTCAGCTCGATTAAGGCTGTCACAGCTCAGCCGTTCGCGGCGTCCGGGGCGATGCAGATGGTCGCCGGCTGCCTGACAATGGCCACCGACACCATCCCTCCAACCGTCAACCATGAGATAGCGGACGAGGAGTGCGACCTTGACTACGTGCCCGGCACTGCCCGGCGAGCCCGGGTGGATACCATGGCGCTTAACGCCCACAGCTTCGGGGGCAGTCACGCTGCTTTGATACTCAGGAGGTTCAGCGAGTAGGAAGGCTCCCGGCGGGTGCCGACGCCGTGGGTCCTCTCTCGACCGGGCGTAGCGAAAGCCGGCGTGAGTGGGGCGTGCCGGCGACGGCTCCAAGGCTTGCACAAAGGACACAGGATGAACCCCAATGTCGGTGCGCTCATGTTCACCGCGTGCGCTACGGCCAGCCTCGGTCTGGTGGCGTTTCTGCGCGCGTCCCAGCGTCCGACAAACCGCCTGTTCGGCATCCACGCATCAGTTGTAACGCTGTGGGTGTGGGTCACCTGTCAGATAGAGTTATCGGGCGATCCGCAGTGGACGACGACCCTCTTGCGCATCGTCCACGTCGCCTCAGCATTCGTCCTCGCCACTTTCGTGGACTTCATCTGGGTCTTCCCGGATCGCCTGCGCAACACCCCCATCCGTCGGCGTGTCGTGCTATATGCAGTGACCTGTGCGTTCTGCCCGGCAGTCCTCCACCACGACTTCGTACGCGGCCTGCAGATCAGCCACGCCGGGCTATCGGTGCAGTTTGGCTGGCCGCTGGCCGTTTTCGGCCTCTGGCTGGTCGCTCTCGTGGCCCACGCCAACTATGTGTTGTGGTATAAGTGGCGGACCTTCCGCGGCGTTGCCAGGATCCAGACCAGCTACGTGCTGGCGGGCACGATGATCTCCGAGGTCATCATCCTGACGACGAACGTCATCCTCCCGATGGTGACCGGAAGGACCGACTACAGCCGATGGGGGGCAGTCGGCTACCAGATCACCATCGTCGCCGTCACCATTGCGGTTGCCAAGTACCACCTCTGGGAGTTGAGCGGGCTTTGGCGACGCTTCCTTGGAGTGGCGCTCGCTTTTGCCGGCGTCGTCGCCATCGGTGGGGCCGCCACATGGGGCCTTTGGCCCTGGCTCGAGCTGTGGAATCACTCCGTCCAGAGAACCGCGCTGTTCGCCCTGGTGCTCGGGGGGCTTATCGGGCTGGTCCTGCCGCCTGCTTCGAAATTTCTTTCCGATTTGGTGTCGGGGTCGGCGCAGGCGGAGCGAGAGAGGATCGGGAAGCTGCTGGGGGCATTGGGTGCGGCGATCGTCCATGCACCGGCCGGACGAGCGGCGCTGCTTCCGATTCTCGAGGAGACACAGCGCTATTACGCCGCAAGTTCCGTCGAAGCCTACCTTAGAGGCAGTGACGGGAAGTACCGCAACGCAGGGACGGTCCCTGCTGCGCCGGACGAGGTCAGCTACGCCCAGTGGGAGCGGTCGCTGCCGGCCACGATCGTCGATGCCCTGGGGGCTCGGTCGATGTCTGAACCCCTTGAGTCAGGGCGGCTGCTGCGTTTCGGCTCGGTCGAGGAGTCCACGCAGATCCTGGCGGCGATGGATGCGATCAACGCGAGCGTCGTCGCCCCCCTGCGCTGGAGCGGCGAGACGATTGGCCTGCTGCTGCTCGGGCCCAAGGTCGAGCGCGGCATGTACAGCCCGATCGATATTGACATCCTCAAGAGCATCACGGCGCACGCAGCTATCGCCATCAAGAATGCGGAACTGCGGGATCAGATTGTCCAGGAGAAGCAGCGGACGGAGCGTGTCCTGGCGCAAATGGAGAACGGGGTTGTGGTGGCGGATTCCGACCGGGTGATCCTGCTTGTGAACCAGGCGGCCATCACGTTGCTGAACATGAGCGAGTCTCAACTGCTGGGGCAGTCCACTGACGTGCTTCCCGAGGCGGTGCGCCAGCCGCTTCACCGCGCCCTCACCGAAGGGGAATTGGTCTCCGGCGCTCGTGTCGATCTGGACTACGGGATCGGCCTGCGGGTGGCGTGCAGTGCGTTCCCGGTGCCGGGCGAAGGCGATGTGCGCGAAGGGGCCTGCCTGGTCCTCCGGGACCTGAGGACGGAGGACGCGCTGCAGCGCTCGGAGCGGGAGAAGGAGCGCCTGCAGTTCATCCGCGCGGTGTCTGCCGGGATGGCCCACGAGATACGAAACCCCCTTGTGGCCATAAGGACCTTCGCCGAGTTGGCTCCGTCACGTCTCGATGACCCCGAGTTTCGCAACTCGTTCGTGCAGGTCGCGCAATCGGAGATTCGTCGCCTGGAGGACCTGGTGTCTCAGTTCATGACCCTGGCCAAACCTGCCAGAGCCGTCAGTGAGCCGATCGACGTCAGGCGGCTGCTCGCGGGAGCCATGATGGCCGTCTCGGCGCGCGCTCAGGCGCAGAACATCGAGCTTTGCCTTGAGGCTGACGAGATGACGCCCGTGATCTACGGGGATGAGCCGCGCTTGTACCAGGCGCTGATGAACCTCTTGCTGAACGCGCTGGATGCGGCTCCACCCGGGGGCCAGGTGGCTTTGCGTGCCGGCCCGGAGACGCCCAGCGCATACGGCAACGGCCCTGCCACGGTCTTGACCGTGTGGAACTCGGGCAGCTACATACCGCCCGAGCAGCGAGAGCAGGTCTTCGAGCCTTTCTTCACCTCCAAGGCCACGGGCACCGGCCTGGGACTGGCAATCTGCAACACCATCGTGGACGAGCACGGAGGCACCATGACGGTCGAGTCGGACATGGGTACGGGCACTGCGTTCACGATAACAGTGCCTGTCGCAGTCCCCCGCCAACAGGCGGTGATTACGGCATGATGACAGCGGCCCTGCTGACAACTCATAGTGAGTGGACGGACCGCCTGCGGCAGATGTTGGGCAAGCAGGTCGCGCTGCTCGAGATGAACCCGTCGCCGGCATCGACGGCTGCCGCCGGGGCGATCCCCATCGATCTGCTGATGGTTGAGGACGAGTATGTGACCGAGAATATGGTCGCGGCACTGCAGCAGCTACAGACGGCGAATCCCAACGCAGTCACGGCCTGGGTGACCGGTGAGGCCGCCGCGGACAAGGCGCTTCGCGACCGGGACGTGAAGGCTGATTTCTGGGTCATCATTCCCGCGACCGACTTGCAGTTGCGCACGCAGGTCGAGGCGATCCTGGCAGTGGCCCGGGGTCGAGTGCAGGGAGCGTCGCACCGTGCGCAAGGGCAACTCCCCCTCGGCGGGGCGGAGACGATCCTCACCGTCGCGGCCGACAGCGGGCATTCGCCGCGGCTGGAAAGCCCCCTGTGCCGGACTGTGGGGCGCATGAGCGGGAGTTTCGACACGGACCATCTCCTGTCCGCCTACTGCGACGCCGTGCACGAGATGACCCAGTGCGTCAGTTACTGTCTGCTGTGGCAGAACGCCGACGCGCAGGAATACCGCATCGTCCGGTCGGAGGGGCTGCCGCCTGCACTGCACGACCTGTGCAGGCTGGTCCCGGCGGACCCACTGCCGAGTTGGCTGCAACGAAGCCGCGGGATCGTCACGCGAGACGTGCTCGCCGAGGCCCCCGAGCGCGCGCCTGCCCTGCGGGAGTTGGACCTGTGCGGAGGGGTGCTGGCGATTCCGCTGCTGTCTGACGGCATGCTCAGGGGGCTAATGGCCATCGGGCCGAAGGCCATCGGGGCCCCTTATCACATTGCCGAGGCCGAGACGCTTTTCGTGCTGTCGGCCAATCTCGCCAATGCGGCGCGGCAGGCCGAACTGCACCAGGAGCTTGAAGCCCGGAACGGCTACATCGATCAGGTCCTGTTGACCATGGAGAGCGGGCTGGTCACGATCGACCTCGATGCCCGGATTTGTGTGTGCAATCCGTGTGCCGCCCGCCTGCTGAAGGTCGATGCCGACGGCTTGATAGGCCGCGATCTTCGGGCGCTCCCGTCGCCCCTTGGCGACTATCTGTACTCGTGCCTCACCCACGGAGAAGAGCGCTCGGGCGAGGTGCTGACGGTGCTTGGCGGACAGGCCAACCTGCGCCTGTCCACGCGCCGTCTCTCCGCACCCCACGGGGAACTCATGGGCAGCATGATGCTGCTGGAGGACGTGGCGGCCGAGAAGATCCTTGCGGAGGAGCGGCGGAACGCGGTCCGCAACGAGATCATCCAGCAGGTGGTGGCGCGGTTCGCCCATGAGTTGAAGAACCCCCTCGCCACCATCCACACCTTCGCCGAGTTGCTTCCGAGCCGGTCGGAGGACCCTGATTTCCAGCAATTTTGGTCCGAGCATGTAAAGCGCGACGTTCACCGATTGGATGACCTCGTCGTGAAGTTGGTGTCCCTGTCGGAGCAGCCGTCCTCCAACCGTCAGACTGCCGACATATCGGAGCTCGTCGATCTGGCCGTCGCACGGGTGGCGATGCTCGACGATGCCGCAGCCTCGAGCATCACGGCGAGGCCGACCGACGGCTTGCCCCCCCTGTACGTGGACACTAACGTGATGGCGACTGCGTTGTCGCATCTCATGCGGTATAGTCTTGGGCAGCAACGCAAGCCTGTTTCGGTCCATGCGGAGGTCAAGGAAGGCATAGGGGGCGACAAAGTGGTATCGATCTACGTCAGGGCGGGCGATGACGTGGACGCCGGTGTGGATCCGGCACGGCTCCTCGACCCGTCGTACGTGCTGGACCACCCGGACGTCGATCTCGGGCCGTCCGCGAGCCAGCGTCTCATAGAGAGCCAGGGGGGCACTCTCGAAGCTTACCATGAAGGCGGAGACATCGTCTTCCACATCACTGTAGGGGCGGTCGGGGGTGGCGGTCGATCCGATGATGCCGCCGCTGCACATGGGATGGGCGTCACGCACACGGATGGACGCGGTCCCCAAGGAGTTGGGTAAACGATGCAGGGCAAGATTCTCATTGTGGACGATGAAGCGGGACCACGCGAGTCCATGCGCATGATCCTCAAGCGGAGCTATCACGTGCGGACCGCCGCAGGCGGTGAGGAGGCACTACGAGAGATCGAGTGCGACCTGCCCGACTTGGTTTTCCTCGACCTGCGCATGCCGGGTATGCACGGCACCGAGTTGCTGCAGGCCATCAAGGAGACGCACCCCGAGGTGCAGGTGGCGGTCATCACTGCGTACGCCGGTGTAGATTCCGCGCGTCTCGCCATCCGCTGCGGGGCCGTTGATTATCTGACGAAGCCGTACTCCGTCGCCGATGTCGAGCGCATCGCGGAGAAAGCGCTCTGTCTCCGGCGGCAGCAGCATGACGCCGAGGTGCTTGCGGCGCAGCTTGCCAAGATGACCGAGACCCTGGTAGCGCGCGCGACCGGTCTGCAAGACGGCGCGAGAACCCCCGTTGCGGACGCCGTGCAGCAACTGCGCACCGTGCAGTCGGAACTAGGCGAGGGCATCGAAACGGTCGGCACGCTGAGTGAGCTGGGTGAGGTCGCGGCTGAAGTGACGCACGACATCAACAATCTGCTTACGGTGATCCTCACGAACTCGCAATACCTGCTGATGCAGATCGACGGTCGCCCCGATGGCGAATTGGAGGCAATCACGAAGCGGGTGTCTCGTATCGTCCGCGCTACTGAGGACTGCTCCGCGATGATCCGGCGGATCAAGGACTTCGTTCATGTGAACGTGAGTTTCCGACCGTCTCTCATCGACGCTAACGAGCTTGTCAACTCCGTGGTCGATCTCAAGCGCGAGGCGCTGTCGTCGACCGGCAAGCCCGTCGAGTTCCGGCTGGGCCTCAGGTCCGTGGTGCCGGTGTACGGCGATGAAGTCGCGCTGCGGACGGTCCTTGTCAACATGATCGAAAACAGCCTCGACGCGCTTGATGAGGGCTGCATCGAGGTGGAGACCGATTTCCACGGCGGGTTCGTGCAGATACGGGTCAGAGACAATGGCTGCGGGATGCCGCCTGCGGTGCTTCAGAAGGCCACCGACGCCTTCTTCACAGCCAACAAGCCCCAGGGCACCGGCCTCGGCTTGAGCACCGCTGACCGGGTCGTGAAGCGGCATGGAGGACGGCTGCAGATCGAGAGTGAAGAGGGCGTCGGCACGACGGTGACGGTCGAGCTTCCGGTCAGGGCCGGGACGCCGTCGGGGTGGCCCGACCCCGCGCCGAAGGTGGAAGCATCGTCCCCGCCCGCAGCTCCGGAGCTGGTCCCGGCTTCGCCCGCCAAGCGCCGGGGCACCGTTGTATTGGTGGACGACGAGGAGGGCATCCGAGAACTGATCGCAAGCGTGCTGGAGATGGACGGCTATGAGGTGGTGCAGGCAGGCGACGGGCGAGATGGCTGGGAGGCCTTCCAGTTGGCCTACGAATCGGTGAGACCGGGGCCCCTCATGGTCGTGACCGACCAGGAGATGCCGCGCATGACCGGGCGGCAACTCGCCACGCGCGTGAAAGAGTCCGCCCCCCAGGTGCCCGTGCTCCTTGTGAGCGGGTACGTGGTCTCAGACGGGCCGGCGGTCGAAGACGCAATGCTCTCCAAGCCGTTCGGCATTGAAGAGTTGATCGCCAGCGTAAGGGGCCTTGCGGACGCCGGCGGTGTTCAGCGTGGCCCTGCCCTGTGCGTCTGACCGCCGCTTTCGTCACTGATTCACGACGCCGACGCGTGGTTGACGGCGCAGACGAAGCGCCCCAGGGCCTCCGCGTCGCCGGTCGCGCACCACAGGCGGGCGGCATCGCGGAACTGGCGCGGGGACATGCCGACGAGGTGCGCCATCAGCAGGTTGTCGTCCGGTACGCCGGTGAGGATACCGTTCGCCTCGAGCGCGGCAACGAAGCGCCCGGTCTGCCGGATCATCTCGGCGAAACCGAGTTTCTCGCCCGCGCCATTGTGGATCGAGTAGGGCAGTGGCTCCCAGAACGTCGGCGGGAACAGAAGCTTGATCTTGTAGGCCAGGTTCTGCGCCAGGTATGCCTCCCGGTCGACCTCGAAGCCGTACTGCTCCGGCGATTCGAACCACCTGGTGCCCGGCAACAGACCTGGAAATTGCACGGGCACCGAGTCGGGTCGGAGCGCCAGTAGCAGGTCGAGGCTCTCCTGGAAGGTCTCCTCGGTCTCGAACGGCATCGGCACGATCATGCTGCACACCACCGCGACCCCGGCGGCCTTCGCCGCCTCCACCGTCTCCCGAATGTTGTGAAGTTTGCTGGCCTTCCCCGCTACCCTTCGCAGCAAATCCTCCGAACCCGTCTCCAGTCCGAAGAACATCGCGTGCAGGCCTGACTTGCGCATGATCTCGAAGTGCTCGGGGCGGGCGCTGGCGAAGTGCGCGAAGCTCGCGTACTGCACCTTCAGGTCTCGCGCCAGGATCTGGTCGGCCACCTCGGCCATGAGGCTTCCGGGGGTTGAGGAGCCTGCGAAGCGGAAGGCGTGGATGCCGTGCCGGGTGATAATGGCCTCCATGTCATCGACGATGCGCTTCGCAGATCGCGTGCGGAGTCGCCGTCCGCTTTCGATAGGGTGCGTGCAGAACGCGCAGTCAAACGGGCAGCCGCGGCTCTCGTCCAGCACGATCATCTTTAGCTTCTGGTCGCCGGCCATTGCGGGGTACACATCGGTGTCGTACAGGGCGAGCGGCAGATCGTCGAGCGCCGTCTCGCATGGCGCTGTCGTCCGTTCATCGACGGAGCGGATGAGACCGGGCACGCCGTCCAGTGATGTGCCGCGTGTGGCGTGATCGACCAGGCGCAGGATCGTGCTCTCGCCCTCGCCGACCGCTATCGCGTCGAAGGCCTGCGTGTACACGAAGATGCGGTGCCCGAACCACGTGGCATGGGGCCCGCCGGCGTATAGCTTGACATGCGGATGTCGGCGGCGAAGGATCTCGGCGATGGTCACCGAGCCGGACAGGCCATCGCCGTTCCATAACTTGAAGCAGACGCAGGCCGGATCAACATCCGCAACGATGGCTGAAAGCTCATCGCCGATGGCCTCGATCTCGCGCGCCTGGTGGCTCTCCAGTTCGGCGTTGGCCTGGGCGAGGCGGGCGAGAAGCTTGGGGTCGGGCGCGCCCGGGTGCTGCATCAGTTCGGCGAGCAAGGGAGCCACCTGGGCGGACAGTTCCTCCGGGAACAGCCTCCTCATCGTCTCCAGCGTGCCGAAGTCCAGGATCAGGGGGGCGTGGCCGGCCTCTCGCAGCACCGCAGCGAGGATTCCGAGGCCGTTATCCGGGCACAGGCTGCTGGGAGTGTAGGGGTAACCGGCGAAACTAACGAGAACCACGTTGGCCATGGGCGTCTCCTCAGGATCAAACGACGAGGGCAGGCTTGGGCGGGAACTGGCAGCCCTCGCAAGGGTCAGGTTAGCACGGTTGAGGGGATGGTTGTCAAGCGATTAGGCCAGCCGATTAGGAGCATCGTTTTTGGTCGCGATGCGTTCAACGGATCAAGGCGCAGGCCGTTCAAGGAGGGGCCGGACTACGAGCGCAGCGAAGTATCCGGCCCCCGCTGCCGCTTAGGCGGCCTGGGGCCGGATACAGTTGGCGGCCTACGGCCGCCCAGACCGCCGATACGACCGG
>Ga0181520_10009372_pt1 | contig 13541 bp, 12 predicted proteins | sample PEATcosm2014_Bin_29_FD_132451 | JGI IMG/M metagenome (GOLD analysis project Ga0181520, IMG submission 132451) | Peatland microbial communities from MTU Mesocosm Facility, Houghton, MI, USA - PEATcosm2014_Bin02_30_metaG | ecosystem: Environmental > Terrestrial > Soil > Wetlands > Peat | place...
AATTGCTCCAGTTCTTCTTCACGCGCCATGAACCTTCCCTCCAAGAAGAAGGTTCAGCCCGAAGACCGGCCAGGGCATATAGCAAGAGTGGTTCAATGAATTTCAAATGCGTTTGCCCTGCGGAGCTTGCAGCCTGTTAGTACGCTTCCTGCCTGAAGATCGCATTGACGCTTGCTCGCCTTAGACGCGCCGTATTCTTCGCTTTCGTCTTTGCTCATCAAATGAACTCCCGATCATCGATGCCGCAGAGCAAATCTTGAATCTGGTTGATTCCGTGATTGCAAAGGGCCCTACTCCATACTCCGGAGCCAGTGTGCCGTCCAATAAGGGTCGAACCTGACGGTCCCGCCGACTCGGATGACAGCTCGTCCCATGCCGCCAGATCGTGCGCGGTTGTAGAGCAATGTGGGGGACCAACTGAGCAAAGCGGAGAGTTCTCTGGCGGTTAATGCGTGCGAAATCGCTTCGATGCGATCGGCGAGTGATTTTGGGCGGTCAGAATCGAATGCTGACATTTTCCAAAGCCTCCGAAAAAGATCATCTGCAGGGTCAGGATCACCCGTCTTGTCTGAGGCCGGTAGATACACTAGCAATCTGTTTTCGCCCCGCGAGAGCGTATTCCCATTTTGGGAATACGCTCTCGCGGGGCGTAGACGATGTGCTGTCCAAAAGGGCGTGGCCCACCCGGAACTGGTTTGTCCGACTCGTTAACGGTCAAGGCAGTGACAGAGATAACGTAAGCGTCATCTGACGACCGTCTGGACATCGGCCGTTGCCTGGCAGACGATGTCAGAGTGAGCGAAGTGATCGAAAGAACTGCGGCATCAAATGTGGGTCCACAACCTCGGTTTTCTCTTCTGGATCCTGCACCACCTTAAGGTTCGCAAAGGCTTGATGGGGGGCACTCCCCACGCGCTCAAAACCGTGCGCTGGTTACCCAGCTTCATTCGAACCGCGTAGTGGTGGATGCCGCCTCCCCGAGGTGGCCGCACCGATTCTTCTGGCACTCCCGCCGTTCAGGCAGTTCCCACGAAAGCAGGTATTGAAGCGCTGAGTCGCTTTTGGGGCGGCTTTGAGTCGCAGGCGGATTGCTCATTGTGCTCTTCATGAAACTTTAGAGTCCCCCATAGGGGAACGTAGAGTGGTTCAGCACCCCGCATGCAGCGCGGGAACGGCTGCGTCAGTGGCGGACACATTACAACCAACATCGCCCACATAGCGCGTTAATGGATCAGACACCCGCTGGGTACGCGAGCGAGTACGCGACATCGGGGAAGAGCTTCGCCCCGATCAAACCGGATAGGGCAAGTTGCGGACCGCGTCAAGGGTTCGCTTCGCCGGCAAACAACGCCGCCCTTGACCCGGTTCCTAACTTGCCCCACAATCGCAAATATCGGGGCGAAGCGCCTGTGCGGTTGCCGCATGCTGGAGAGTCTCTTAAGAGTCTCTGGAGTGAGCTTCAGGCCCGTCAAACAAGCTCGGGAGAGCCTTGAACACCAAAAACTTTAATTGCCGATGTGACAGAAATCCGGGGCGCCTCAGGCGGCTAGCTGAATTTCTGATTTGTATGCGGAAAATGGGGCCAGATCACACCGATGCGTTTCGTAGTCGCTTACTGGTGCGAATGCGCTATACTTCCGCAACGTCCCCCAACTGGAGAGTCCTTGACGATGAGGACCTATTTAGCGGCGCACGTTGTCTCAATCTTGAGCATTACTTTCTTCTTTAGCATCTGCCCTTGGATTCTCAAGCTGATAGACAAAACAGTTCCGAGTGAGAAAAAACAACGATTCAATCAATGGATGGGCACACTCATTCCAAATATGGACTCGTGGACAATAGATGCAATCCTTGAATCATCTTCTCGCTGTGAAGGGGCATTTATGATCATGGAGGTCATTGTAGCCTGCCTTCTAGTCTATGGAGTCATTCCCTATGTTCGTATGATACCAGGGATGGATTACGGCATCACTTACCAATCTCTATTGTTAATGCCCATACTGATCGTGCCTCCCGTCTTCGTGTTGATCGCATTCTTCTGGATAGCGTATAAATTTGCACGGTTGTGGCCGGAGCGGCGGGAAAAGATATTTGTAAGATCATTCGAACTTCTTATTCGTTGTTTGTTTATGGTATGGGTGGGAATGACGATTCTATACTTCATTTCGTGTCTGCTTGCCACACGGATGACCGGACGATTTGAAACAGAGTTAAGTCATATCCTGATAGCAAGGGGTTTTGTGACCGCCTATATACGAATATGGTTCGAGATCGCACTTGTATTTATGTGTATGTACTTACCAGCCATACTGCTATCGCTATTACGTAAACTGGTCGAATGGTTTACGAGGTGCGTGCGTTGGGTCGCGTCCTATCCGCAAGGTGCTTGGGCGGCCATGATTATTGCCATAGGCACGGCAATCGATCTAATTAGGCTCATTATCAAGTGACACGTGCATAGACTGTTGAGGTTCATCGGATGGTTCACGGAGGTTCTTTGAACCACCTCTTAATTTTGCTCAAAGACTCCGGCACACAGGCCATGCTCGTTCTGGTAGCCACTCAGATCCTCGTGTTTTGGGAACTGCTCCAAATTGTCCACCACGAGGTGGCGGCGGTTATCTGGGGAGAATGCGTGTCTGGCTCCAAGGCTATATCTATTGATTTGGTGCAGCAGTTCAAACGGCAGGAATATTTTTTGCGGGACAGGTTGTCGCTCATGAGGCAGAGCGTTTCGTCTTCCGCCAGTGCATTCGTGCGGAGTTGCAGCCATCGGCAAAACTTGCCCGAGCAGCGCCTTGCCGATCCCGGTTGGACCCGTAAACGAGACATTGAGATGTTGCGCCACCCATTGCGAGTTGGTTAGCCCTCGCACTGTGGCCGGATCCATTTGCCGAGAATACCCCACGAAGAGAAAACCCAATTCTTTCAACGAAGGGAGCAACAATGAGCAGTTTGTCTCTGAACTTGGCGGGCAATGTGCGCCCAAAGAAACGCAGGCGATTTAAGCGTAAGACCACCCGTGAAAGAATTGCCCGGATGGGCGCTGTCGAACAGATGGTTCGTGCATTCTCTCCGGGCAATCGCCTCAGCGCCTGCATGGGCATCGTGCTGGGAGGCTTTGCGCCCATCGCTGTGTATGCGCTTGTTCATAATGAAGTTGCTGAGCACCCGATGTTTTGGTGCATGGTCGTCGGCGGTCTGGCATACTCTGCCGTGTCGGTTTTCAAGTGGGCAGAGAATGCCTTCCACATGCGTCTCAAGGCCATTGGATTCGTACTGCTTTTGGAGGGCGCAGTGACCTTCTCTCATGAGAGGTGGCTCGGACTCGGCGGACTCGTCCTGCTCGTCAGTATCAACGGTGTTAGCGCTGCTGTAGCGCTCCAGGCGGAAGGTTGATGGCAGAGAATAGGGATCGTTCATTTGGCGATTCCGCCCCGGTCGCCAATCGCTACAAATCACCGAGGTGCCGCCAACGAGCCCTCCCTCCCCGGAACCGGTTCGCGTCTAGATAGCGGGTACTTGCTCGGAACCAAAAGACCCGGCGCATTTCGATTTTCCATACAGGTTTTAATGGTGCAAGGGCCTCCGGCGAAAACCGGACTCTTGCGAAAAGATGATTCAGTCGTCCTGGCCAAAATCATGTCGGTACCAAAAAGCCATGGCCCGGGATGGAACACTCGGCTCGCGGTTGAGGGTTCCAGTCGCAATCGGCGTTTGCCGTTACCAATCCGTTCAGTGTTAATTAAGTAATGTATATTCAATGCTTTGCACTGTTTGCGGTAAGCTTTGCTCCATATTCTGAGCAACTACCATAGGATCTGCCAAAACCCTCCAGATACGGACGCAAAACCTAATGTTCGGGGCTCGCGCTTTGAACACGACTGGGACCAGTACCGGCAAGAGCAGCTCGAAACATCAGGAACGGGTCCTGGTACAGAAGTGGTCCACTTGTGTTCACCGTGATGGGCTGGCGACATTTCTTGAACAATTCAACAGTTTAGACTCAGCTCTGATCGACCTTTTCGGCGATTCTTCTCAAGAAGCTTCGGCGCTGGGAACAACGCTTGAAGTCTGCCGAATTGAAGACGTCCGATAGCCTTCCCGAGCCAGGTGCACGCCCATCTGCGTGTACATCGATTCATCCGTTGGCTGTGTTGTTGCCAGTCCATCCACATAGCGGTTGTACATGCAGAAGGCTGCGGCTATGAGCACGGTGTCGTGAATCTCCATGTCGGTCGCGCCTTGTTCCCGGGCAGCTTCAACGGCGCTCCGCGTGACGTTCTTGCCTCCGCTTTGGACCTGCCCGGCAATCACCAGAAGGCGCTTCAGCTTTTCTGAAATCGCCGCAGCCTCAAAGTCGATGTAAACCTGTTTCACGGTCTCGGTGTTTCCCAGGTGGCAAGCCGCCGCCGCGCCGTGGCTGGTCTGGCAAAAGTAACATTCGTTGAGCGATGAAACATAGGTGGCAATCAGCTCCCGCTCGCCCCCCGACAGGCTGTTGGGCTCATGCAGCAGAACGTGCGCCAACTCGCGCAGCGGTTTGGCTGTCTCGGGTCTGAAAGCAAAGGCGGAACTGATTCCTGGCAATTCGTCGGGCAGTGCGATGTGCGGCATCTTCAGACTCCTTGTGTGGTGTGTTTCTGCTCGGGCAAGTATTCCTTGCTCATGGTGACGTAGCCCTCTCTGGCGGTTTTTTTGCCGCGCTGCCGGTAGAGTTCCTCGTCATGCGGTTGCCAGGTGTCGAGTCCGTCGACGTAGCGGTTATACATGCAGAACGCGGCCGCAATCAGCACCGTGTCGTGAATCTCCATATCGGTTGCGCCCACGGTGCGCGCGGCTTCCACGTCGGCAGTGGTAACCAGCTTGCCGCCCTGCTGCACCTTGCCGGCAATCACCAGCAGAGCTTTCAGCTTGTCGGAAATATCCGCATGAAGAAAGTCTGTCTTCACGCAGCGCACCAGATCTTCATCGCCATTCAGGTGCGCCGCGGCAATTGCGCCGTGCACGGTCTGGCAGAAATAGCAGTCGTTCCGCGATGAAACATAAGTGGCGATCAACTCGCGTTCGCCCGGCGTCAGGGAGTTGGGAGCGTGTAGCAGAACCTCGACCAGGTCATTGAGCGGCTTCGCGGTTTCCGGGCGAAATGCCATCGCTGCGCGGATGCCTTGCAGTCCTTCGGGAAGTTGAATGTGTGGCATGTTTTCTCAGTCCCCTTCATAAGAGAGCGGCGTCGTGCTTTGCCGCGCTGTGAGCAGTTGATGCAGCGAGAGTCCGGCCAGAACAACGGCGACTCCCACCAGCGCGGGCAGCGGGTTGTGCAGCAGGATCAGCAAGCCTATGGCGGCGCAGAATGCGATGAACAGAACCGGCGCGGCGGGAAACCACCAGCCTTTGACCGGCTCGCGCATGCGAAACAGCGTGGACGCGGTGAGCGCCAGAAACAGCACTGCCGAGAAGATGATGTACGCCAGCACGCGGTCGAACGCACCCAGAAACAGTACCGCCAGGGACAGGCCTGTCTGCAGCAGGATCGCATTGGCGGGCGTGCCGAAGCGCGGATTCAGTTTCGCGAATGCCGGAAAGAACGTCCCGGTTTGCGCCATCGCCCGCGTCACCCGCGGAGAAGCCATGGTCAGCGCGGCCATTCCACCAAAGACGCACAGCAGCACGCAGAGCGAAAGCACTTTTGCTCCCGCCGCGCCGAACAGCACTTCGCCGAATTGCGCCACGAATGCGGTGTTCGATGTAAGTCGGTCGATGGGCAGAACGGCAAGGAACGCAGCACTTATCAGCAGATAGATCAGTGTGACCAGCGCGACGCCGCCGAGAAATGCGAGCGGCAAGGTTCGCTTCGGGTTGTGCACTTCGCCCGCGATCTTGCTGGCCTCCCACCATCCGCCGAAGCTGAAGAAGGCGCTGACCGCCGCGCCGGAGATGGCCGGAATCAGCGCCTCCGCGCCGGGACGACGATCCATCAGAGGCAGCAGGTTGCCGAGGTGCGCGTGTCCGGAAACTGCCGCCCAGCTCACCAGCGCAAACAGGATGAACAGCTTGAAGATGTTGAGGATGGTCATCAGCCGGCCGCTCAGGCGGGTCCCCACAAAGTTCACCACCCCGAAGATGCAGAGGATGGACGGAGGGACGAATGTGATTGCTCTGGCATCCAGCGGAAGCACCTGGGCAACATAGGCCGTAGCACCCACGGCGAGCGCGGCCGCGACTCCGGGATACATGACGATGGAGCTCATCCATCCATAGAGGAACGCGACGCGATCTCCGTAACCGGCGCGCAGATAAACATATTCGCCGCCGGACTCGGGGAATCGAATGGCTAACTCGGCGTAGCAAAGCGCGCCGCACATCGCCATCCATGCCATGCCCAGCCACACCAGGCAAAGCAGCATGGGCGAGGCCAGCGACTTGGCCATGGTGGCCGGGGTCAGGAAGATGCCAAGGGCAATCGACTCGCCGACGACAATTGCGATCGCCGCGGGCAGGCCAAATTGTCTGCGTTCAGCGGGGAAGGGGAACGACATATCGCACACTCTATCATCCATAAAGCCCTGGCATGAAGCAATCGCAGCCCAAAAAAGGTGGAGAAAAGTCTCCACCGAAAGGGGGATGACCGATTCTTCCTAGGCCGTTAGAATTCGACTCGGTCAGGCTTCCCCCTGTCCCCCATGACCAGCGATTCCAATCGATTCTTCACTTACGGCCGTTTCAAGCGGCACTTTCCGGAGGTCCTCTCCATGCGCAAACTTGCGCTATTTCTATGTCTGCTCGCTATTCTTGTCACAACGGCGGTTGAGGCGCAAACGCCCAATTCCACGGTCTCAGGCATTGTGAAGGATGCGCGCGGCGCGGTGATTCAAGGCGCGACGGTGACGCTTACCAGCGTTGCGCAGGGAACAACACGCCAGAGCGTGACCAATTCCATCGGCGCGTATTCCATCCCGGACGTGACGCCCGGCGAGTATCGTTCCGATGTGAGCTTCAAGGGCTTTGCGACGCTGCGCTTTACCGGCATCGCTCTTGAAGCGGGACGCACCTTCACTCTGGATGCAACACTGTCCCCGGCAAGCGAAGTGACGTCCGTGAATGTCACCGCGGCGAATCAGACTGTGGATCTGGAACAATCGATGCTGCAAGGTCAGATTACCGAGAAGACCATCGAGAGCATTCCGCTGAACGGACGCAATTTTCTCGAACTCGCCTTTCTCATTCCCGGCAATCGTCCCGCGCCGACCTTCGATCCCACCAAGACGAACACACTGGAGATCAGCTCTGCGGGCGGCTTTGGCCGCGGCGGCAACATCACTATCGATGGCGGCGACAACAACGACGAAGTGGTAGGAGGCACGCTCTCGAATCTTCCCGAGGACTCGATCGGTGAATTTCAAATTGCCACCGCGCGCTTCACCGCGGAAGTCGGCCGTTCGGGCAACAGCATCATCAACATCATCAGCCGCGCGGGATCGAACAACTATCATGGTTCGGCATTTCTCTTCGAGCGGAATCGCAATCTGCAGGCGCTGCCCGCGACATTCGATCGCAGCCTGAAGACGCCCCCGTTTGACCGCGAGCAATTTGGCGGATCGGTGGGTGGACCGCTCGAGAAGGACAAGCTCTTCTGGTTTTCATCCGCAGAGTACAGGAACCAGAATGCATCCATCCAGACCGGAATGCGCAACTTCACGACAGACGCCATTCAAAACAATTCCGCGGCCGCGCCGTTGCGCGACCTGCTGTGGTCGAATCGCGTGGACTATCATTTGAACGCGGCGAACAGCCTGAATGCGCGCTACAGCTTGAACCGGTCCACCGACACTGCGCAGGCCAGCGCTTCCGCATCCACGCCGCTCAGCACCGGGGCGGAGCGGCAGAACTCGCTGAATCGCTTCAACTCGCTTGCTGCTGGATGGACAAGCGTTCTGAGCCAGAGCCGGACCAATGAACTCTCGTATCACTACGACAATTTCTATAACGACATTCCGCCCTTTCCGGGGGCCGCGCCGCTGACGGATCCTTCGCTGCCCCTGACCAGCGAGCTGATCTTTCCCGACCTCGCGGACGGACCGAATTTCAACCTGCCGCAGATCACGCATCTGAACCGCAGCCAGGTGCGGGACGGACTTTCTCTGGCATTCGGAAAACACTCGCTCAAGGTGGGCGGCGAATTCCAACACTACACCGCGACCGGGATCATCAACCCATTCGGCAATGGCACCGTTATCCTGGTCTCTGACTTTGGCTTCGCCGACCTGAATGGCGACGGAGTCATCAACGACCTCGACATTCCGGTCGCCGTCGGCATTCATAGCACCGGCCCGGTTGTCCCGGTTCCCATTCCGCAGGTGGGCGATTCGTATACGGCTTTCTATGCGCAGGACGATTGGCGCGTGCGGCCCAACCTGACCTTCAATCTGGGGCTGCGCTGGGAGTATGACTCCGACTTGACCGGCACCAGCAGCGATCACAATCCATGCCCGAATCTCACCACCATACCCACCGAACCATGTGTCTGGATGGCCAACGTCATCGATCTGAAAAAGCATCCCGACACAAAGGACTTTGGACCGCGCATCGGCTTCACCTACGATCCGTTTGGCCATGGAAAGACAGTCGTGCGTGGAGGCTACGGCATCTACTACGACCGCATCATTCTTGAAACAGGTGCGGAAGAGCGGGTGCAAAACGATCGCGCTCTCGCCGTTCAGCAGTACGCAGGCTCGGCCTGCTCGAATCCGTTCATTCCTGCGCCGCCGAGTCTCGGACTCTGCTTTGCGCCCGGTTCCAGTTTTGTGCAGGGCACGCCGACGATTGCGAATGCATTCAGCGGTCCCAGCCAGACCGGCGGCGTAGGCATCATCGCCATGGGGCCCGATTCGCACCATCCGCTCTTCCAGCAAATGTCCCTCGGCTTGCAGCAGGAGATGGGCGGCAACTGGTTGATCAGTGCGGACGCATTGCATGTCTTCGGCGAACGCCAGCTGATTGGAAGCCTGCTGCGCACCAACCCCTCCACCTCGCCCGACATTTCCTGCCCCGGCAATAATGTCGCCTGCACCATCACCGATCCGGTTACCGGCATCTCTGACAACATCACCTTGATTCAATCCGCCGCCAAGTCCTGGTACGACGGCCTCCTGGTTAGCGTTGCCCATCGCCAGGCGCGCATCGGCAAGGTCGGATACCAGTACAACCTCAGTTACACGCACTCAAAAACGTTTGACTATTCCGACGACGATCAGCTCACCAATAACAATGAGGATGAGCAGGTGAATCTCGCCGAAGGCACTTCGGGACTGCGCAGGGAAAAAGGCTATGCCCTTACCGACGAGCGCAGCCGACTGACATTCTACGGAGATGCGCAGCTGCCGCATGGATTCTCCATCGCGCCGATTTACACGTTCGGTTCCGGAGTGCCCGCGGATACATTCCTGCCCAGCACCGCGGTCAACGGCGCAAGCGGCGCGCGCCTGCCGCTTCTGCCCCGCAACGCATTGGGCAGGGAGGTCCAGAACAGCGATCAGTTGAACACCTGGATCGCTCGTTGGAATTCCCTTCCCGCTTGCCCTGGCGCATATCCTTGCCAGGCCGGCGGTCCCATCGCAAGCGTTCCTTCGCATATCAACTTCTTCAGCCCATTCAGCTCGCTTGATTTGCGCGCTCGCAAGAAGTTCTTCTTCGGCGATCACGCCTCGCTCAGCCTCGTGGCCGAAGGCTTCAACCTCGCCAATGAAGTCAACATTCGCGGCTCCAATACGGCCAATTTCTCGGGTCGCAACATCTCCATCGGTCCCTTGCAGAGCGGCACACCTGTGCAAACAAACTTCTTCTCAGCGGCTAGTGTCGCCGGCGGCTTCTTTGGCTCCGGCGGTCCACGCGCCTTCCAGCTCGCTACGCGGCTGGAGTTCTAAGCTGAAGTTCCAAGAGGATCTCAAATGACATTGCCCGAGTACGAAAGGCTCGCAACTTCGAAGAGGGAACTCGGGCAACAGCAGCCTGCCAACCTGCCCTTGATCGAAGAGAGCTCGGCCGCTGGAGAGGTGGCCGAGCTTTACAACTATTTCCGCACCCATTTCGGCCGGCCCGATGTGCCGGGAATCCTGAAGTGCTTCGCAACCCATCCCCCGTTGCTCAAGCACATGATGGGACTGTCGGAAAGTCTCATCTTTGCGGACGGTCATTTGACGCGCAAACACAAGGAAATGATCGCCACGCTGGTCTCTCAGCAAAATGCCTGCCCCTATTGCTTTGACAGTCACGCTTATTTCCTGCGCGTGCATGGCGGATCGTCGCAAGCCCTCGACGCCATCCGGGCGAACCATCTTCACTCACCCGAGTTGACCCCTGCCGAACAGGCGCTTCTTAGCTTTGCCACCAGGGTCAACAACGAATCCCACAAAATCGGTCCAGTCGATATGCAGCAACTGAAGCTGTCCGGATGGAACGAGGAGCAGATCGCTGAGGCCATTCACGTGGCTTCGCTCTTCTCAACCTTCAACCGCGTAGCCAACGCATTTGGCCTGGGATCGCAAGGTCTGCTGGGTCTCTTTGAGAACCAAGAAGAGACCGCACTCCGCCCTGGCTAAATTCCGGAAGGAACAGCCCAATGAACACCACACAGGTCCCCACTCAACTGGATGCGCCGTCCATGTTTCTCGCCGATGTGGAGAACAATCCGCAGCCCAGTCCCTACTTCGATTTGATAGCCGCGGCCAAGTCTTCCGGCGCGGAGTATTGGCGTATATGGAACCTGCTTGCGTTCCGGCCTAAAATAGCCGACCACCTGGCCCGTCTTTCGCACGAGATCATGCATGAAGAAGCACCCATCAGTGTCGCCTTGCGCGAATTGATCGCTACCTATACCTCGTCGCTCAACCACTGCGAGTTCTGCATGAAAGCGCATGCCGCGGTAGCCATTCATCTCTGCAAGGACGAGGCCCTGGTGTGGAGCGTGGTGCACGATCTGGAGCAGTCGGCCCTTCCGGAGCAGGACAAGGCGATGCTTCGCTTTTCGCGCAAGGTGACGCTCGACTCCGACTCCATTAATGAAGCGGACGTTGCCACGGTACATGCAGCCGGATGGGACGATACCTCGATCTTCTACGCCATCGCCGTCTGTGCGCTCTTCAACTTCTATAATCGTTTCGTCTCCTCCAACGGAGTCAAGCCGGTATCCGACCAGGCCTTTCGGCGTCTCGGTGCGCGAATGGCAGAGAAAGGCTACGTGCGGGAATGATCGCTGATCGTCAAAGCTCAATCGGTACCTGCTTCTCGGCCCGCTCCCTCGCAGTTTGTTTCGTGCTGTCGACCGCTGTGTTGGCCGCGAACCATGCAACCGCGCAGCAGGCCTCCACTTTGCCGCAGCACGCGTTCTTTCATGTCTCTCTGGACGTGTCTTTTTCAGCGCCTGTCTCAGGCCGCCTGCTGCTCTTCATAGCGCCTGCTTCAGGCGACGGTGCTCAGGTCGACATCAACATGATGTCGCCGGAGAGCGTGTATGTTGCTGCGAAAGAAATATCTCGCCTCGCCCCCGGTCAGTCCGTCGATATCGATTCTGACGACCTTGTCTTTCCTCGTCCACTGTCGCAAGCCCCTGCTGGAAGTTATCGCGTTCAGGCAGTCCTCGATGTCGCCCACAATTTCAACTACGTAGGCCGCGCTCCGGGCGATCCCATCAGTGTTCCTGTTACAGTCGATCTTCCTTTCTCCGCGTCGCCAACGCTGACGCTTGCGAAAGTTGTTCCCGAGCCGCCGGACCCGCTTGCGCAGCGGCCCGATGTGAACGCGGCGCTCAAGCCGCTGGACTTTGTCAGCCCGGTTCTCAGCAAATTCTGGGGGCGCGATGTCCACATGCGCGGCTGGATTCTGTTACCGCCAGGATTTCAAGATCACCCCAAAGACCGCTACCCCACCGTGTATTTCACCCACGGATTCGGCGGCACCTTGCAAAGCCTGCGTTCGCGCTATGCTCCGGTTCTCTACGACCGCATGAAGCAGGGAAAGATGCCGGAGATGATCTGGGTGTTGTTGGATGAAAGCAGCCCGACCGGTACCCACGAGTTCGCCGATTCAGTGAACAACGGGCCATGGGGAACAGCGCTCACCACGGAACTTATTCCTCATATCGAGGCCGCTTACCGCATGGATGCGCGCGTGTCTGGGCGCTTCCTTCAAGGGCATTCTTCGGGAGGTTGGGCAACACTCTGGCTTCAGATTCACTATCCCAAGGTCTTCGGAGGCACGTGGTCAACTTCGCCCGACCCCAGCGACTTTCATGATTTCAGCACCATCGATCTGTACGCCCCACATGCAAACTTCTACCATGCGCCCGACGGCACTTTGAATCCGATCCTGCGCGACCACGGTCAACCGCGCGCCACCATGCAGCGGCTCGCCGGCCTGGAGTCGGTGCTTGGCGATTACGGCGGCCAGCTTGCCTCGTTCGAGTGGGTCTTTTCTCCGCGCGGCCCCGATGGCCGACCCAAGCCGCTCTTCAATCGCACTACCGGAGAGATCGATCCAACCGTTGCTGCCTATTGGCGCAGTCACTACGATCTAGTCGAATACTTGAACGGCAACTGGAAGGCGCTCGGCCCCAACCTCAAAGGGAAGATCCATCTGATCGTTGGCACTGACGACACGTTTTATCTGGATGGAGCGGCGCACAGTCTTGAATCGACTCTAAAGCGTCTCGGCGGGGATCCGCATTTTACATTTCTTGCCGATCGCTCCCATTTCAATGTCTATTTTGAAAGAGATGACCGCTGGGCGCTCTTTGACCGAATTGCAGCCGAAATGTACGAGGTCGCCCGGCCAGCCCGGAAACACCTCTGATTTGAAACCGGACTGAGTCGTTCTTCGAGAGTGCGCACCGAGCCGGATGGAATGTTGGATTGGGACCATTCGGCGCGCTATCAGAAAGAAGCACTATCCGTAACCAAAAGTCGCCCAGTATCCGCCGATCCCAATTTGCAGGGCCCTCTCCGACACTTCACAGCCCGAATCGCGTTTTCATCGGTTACCTGCCCTGCTTGCCGGCTCCGGCGTTGTCGTCGGCATCTGATAGTTACTACTCTCTAACGAAAATGCGAATACTTTCCCTGAAATGAAGTCTTGCTGGTGTCGGCTAGGGTATACCCAACCTGGTCATCCGGCGCTTGACACTTCAAGCCCATTTCTCCGTCAGAGTAAACCCCTCCCATCATTCTTAGACACTCCCCTTACAACTTCTTAGAACTCATTTTGACACTATTGGAGGAAAGACAATGACCGGTCAGCGGATCGGATACCGACGTGTTTCTACTATTGACCAAAACACTGCTCGCCAGCTTGATGGCGTACCCATTGACAAAGTCTTCGAAGACAAGGCAAGCGGAAAGAATACCGAGCGTCCTCAACTGCAGGCTGCTCTCGATTTCTGCCGCGAGGGCGACACATTGGTCGTGCACTCCATGGACCGGCTGGCGCGCAACCTGACCGATCTTCGCCTTCTGGTCAGAAACCTGACAAGCAGGGGCATCGCCGTTCAG
>Ga0181520_10009376_pt1 | contig 13537 bp, 11 predicted proteins | sample PEATcosm2014_Bin_29_FD_132451 | JGI IMG/M metagenome (GOLD analysis project Ga0181520, IMG submission 132451) | Peatland microbial communities from MTU Mesocosm Facility, Houghton, MI, USA - PEATcosm2014_Bin02_30_metaG | ecosystem: Environmental > Terrestrial > Soil > Wetlands > Peat | place...
GCGCCCAGGCTTCGTCATTGAAAAGTCCTTCCGCCACGAGCGCCGACTCCAACGCGGATTCCAGTTTTTCCAGATTGCCGGAACCATAATCGCCGGGGGCGAAATCAGCCGGGGTATGCGCCAGATATTTATTTGAATTCAAGCTGAGCGAAACGGGCGCCAGGGTGCGGAACGCGATCTTGCCACCCGGTTGAATATCCACCAGCCAGAGGAAACGAACCGGCAACGGCTGGGTGACCGGCAGGTTCTCCAACTGGCTTTGGAAGAGTAATTCTCCCGAATGCGCGGCGCGGGAAATCTTAAGCGGCGCGTTGATGTGCGCCACCCCGCGATAGAACAGGAACTTTTCGCTTTCGCCATTGGTGGTTTGCACGGAAGCCGACTGCACGGCACGCGGTGAAGTCCAGACATGCGCGGACGTGTTCGTCACCGGCCAGTCGCCTCCAATCTTCAGGTTGTTCCACTCCAATCTGCTCTCGGTGTTCGGCAGCAGGCGGCCAAATTGGAACCGGCCATTTTCAAGGCCGGGAACCGTGAGGCCGGCATCCGGGTAAAATTCCGAAAGCCAGCCGCCGCGAAAGGTCACCCGAACGCTCGCGTTTTGGAGGCCGGTCGCCGATTTCGGCGGATGGAAATAAATCACGGGAGTTTCCAACCGCATCGTCACATCGGGATGGCAGCTCGGAGCCCCCTGAAAAAAGATGCCGGGAATTTCCGAAGGACGAAGCAGGACAAAGTAGTCCAGCCGATGAACAAAGGGCGGCACCGGCTCATCATCGGTATTGATGCCGCCGATGGCGTGGCCGGATTCGTCCTGCAACGAGGTGAAGGTGCCCCATTCGTGGACCGACCATTTTTCCGCCGCGCCCCCGCGCATCCACACCAGGAACAGGAGGATTGCGATGATGCATAATTTATTCTTCATAGCATTATTATAAAAAGGTTTGACCGGGCAGTTGTCAAAAAGTTGTAAAAAAAATTATTGGCGGGTGCCTGCGGGCAGGGTGTGAAAATCCCGCCGCTGGAGAAAATTGTCACCTGATTGTCGCTTAATTATTTGGCTGGCAGCCGTTTAATATGGATATATGGCTACCAGTCCCAGTCCCGCCAACAAATCAGTCATGCCCGACTTGGTTGATTTGATCGAACATGATGTCGCCGTGCCATCCTCCCGGACGGTTTCCGAGGTGTATGAGTTTTTCCAGTCAGTGCCGCATGAATTCGTGGCGGTAACGGACCATGGTCAGATGCTGGGCACCATTTCACGCGGTTATGTGGGTTTCCTGTTGGGGGCCAGGTTTGGTTTTGCAGTGTTTGGACGGCAGGTGATCAGTCAGCACCTGCTCAACGAGTCGCTGCACATCACCCGGCAGACGCCGCTGTTGGAGGTCTTTGAGGCGGCCTTGTCGCGCCAGGGCGATTATTTCTATGACGACGTGGTATTGGTGGATGAAGCGGGGCAGTATCTGGGCATGATTCCGGTGCAGACCCTGGTGCGGCTGCAAACCCAGATGATCAGCGAACAAGTTCGCGTGGCCGAGCAACAGCAACTGGAATTGCAGGAAAAAAACCGGCAGTTGTTTCGTAACATCAATGAACTGCGCCAGTCCCGCGGCCGCTATGAAATCCTGTTTGAAAACAGCGCCCTGGGGGTCATGTTGCTGGACCGCCACGGCATGGTTGAGACTTGCAACCAGCGCCTGGAACGCCTGCTGGGAGTGGAAGCAATGCCGGCCCAGCCGGCGCAGTTGAGCCTCCCCGGCCTGATTCTGGCGGGCGAGCGCGAAAGATTTCTGCAGTTGCTGCATCAACTGGAAATGTTGCCGGCGTCCGCGGCCCCCAACGGCGGGGAATTCACCCTGTCTCTGCCGGGGCGGGGGCCGCGATTGTTCAAGTTCTTTCTCAACTGGATCCAGGAGACGGGGCAAATCTGCGCCTTGCTGGATGACATCACCGAGCAGCGCGTGTTGGAACGGCGAATGCAGCAAAAAGAAAAGTCGGCCCTGCTCGAATCCCTGGTGGGCGGCATTGCCCATGAAATCAACAACAAGCTGTCACCCATCATCGGCTATGCTGATTTATTGTCCGAGCAGGTGCGGCATCTGCATACCACCGCCGACTTGGGAGACTATTGCCTGATCATCCGCGACAGCGCCCTGGAGTCGGCCAAAATCATCCGGCAATTGCTCCAGCTTTCCCGCCCGCACAAGGTGGAAATGGCCTGTTGCGATTTGAAACAGATCGCGCAGGACGCCGTGAATCTGCTCCGGTTTCGTTTGCGCGACCTGGGCTGCCAGGTCAGCTTGAATTTGCCGGCAGATGAATGTTTGCTCATGGCCGATGCCGCCCAGATCAAACAGGTGGTCATCAATCTTGTCTTGAATGCGGCCGATGCCATGGACGGGCGGCCAGATCGTCAATTGAGCCTGCGCGTGGTGCCGTCGGGCAAACATGTTCATCTGCTGGTTGCCGACACGGGCCACGGGATCAAGCCCGAACACGTGGGGCGTATCTTTGACCCATTTTTCACCACCAAATCGCAGGACCGCGGCACCGGCCTGGGCTTGAGCGTCTGTTACAGCGTGGTGAGACAACATAACGGAGAAATAATCGTCGCCGAAACTTCCAGCCAGGGCAGCACTTTCAAAGTCACGCTGCCGTGTGGCGACGTCCCGTCCGCGCCGGCCAGATCCCGGCGTCTTTTGCCGGCGGGCGCTGACCATTCCTTCCGCTCCCGCCGGGTTTTGATTGCCGACGACGAGGAATTTGTCGCCGGTCTGGTGCAGGAAACGTTGCGCTTAAAGCTGGGCTGTCAGATTGACAAGGCGCTGGATGGTTCCCAGGCCATCGAGAAGATCTGTAAAACGAAATATGACCTGATTATTTCCGACGTGCGCATGCCCACCCTGGACGGCTTTGGGCTGCTTGACTGGCTCAAAACCCATCAACCGGCCCTCGTTTCACGATTCATCTTCATTACCGGCGATGCCGGCAGCGTCGAACTCCAGCAACGGCTGGAAATGTCCGAATTGACCGTGCTACACAAGCCGTTTGACATCGAAACCATGCTCCGAGTCTGTCAACAAAAGATGAAAACGCCGGTCTCGTCGAAGCCGCTGGCCGCCGAAACGTCCATTTACTGATTCGGTGAATCCGCCGCTTTCGCCTTGAGAATGTGCCGGATGTCCTGCGCCTCGCACAGGTAAACGACTTCTTCCGCGATGTTTTTCGCGTGGTCGGCGATGCGTTCCAGACTTTTCGCGGCCACGATCCAGTGCAGGCAGCGGGCGATGGTGTCGGGATGTTCCATCATGTGCTGCGCCAGCGCCGAGTGCATCTCGCGGTTCAGCGCGTCCACTTCCTTGTCGCGCGGAACAATGGCGCGGGCGGCGGCGGAGTCGCGCTGCACGAACGAGTCCAGCGCGTCCTTGACCATGGCCAGCGCCATGCGGGCCAGCCGCGGCAGGTCGAGAACGATTTTGACCGGCGGCTCCTGCGACAGGTCGCGGGCGCGCTTGGCAATTTTCGTGGCCTCATCGCCAATGCGTTCGAGGTTCTGGGAAACTTTCATCGCCACCGTCACCAGCCGCAGATTGCTGGCCAGCGGCGCCTTCGTCAAAAGCTGGATGGCCATTTCGTCAATCTCGATTTCAAACTGGTCAATGAAATCATCGTCCGCGCGCACCTTAAGGGCGAGATCGTGGTTGCGCTGCATGAGCGCCTGCACGGAATCGTTCACGGCGGTTTCTGCACGGCTGGCCATCAGCAGCAATTTCTGCCGCAGTTCCTCCAGCCCCATTTCAAAATGGTTGTCCATACTCTGTATCTAAAATTAACTCAGCCGAACCGGCCTGTCACATAGTCTTCCGTGCGTTTTTGCGCCGGCTTGGTGAAAATCTTCGTCGTCGGCCCAAATTCCACCAGTTCGCCGAGATAGAAAAACGCGGTGAAATCCGATGACCGCGCGGCCTGCTGCATGTTGTGCGTCACAATGACAATGGTGTAATCCTTCTTCAACTCGATAATCAAGTCCTCAATTTTCTGCGTGGCCAGTGGGTCGAGGGCCGACGCCGGTTCGTCCATCAGCAGCACCTCCGGCTGCACCGCCAGCGCCCGGGCGATGCACAACCGCTGCTGCTGGCCGCCGGACAAACTGATGGCCGGCACCTGCAGCCGGTCCTTCACCTCGTCCCACAACGCCGCCATGCGCAGCGATTCCTCGGTGCGTTCGACCAGAATCTTTTTGTCGCGGATGCCGTTGAGCCGCAGGCCGACCGTGACATTTTCGGCGATGGACATCGTCGGAAACGGATTGGATTTTTGGAACACCATGCCCACGCGGCGGCGGACGATGACCGGCTCGATGTCCCGCGAATAAATATCGTCGCCGAACAGCCGGATTTCCCCTTCCATGCGGGCTTCGGGCGTCAATTCGTGCATCCGGTTGATGGCGCGGAGAAAGGTGGACTTGCCGCAGCCGCTCGGCCCGATGATGGCGGTCACGGCGCGCGCGGCGATGTCAATCGTCACGTTCTTGAGCACGGCATTGGCGCCGAAAAATATCGAGAGACCGCGCACGGTTAGGGCGGGAGCCGGGCCGGCTTTTTGTTCCATGGTGGCGTTGGGCATTGATTGTGAAATGGCGGCCATGTGTCAAAATTCAAACGCTGCGTTTGCTGAACCGGTCGCGGGTGAGCACGCGCACCCCAATGTTGATGGCGCTTACAAGCAAAATCAAGACCAGCGCGCCCGCCCACGCCTGCCGGTGCCAGTCGTCGTAGGGCGAAATGGCGTAGCTGAAAATTTGCAGTGGCAGCGCGGCGATGGGTTCCGTCAGCTTGTGGGTCCAGTAGGCGTTGCCAAAGGCGGTGAACAGCAGCGGCGCCGTTTCGCCCGCCACGCGTGCCAGCGCCAGCAGCACGCCGGTGACGATGCCCTTCATGGCCGTGCGGACGACGATTTGCACAATCATCCGCCATTGCGCAATGCCCAGCGCGAGCGCGGCTTCCCGGTAGCCGTTGGGCACGAGCTGCAACACCTCCTCCGTGGTGCGCATGATGAGCGGAATCATCATCAGCCCCAGCACCACCCCGCCCGCCAGCGCGGAAAATCCCTTCATGGGCAAAACGATGAGCGCATACACCACCATGCCCCAGGTGATGGACGGCACGCCGTTGATCACATCCGCGGTGAATCGAACCCACCAGTTCAGCCGCCGATGCGTATATTCCGACAGAAAAACACCGCCCAGCACGCCCACGGGCACGCCCAGCAGCGAGGCCAGCGCAATCAAAGTAAAGGTGCCGACAATGGCGTTGGCCATGCCGCCACCGGCTTCGCCGACCGGCTTGGGCAGTTGCGTGAAGAACGCCCAATTGATGGAACTGGCGCCCTGCGACAGGAGATGGAAAAACACCAGCAACAGCGGCAGGATGACCAGCACGGCGCACACAAACGAGAGCGTCTGCATAAAGACGTTCATGGCATTGCGCGAACGATGGTTTGGGGCGGTCATGTCAGTTGGCTTTCATCCTCTTCATGGTCATGGCTAGGGTTTGACGCCCGGACCGGCAAAGGTTTTCAACAGCAATTGCGCCAGCGCATTGACCAGCACGGTAACACCCAGCAATACCAGGCCGATCTCAAACAGCGCGCTCAAATAGGTGTCGGTCGTCGCCTCGCTGAACTCATTGGCGACGACACTGGCGAGGGTGTAGCCAGGAGCGAACACCGACTTGGCGATTTGCGGGCTGTTGCCGATGACCATGGTCACCGCCATCGTTTCACCCAGCGCCCGGCCCAGACCGAGAATGACCGCGCCAAATAATCCTTTTTTTGCATAGCTCAAGACGGCGATGCGCGTGACCTCCCAACGGGTTGCGCCCAACGCGTAGGCGGCCTCGCGCTGGAGGCCGGGCACGGAACGCAGAATTTCGCGCGAAACCGAGGTGATGATGGGCAGAATCATGATGGCAATGATAATGCCGGCGGACAATATGCAGGGCCCGTAAATTGGCCCCTGGAAAAGTGGCAGGAACCCGAGGGATTTTTGCAGCAGCGGATAGACGTGCAGGCTCAGCCACGGCACCATCACGAAGATTCCCCACAGGCCAAGAATCACGCTGGGCACGGCGGCCAGCAACTCAATGAAAATGGTCAGCGGCTGGCGGATCCACAGCGGCGCCAGCTCGGTGAGATAGACCGCCGTGGCAATGCTCAGGGGCACCGCAATGACAAGTCCGATGGCCGACGACGCGACGGTTCCGAAAATGAAGGGCAGGGCGCCGTATTTTTCATCCACCGGGTTCCAGTCGCTGCTGACCAGAAAGTGCCAGCCAAACAGGCGCATCGTGGCCAGGGAGCCATGCGCCAGTTCGTAGCCGATCAGCACAATCAGCACAAAAACCGACAGCGCCATCATCAGGGTCAGACCCTTGAAGGCGCGGTCGCCAAAATGGCTCACGGCTGGTTTTGCTGTCGGCTGGTTCGGCATTTTTTGTTGCGCAACCTTTTCAAAAATTAAAAGGACGAAGAGCGGGAGGAACTGCGCTCTTCGTCCAACTCATTCCACAAATACGGGCTGGCGGAGCAAAGTCAGTACGTGACTGTGTTCAGCAGTTCCAGTTCCCGCTTCTGGACTTCCTCCGGCAACGGCGCGTAGTCCAGCGCGGGCGTCAATTTCTGTCCATCGGTCACCGCCCATTTCAAAAATGCCACCAGCTTTTTGCCATTGACGGGGTCTTTTTGCTTTTCATAGACCAGCACCCAGCTTGGTCCGGCAATCGGATACGCCTGGTCGCCCGGCGCATTGACCATGGAGAAACGAAAATCAGCCGGAATTTTGGCCGTGGCCAGCGCGGCGGTGACGGAATCCGGCGCCGGCGAAATGAAATTGCCCGCCGCGTTTTTCACGTCGGCATAGGCCATTTTGTTTTTATCCGCATAGGCGAGTTCCGCATAGCCAACGGCCCCGGAAATCTGCTTCACCTGGCCGGCCACGCCTTCGCTGCCTTTGGCGCCAAGGCCGATGCCGACGGGCCATTTGACGGCCGTGCCCTTGCCCACGGTGTCCGCCCAGGCGGGATTCACGCTGCTCAAATAATCGCTGAAGATGAACGTCGTGCCGCTGCCGTCGGAACGATGCACCGGGATGATGGCCAGGTCCGGCAGCGCCACCCCCGGATTGAGCGCGGCAATCTTGGCGTCATTCCAGTTTTTGATGTTGCCAAGATAGATGTTGGCGATCGCGTCGCTGTCCAGCTTCAACTTCGGCGAGCCCGGCAGGTTGTAGGTGATGGCCACGCCCCCGGCCACCACGGGAATATGGAGGATTTTGCCCGAGGCCTTGGCCATGTTGTCGTCGCTCATCGGTGCGTCCGACGCGCCGAAAGCCACTGTTTCCTTGAGCAGTTGCTGCTGCCCCGCGCCGGAGCCAACCGATTGATAGTTGAAATGAACTTCTGCATCCACCGCGCTGTAAGCCTCAAACCATTTGGTAAAGGCCGGATTGTCAAAGGACGAGCCGGCGCCGTTGATCAGCTGCGCCTGTGTGCCCATGACCACCGCGCTGCCCAGCAACGAGAGAACAAACTTCTTCATTTGGTGATGCTAAAGGATTTGCTTGGGTTGTTCACGTTACGTTTCGGTTACGGTCAAAATCTCCAGGTTAAATCCATCTGGAGCAAATTGTAGTTTTTGATCGGATTGATGCTGGGAATATCCAGGTTGTTTCCGCCCGTGCCGAGCAGGCCGTCAATTCGGTCCGCATAACCGTATCGGACCGTGCCGATAATGGCGTCAGTAAAACCGTAGGAGAAAGCCGAGTAGATGCCTTGAAGATTGCCGCGGCCTTCAAAAAAGTCCGAGTCAATCAAGTTTACGTCCAGGGCATATTGCTCGATATGCTGCCAGTAAACCCGCGCTTCCCAGGCATTTTTCTTCACCGTCGTGCCATACACCAGCCCCTGGGTAGGACCATAAACCGGACCGTCAGAGCCGATGCCAAAACCGGCCTGATAGGCAAAGTTTTTGCCGGACGCCGGACCGCTCATGCCGGGAAAGGCGGCGGGATTGGCATAGTAAGCGGCCGTGGCGCGGTCGTCGCCTTGGAAGTTCCAGGCGAAATCGCCAAAGAACCGCGCCTGCAAATCTCCCAATGGCGTGTTCTTGATTTTAAAATTAAACTCGGCGGGAATTTCCAAAACCAGCAGGTCATTGATGCCTTCCTGGTTATAGGCCTGTTGAGCCTGTGCCGCCGTCAGCGCGCCATAGGCAACTCCTCCCGGCACGCCCGGATTGGTTCCCGTGGGACTGCCCTGACCAACAAAGTTCTGTCCCAGTCCGCTGCTGGCACTGCCGTTGCCCGCGTAGGTATAAACGATTGGCGCGATCTTGAACGACGTATCCTTGCCAAAATGCACGTTCGCTCCCGCCTGCCAGGTCAGCAGAAAAGTGTCGCCGCTGACGTAGCGGTTGGCGTTGCCGGGATCTTGATAAACGAACTGTCCAAAATCGGCAAACAAGTCCACATCGCCAACGGTGTATTTGAATTTTTCAAATGCGCCTTCGGGATTGATGTCCGAGTCCCACACCATCGGCGTGGTATAGAGCGGCATGGCCATGCGGCCCACCGTCATTTCATACCAGGCTTCCGGATGCCAGTTCAGAAAGGCCTGCCCCAAATAAATCCCGCTGGTATTCTTGTCCGACGGCGTCACCGCGCCAGCCGTCGAGTTGTTGCCGAAGGTGTCCCACGGCGACCGCGGATTGTTGGACGTTTCCAGCCGGATGCCGTAGCTGAAATCATCGTACAGGTCGCCCCGTAAACCAACGCGCAGCGCGTAACGCATCCGTTCGCGATAATAGGTATTGGGCGACGTGCCGGCCGCATTGTCCACGCCGCGGTATTCATAGCGCAGGCGAAGGTCCCCATATAACCCAATGCTCTTGATGGAGTCCGCCAGCTTCCATTTGGAGGCCGGGAGCTGGTTGATGAAATTGGTTGCTGAGGCGGCGTCCTCGGCCCGCAAGTCCCTGGCTTCGTCGGCGCTGAGGATTCCCTTCTGCTCCAGCTTGTTGATCAGCGCATCGCTGCTGAATTCTGCGTGGGCATGAGGGGTGAAAGCGGCCAACGCCGTGGCTCCGGCAAACCAGGCAAGCTTTGTGGTTTTTTGTTTTTTGCTCATTTCTTGAGGTGTTTATATAAGTGATTGCTGAGATCTGAGACAGGGTGTGACTGCTAAGTTACAGCCCGGCGTCGAAAAGGTTACGATTGCGTTACGATATTGTCACCAGGAAAAATCTCCTGCCCTGCCCTTTTTGCTGTGACCACCGCGCAAATCAGCCGGCATTTTCAACTGGCCGGGCCGAAATCTCCAGCATCCGCTCAATCGGCAGCCGGGCGCGCTGGAGGATGTGCGCCGGCAACTCCACGCGCGGCGACAGCTTCTTCATGCAGTCGCGCACCTTTTCCAGCGTGTTCAACTTCATGTATTTGCACTCGCTGCAACGGCAGTGATCCGTCGGCGCGCGCAACACATCAAATGTCGGCGCACACAAAAATTCCTTGCCCGGACATTCCTGCTGCATCCGGTGAATGATGCCCGACTCGGTCACAATCACGAACCGCTTTGCCGGGCTCGTCTTGCAATAGGTGATCATCTTTTCCGTCGAAGCCACCGCATCGGCCAGCGCGCGAACTTCGCGCAGGCTTTCCGGGTGGACCACCACCTTCGCATCGGGAAACTGCTGGCGCAGCTTCAAGATGTTCTCGCGCTGAAATTCCACATGCGCGTAGCAGTTGCCCTTCCACAGCGTCATCGGCCGGCCCGTCTGCTCCATCACCCATTGCCCGAGATTTTCATCCGGCACAAAGAGCAAATCGCGGTCCTTCGGCGCGGCGGCAACGATCCGCTCCGCGTTGCCGCTCGTCACAATCACATCGCACAGCGCCTTCACTGCGGCGCTGCAGTTGATATAGGCAATTGTCCAGAAATTCGGGTTGGTCGCCTGCAACGCCGCCAGCTTTTCTGCCGGACAGCTTTCCTCCAGCGAACAGCCCGCGTTCTTGTCCGGCAGCACCACGATTTTGTTGGGATTCAAAATCTTCGCCGTCTCCGCCATGAAATGCACTCCGCAGAACACGATGACCTCCGCGCTGGTTTTCGCCGCCTGCTGCGCCAGCCCCAGCGAATCGCCCACGAAATCCGCCACATCTTGAATTTCCGGCACCTGATAATTATGCGCCAGGATAACGGCGTTAAGCTGCTTTTTGAGCGCGAAAACTTCTTTCGCCAGCGGCTCGAATTTTTCCTTTGCCATCGCGCCGCGCGGCTGGATTTCTGCCAGGTTCAACATCAAGGAAAGCTACCGTTCAAAACCGGCGGCGTCAATAAAGGCGGTTTGACTGCCCGTTATTGACTCAGCCCCCAACCAGCGCCATCTCCGCCGCCGTCAAAATCCGCCACTGGCCCGGCGGCAGATTGCCCAGCCAGAAATGGCCCACCCGCACCCGCACCAGCCGCAGCGTGGGATGCCCCACCGCCGCCGTCATCCGCCGCACCTGGCGGTTCTTGCCCTCGATGAGTTCTAGGCCCACCCAGCAGTCCGGCACGCTCTTGCGGAAACGAATCGGCGGCGTGCGCGGAAAAATCCCCGGCGCGGCGGCGGCTCGCGAGCGCGCCGCGGACTCCTTGACCGGCGGGCTGGCGTCGCCCGCACCAGCGGCCGCCACGGAAACCGGCTGCGGCTCCAGCAGCCACGCGCGGCAGGGCAAAGTTTTTCTGCCCTGAATCATCACCCCGCCCTCCAACTGGTCGAGGGCCGCGCGTGACGGAATTTTTTCGACCTGCGCCCAATACTCGCGCTCGTGTGCGTGACGCGGGTGCAGCAGCTTTTCATTCCAGCGCGCCTCGTCGCTCAACAGCAGCAGCCCCTCGGAATCCGCGTCCAGCCGGCCGATGGCATAAACATTTTTCGGAAACCCAAATTCCGCCAGGGCGCGGTTGGGCGAGCCGTCGCCCGTGAATTGCGACAGCACGCCGAACGGTTTGTGAAACGCGATGAGCATGGCCCGGAAAGGTTAACCACCCGGAACGCAAAAAAAACCATTTAAAATCCGAATCCCGAAATCCGAATGCCGAAAGAAATCCGAAATCCGAAGTTTGAAATCTAAATCATCTGCGCTTTTCCGCGACGGCGCAAAGCTCAATTCGGACTTCGGAATTCGGGCTTCTTTCGGATTTCAAGGACTCGGACTTCGGATTTCGGAGCGATTCGTGTTTCAGCCGCCGCCTTTCTTTCTCTTTGTGTTCCCGGCGGTCTTTGTGCTTAAATCCCCTGCGTGATCCGCAATATCATTTTCGATTGGTCGGGGACGTTGGTGGATGATTTGCCTGCCGTCTTCAAAGCGTCCAACTTTGTCCTCACCCAGTCCGGCAAAGACACGCTGTCGCTGGAACAGTTCCGCTCTAAATTTCAACTGCCCTTCACCGCGTTTTATGACCGCCTCACGCCAGATGTGCCGCTGGCGCAACTCGAGGAATGGTTTCACGCCGAATACCGCCAGCTGCAAAATACGGTCACCGAACTCCCGCACGCGCGGGAATTTCTCGAGTTCTGCCGCGCCCACGACTTCCGCACGTTCCTCTTGAGCACCGTTCACGGCGACCATTTCAAGGCGCAGTGCCTGAGCAACGGCTTCGACGAGTTTATTGACCGCCCCTACACCGACGTCTGGGACAAACGCGAAAAAATTCACGAAATCCTCCGCGAAAACGACCTGCGCCCGGACGAGACGCTGTTCATTGGCGACATGGAGCACGACGTCGCCACCGCCAAACACGGCGGCGTCCATTCCTGCGCCGTGCTGACCGGCTACAACACCCTGGAGCAATTGCGGGCCGCCGGGCCGGATGTGATTGTGGAGCATCTCTCGGAGTTGCGGGATGTGCTGGAGAAAAATAAATTCCAGCTCAAGCCGTCCGCCCAGTTGCCCGCGGACCCGCCCATGCCGCTCGCCACGGTCGGCGCGCTGATCTTCAACCGCCGCCGCGAGGCGCTCATGATTCGCACGCACAAATGGTCGGACAAATGGGGCATCCCCGGCGGCAAGATCAAGTGGGGCGAAACTTCCGAAGCCGCCTTGCGCCGCGAAATTCTCGAGGAAACCGCTCTCAAAGTTTCCGGCATCGAATTTGTTCTCGCGCAGGATTGCATCCGCTCAAAGGAATTTTACAAGGACGCCCATTTTGTGCTGCTCAACTATACCGTGTACTGCACCGCCAAAAATCCGCGCGTGGTCCTCAACGACGAAGGCCGCGAATTCCGCTGGCTCACCCTCGCTGCCGCCAAAAAGCTCAACTTGAACCAGCCCACAAAAATTTTGATCGCCGCCGTGCTGAAAAAACGAAAAATTGGGAAATGAAAATGAACGCTGAACTGCGGCGTGGCGCCGCCATTCGGCAAATCTGTTTATGAGCTCAAAAATCTCCATTGTTGACCTGGAAGTCTTTTATCGCGTCGGCGTGCCCGACGCCGAGCGCGTCGTGGCCCAGCGTTTGGAACTGAAGGTGGAAATGGAGTTTGATTTCTCCGCCGCCGCCCGCACCAGCAGCCTGGCCGACAGCATTGACTACAATGTCGTGTGCCAGCGGCTTTTGAAATTCGGCGAAGGCCGCAGTTGGAAATTGATCGAGAAACTCGCCACCGACATTGCCAACACCATTTTGATCGAGTTCAAGCCCGCCGCCATCACCGTCGAAGTGAAAAAATTCATCATACCCGAAGCGCGCTACGTCTCGGTGTCCCTGACCAAACGACGGGGCTGAAATTCAGTCCGCCCGAATGGTCTGCCCTCCGCCGGGGAGCGCGCCCGCCCCGGGTGCTGTTTTCCGCGCCCTCGCGGAAAACACGGGCGCAAGCGGCACCCCCCAAGCATTCCAACCGCATGGTTCGCAAGCAGCGCCCGCTTGTCTGTGGCTGCACTAAAACTTGATCCGCTCTCGTCTCGTGAATCGAAACTAACTTGTATAATTCAGTGGCCGCTTTTGCATTCCGGTACCAGCGCCAGGGTGGGCTGAAAGCCCAGCCTATAACAGCCCTGGGGGAACGCCCGCCCAATCAATCAAGCTCTGAAGGAGCGCCCCAATTTATGCAAGAATCACTGACTCACCAGACTAGGGGGAGGGTCTGCCTTGGATCAGCGGCTGCCAGCGCCGTAGGCGCGAAATATCTGTAGAAATTAGACGCGGTAGATTCACAGCTCCGTAGGAGCGGCATATTGGTTCTTCGCTGTTTTCAGTGGAACAGAAATCATTGCGTTCAACGTTATGCGATACCGAGCCTGCTTCTATCTTGTAGGCGACGACGTGAGGAGTCGTGCCATGTTCAACGATATGCCACCTCGAGTCTGCTTCAATCCTGAAGGGATTGTTTCATTCAGCCCAGCAACGGTGTTCATTTGGCAAGGGATTTTTTTGTTTTGTTGGATTTTGCAGGTTTGTCCAAGACGGGATTGTCGGCGAGTTTTTTCAGTTTA
>Ga0181520_10009377_pt1 | contig 13536 bp, 13 predicted proteins | sample PEATcosm2014_Bin_29_FD_132451 | JGI IMG/M metagenome (GOLD analysis project Ga0181520, IMG submission 132451) | Peatland microbial communities from MTU Mesocosm Facility, Houghton, MI, USA - PEATcosm2014_Bin02_30_metaG | ecosystem: Environmental > Terrestrial > Soil > Wetlands > Peat | place...
ACCGCAACCTCAACTACCTGCTGCTGAAAGCGCAGCGGCTGGCCGCCACAAAAACCCAACTCGTCGCCTTCCAGAAAGCCGCGTAGAAAGCTGACTCTTACAGATTCTCGTCAAGAGCCAAAAGAACAAGAGCACTGACTGGCTGAAGCACCTTAAGAACAGGGCTAAACTCGCCCAACTGTGGAGAGGAGAGGAGCTAGAGGTACACAACAGGCTTGCCGGGGACTTTGTTTATGTTCGAATTAATGGCGCTGGATTCCGTCCGATTTCAATTTGCCAGCATAATCCTTGCGGACGCCTCATTAAGAGTAACGGAAAAACGTTACTGGGAACGACCAAAATTAAGAATGCAATTCGCGCAGTGGAGCACACTAATCCAGCAGCCCACTTCGGACCAGCCAACGGAAAAGAAAACGCGAAGCCGGAGCACAAAATCCAAGCATCCCTAATCCATTGGGCGCTACTGCACGATTTGACATTTCACCATTGTTTCGATGATTTCGACCATGTTTTTGATGAACTGTTCTTTGTCACCGATGAGTTTTCGGCTGGCGATATTCGGGCAGACATAATCGCCCTTGGCAGAAAAGCGGACAGGTATTTCCCCGTTTTCATTGAGTTGAAGGTTGACCGTCTTCTAACCCGCCTGATTTGTCAACTAGACGCGGCCAAGGAAGCAGCGGCGATTTCTCAAGACGATTTTATTGAGTTTCTGTCTGCTGCGACTGGAGTAGAGAAGGAACGTATTGACTTCAAGCCACAATTAATCATTGTATGGCACGAGTCAAAAAGTGGCATAGAAAGCGAAACGGTGAGAAAAGCGCGGGGCAAAGGATATATGACTGGCGTGTTCCAGCCAGATGACCGTATCCACTTCGCAGGCGAAAAGCCCACCGTCTGACTCTTTCGGCTGTGGACAGCTACTATTTCCATACTGACAGCAACGGGGACGCCGAGGCTGATAATGTCGTCGCCTGACGCCACGTCAGAGGAGATGCAATGAAGAACTTCGCCCATTCAGAGCCCAGCGTTGGCATCTTCTGGCTCCTTGACGGCAAACTTGTCATCGACTCCACGCCGCTTTCCAAGGCGGAACCCTATGGCTCTGCACTGGGACATCCCACCAGCCACATCGACCACTGGAAGCGGCTTCGGCGCAATAGAGAAGTGCCAGCCGAGGTTGAATACGAGGAGCCGCCGCGTGGCCGCGTTGTCTTCGACGGTCGAGAGCAGCGTTTTTATCTCCTCGGGGACAAGTGCATCCTCAGTCGGCGTGATGTCGTCGGGCAGATTATGGATGCCTTGCACCTGCCACCGAGCAAAACGACCGAGGGCAGAGACGAGCATTATCGGTGCTTCAAATGCCTGTATCCGGCTGCTGATGATGAAGACGACGATTTTTGAGCTGTAGTGGTCGAGGTCTACCCATCATTGTGGACACGGCGGTCCCCAGAGATGACCGGGATGGCGATGAACAAGCTGCATACGCCGTGACGGCTTAGCTGCAACGTGCGGACCACGATGGCTCATTGGGCGGCTGCTTCAAACCACCGCTGACGCCGGAGGAACTTGGCATCGCCGAGATTGAAGGATGGATTCTAGGAGTAGATTGAGCGTAAGCTTTCATTATCGGATGTTGAAGGCACGAGGCAAATAATGGCGAAATCGGGACGAAAGAAGCGTTTCCTTACCAACCATCCCTACTGTTGCTTTTGCGGCGGGACAGTGCCCTCTGTTGAAATTGACCACGTTCCTCCCAAGGCATGTTTTCATCAAGACTTCTTCCCCGAGGGGTTTGAATTTCCAGCTTGCAGTGCGTGTAATCGAGGTTCCAAGAGAGACGACCAGATTTGCGGATTCTACACTCAACTACTCGATTTCAATCAATCAAATCGGACTGCTCGTGATAACGAAAGACTACTTGAACTGCGCGATGCGATTGCGCGGAACTACTCGGATGCCCTGCCTGATTTATCAACCGCAGTCCCAATTCACAAAGTAGGCTCAATTATCACCCCACGCCCCGTAGCAGTCTCCGTGCAAACCAACATTCAATTCGGGCAATCATTGCCGACGTTACAAAGAAAACTCACACACGCCTTGTACTATCGCGACACCGGCAAGTCTCTGACCAAGGCTCACACGTTTCAGAGTGGCGTATACCAAATCCAAAGCAGTCCCAACATTCTATCGGAGTATTTCTCGAAACTCCTGCCAAATCACACCGTGGGAAGCAGAATCAATATCAAGAATTACGGTGAGCGATTTATCTATAAGTCGGGGTACAAGGAGGACGAAGATTTCTTCGTATACGCAGCCCAGTTTGGCAAAGTGCTCATTATCTTTGGAATCACGCTCAGTTCAAGCATGGCTCTTAAGGTTCAGTACGACGATGCCCTGCCTCTCCAGTTCGCCGGTCACCGCGAACCTAGACTGTACACTCGCACTCCCGTGGAACCGACCTGAGTTCCGGGCCGCACGCTTAGCTGACAAGCTGAACGAAACGAGGAGACCCTCGATGCTTTATGCTGCCGCCGATGACCCTGTGCCAAGCGAATGAAAAAAGTACCAGTCCGAGCTGGGATATGACAGCCTAACAGGCACCGGCTCCACTCGCATTGGCGGCTACTCGTCTGCGGGAGCAATGAGGCCACGCCGGTACAACTCAAACGCCCCCGGCGTGTCGGCGGCGTCGGGGTACCGTTCACTCCACGCAACCCCGAGGTTGTTCCGGGTGGCTTCATAGTTGTGCAGGTTTTCATTGCTGGGCAGCAACTTGAAATTGTCCCGTGCTGCCAGCCAGTTGTCGGTTGCCGTGGCTAGGTCGGGGACAGGACGAGCATTGATGACGTGTAGGTTTTGAAGGTTTTCCATGGGCGGTCTCCTGCTCATGGTTTTGGAAGTCGGCGTTTGGGAAGAGGATGCCCTATGATTTGTTGAGACGACCAACCCGGTTGACTGTTTCCGGGATGTCCGCAGGAGTACCAGATGACCCAGCCAACGTATTCCCTCTCGTGGATTCTGCCCTACGTGCGTCGGGCACTTGACGGTGTCGGCAATTTGAACTTCAACCAGTATCTCGGCAACTTATGGTCGCAACTGGAAAAAGACCAAATAGCTGGTGCCCAGAGGGGCACTATACACACCGGACAGGCGGGACAAATCAATTGGGATGGCGCTCCTTCGGGTTTGCGGAACGCAGCGACCGAAGCGTTCTTTTCTGCCGCTGGCCCCCGTTTTGCTTTTACTCGGCGACGACGGGATTGGCGAGGGAGCCGATGCCTTCGACCGTGATGGTGACGGTTTCGCCGGGTTGGAGCCAGCGTTTTGGCGTGCGGCCCAGGCCGACGCCGTTGGGCGTGCCGGTAGAGACGATATCGCCGGGCACGAGTGGCGTGATCGAGGAAAGATACTCGATGAGCTCGGGGATCTTGAAGATCAGCTCGCGGGTGTTCGAGCTCTGGAGGATTTCGCCGCCGATGGAGAGGGAGATGTCGAGCGAGTGCGGATCGGGGATTTCGTCGGCGGTGACGATCGCGGGGCCGATGGGGCAGAAGGTGGGGAAACTCTTGCCCATGGACCACTGGGAGGTGGCGAGCTGCACGTCGCGGGCGCTGACGTCGTTGACGATGGTGTAGCCGTAGACGTGCTCGCGCCATTGGGCAGCGGGAATGCGATAGCCGCCCTTGCCGATGACGAAGGCGAACTCGGCCTCGTAATCGGGCTGGGTGGAGTTCTTGGGCAGCACGATGGCCTCGCCGGGGCCGACGATGGCGGATTGCAGCTTGAAGAAGACGACCGGCGTGCTGGGGATGTCCATGCCCGATTCGATGGCGTGATCGCGGTAGTTGAGTCCGATGGCGAAGACGCGCGGCGGATTGGCCAGCGGCGTGTGGAGATGCACCTCATTGAGCGCAAAGTAAGGATGAGTGTCTTTCGTCTCAGCGGACGTGCGGCCGGAAGCGACGAAGTCCAGAACCGTCGGGTAGCTTGGCGGTCCGATGTAGGAGTAATCTTCGGAATTCGATCCTGTGATATCCGACCACAAGAGGCCCAGGATATGAGGCTCGCGAAATTCACCGTGGTGTTCCATCAGGAGCCCGGCTTGAACGGTGGAGTCATAGGCGGAAAACGAAACCAGCTTCATGGCGCCCTCCTGGCGGGGGAAAGAGTGAAGGAGCTTGCGGCGGTCATGCCGCGGTCCAGCCGCCGTCGATGGTGAAGAGCGAGCCGGTGACGAAGGCGGCTTCGTCGCTGGCCAGGTAGCGGACCATGGAGGCAACCTCTTCCGGGCGGCCCAGGCGGCCGACGGGCTGGCGGGCGCGGAGCTCGGCGCGCACTTCTTCCTTGTTGTCCTTGTGGAATTTTTCGAGATAGCCCTCGACGAAGGGCGACTGCACGGTGCCGGGGCAGATGGCGTTGACGCGCAGGGTTTTGGGATACTCGACGGCGAGCTGGCGGGTCATGGCCAGCACCGCGCCCTTGCTGGCGCAGTAGGCGAAGCGCTGCCGGATGCCGACGAGGCCGGAGACCGAGCCGATGTTGACGATGGCGCCGGCGCGCTCGCCGGCCGCGGCCAGAAGAAGCGGCAGAAATGCACGGGTGACCAGATAGACGCCGCGGGCATTGACGTCGAAAAGGCGGTCGAAGTCCTCCGGCTCGGTGGTTTCGATGGAGCCGACGTGGCCGATGCCCGCGTTGTTCACGAGCAGATCGAGGCGGGCGATTTGGGCGACGGCGGCGGCGACGGAGGCGCGGCTGGTCACGTCTAGATGAATCGCCTGAGAGTTTCCGGCGGCTTGAGCGAGAGCCTCGGCGGCGGCGAGATCGATGTCGGCGATCCAGACGAAGGCCCCGGCGCGGACCAGTTCCTTGACGGTTGCTTCGCCGATGCCGCTGGCTCCGCCGGTCACCAGGGCGTGGCGGCCGTCGAGACGAAAGGGCTGGGCCTGCGGCGCGGGAGATTCAAGCTGGGATGGATTTGGGCCGGTCATGGAGAGAAGCCCGATTGAATTCAGCGGGCAGGGGAAGTATACCGTGCGAAGAGGATGACTGGGGATGGATCGATCGAGCGGGCGTGGAGTGGGATTCATGCGCATGGTTCGGGAGCGGGCGTGGAGTGGAGTTCATGCGATCCCACCCTTTCGCCAAAAGAGGCGAAAGGATGGGGCACGGAGCGTGGTTCGGGAGCGGGCGCGGAGTGGATCTCCGGCTGTAACTCGCGGCGGACGAGTTAGTTCATGGGCAGATAGATCAGCTCGATGCCCTTGCCGTTCTTGGGGTCCTTGTTGCGGGAGTACTGGCGGCTCAGGTCGTTATCCCAGTGCTCCGTGACGCCGAGGCTGGTTACCGGCTTGCCGTTCTGGCGGTACGCGGTGCCCGATGGCGGATGATCGGCAAGAGCTTCCTCCTGCAGATAATCGTCGGCGTTTTCGCGGATCATGATGCGCGGATGATTGTTGGCGTCGAGGTTGTTTTTGGTCTGCGAGAGGAGAATATCCAGGCCGACCGAATCGAGCGCTACTCCATCCAGCGAGGCCAGAATGCTGGAGGGCCAGTCGGTGTTGGCGTAAGGCTCCACGCGGTTGTTGAAGGGCGCGTTGGGGAAGTGGAGCGGGTAGGACTGATGGCGTCGGGCGCAATAGAGGCCGTCGAGCACGTAAAGAATGGTTTTGGCGCCGAGGTTGGGAGAGGCCGACAGATCGACGATGGGCGAGTAAGCGTGCGGGGTGGCGCCCTGGTTGGTGTTGATGGCGTAGTGCAGCTCGGGCGTGCCCTTGATGGAGCCGAAGTTGTTCTTGCCGGTCATGGTGACGGCGGTCTGTCCCTCATCGCCGCCCTCGGCGGAAGCGTAGGGATAAGAGTGAGCCTTGAGCAATGCAAGGTTCACCAGGTAGGTCGCGTCCTTGATCTGTTGGGGGATGAGCTTGGCATCGTGATAGGTGTTGGCCGAGTAACTTACGCCCTCAACCCACTGCGCCTGCTCCAGGCCGTGCGCCCCGCCGTAGCCGGGATTCTGCTGCAGCGCAGGGTCGGGCACGCCTTTCTGCACGAAGCGGACATCCCTGAACTCGCTCCAGATCGCGGTGAGCAGGCCGGGATAGATATCGCGCTGGGCGTCGTAGACGACGATGTCCGCGGCGGGCACATGGGCATGATTGACCAATTGCCGGACCATGGCCAACGCCACCTGGGGCGAGACGTTGACGACATTTCCCGGACCTTTGGCGCTGCTGTTGTTCAGATTGACCTTGACCGCAACGATTTCGCCGGCACGGTACCCCGTCTTTTCAATGCCGCGCGCGTGGCTGTTGTAGTAGTTGAAGATGGTCTTCCAAGCCTGGTCGTCGGTAGTCGCTCCGGTGAGTTGGCGCAGGGTGGTGGAGAGCATGGCGTCCACGCGGGCCTGATCGGTGCTTCCCGGCATCCACCACTGGTCGGTTGCGGATTCGATATGGCCGGTCCAGTGAGCCGCTTTGGGATCGCGGGCCCAGACTACGCGTCCGGGATAGACGCCGCGGGCAACGCCCAGGGGAACATTGCGCTGCTTGGGCTGGAAGTCATAGCGGGTGGCGATTTCAGCGGCGGCGATGGTCCTGGAGTGGGCAAACCAGAGGCCGGCGGCTACGAGCGTGAGTGCGCAGAGGCTGGCCGCGGCCCAGCGGTAGCGCCGCACCAACTGGCGCAGAGTGGCCAGCGAGAAGATGCCTGCCATGGAGGCGCAGACCCAGAGAACAAAGGCGCTGGCGACGGGGAAGGCCGCGCGCTGGCAGGGATAGGAAGCCCGGCTGGGCTTGGGAATGACGCGGAGAAGAAACCAGACAAGGGCCGCGAAGCCCACGAAAGCGGCCGATAGCCGCGTGATCTTTCCTGTATTGCTTGTACTGGTCTGACCAATTTCAATCTTCAAGCGGACACTCCTCGTTGAGCGGATTACAGAACGATTGGACCACGAAAAGCTGGGCTGTGGGGTGATTCACATCACAGCCAGGAGTGCGGATGCGTTGGGCGACGGGTTACTTTACCGGATGCGGTTGCTCGCGGACCTGCGCCAGAATGTTGAGGTAGGCGCGGGCGGTTTCGGTGATCGTCTCCGGGGTCCCGGCGTCGATGGCGGCGAGGTTGACCAGGTCGCTGCCGACGCCGAGGGCGCGGGCTCCGGCGCGAAGAAAACTCTCTGCGGTCTGGAGGGTGACGCCGCCGGTGGGGATGAGCTTGAGGTACGGAAAAGGCGCCAGCAGCGCCTTGAGATAGCTTGCGCCGCCCACCGCCGAGCAGGGAAAGATCTTGATGAAATCCGCTCCGGCCTCCCAGGCGGTAATGACCTCGGTCGGGGTGAGCGCGCCGGGGATGGAGAGCTTGCCCAGCAGATGGGTTCTGGCTACCACGGCGGCGTGAAAGCTGGGACTGACGACGAACTCCGCGCCGGCGCGGATGGTGTCTTCAGCCTGCTCGGCTGTTGTGACGGTACCGGAGCCGAGCAGCAGGTCGTGGGCGTACTCGCGCTTCAATTCGGCGAGAAGCTCGACCGCGCCGGGGACGGTCATGGTGACTTCGACGACGGTGACGCCGCCGGCGATCATGGCTTTCACGATGGCGTGGGCCTGGGCGACGTTGCGGGCGCGGAGGACGGGAATAAGGCCGACGCGTTCGATGGTTTCCGGTGTGGTTTCGAGCATGGTTTCCTCTATCGTGCGATGCGTGCTGATCCGCCTTCGATGATGCGCTCGACTTCGGCAAAGCTGGCCATACTGGTGTCGCCGGGAGTGGTCATCGCCAATGCGCCATGGGCCACGCCGCAGCGGACGGCCCAGTCGATGGGTTTGCCGGCGAGCAGGCCGTAGATGAGGCCCGAGGCAAAGCTGTCGCCGCCGCCCACGCGGTCGTAGATGTCGATCTCGCGCTGCGGCGCGTGGACGATCCGGCCTTCGTAGAGCGCGATGGCGCCCCAGGCATTGCAACTGGCGGTGTGCGCCGTGCGCAGGGTGCTGGCGATGAGCTTCAAATTCGGGTAGGCCGCGACCACCTTGCGCAGCATCTCTTCGTAGCCGGCGATGGGCAACTCGGCAAAATCTTCGGAGACGCCTTTGATCTTGACACCGAGCATGGCGGAGAAATCCTCTTCGTTGCCAAGCAGCAGGTCCACCTTGCGAACCAGTTCGCGGTTCACCTCCTGCGCCTTGGCCTTGCCGCCGATGGATTTCCAGAGCGACTCGCGATAGTTCAGATCGTAGGAGATGGGGGTGGAGTGGCGACGGGCTGCGTCCATGGCTTCGGCGGCTACCTCGGCCGTTGAGGCGGAGAGCGCGGCGAAGATGCCGCCGGTATGGAACCACTTCGTGGCGTTCTCGGGGCCGAAGATCGCCTCCCAGTCGAAATCGCCGGGCTTGACCTGGCTGATGGCGGTATGGCCACGGTCGGAGCAGCCGGCCGCCGCACGCACGCCGAAGCCGCGCTCGGTGAAGTTGAGGCCATTGCGGACGGTGCGGCCGACGCCGTCATAAGGAACCCACTTGAGCAAGGAGGGATCGACACCGCCTTGCAGAATGAGGTCCTCGATCAGGCGTCCGACGGGATTGTCGGCCAGAGCAGTGGCGATGGTGGTGCGCAAGCCAAAGCAGCGGCGCAGTCCGCGGGCCACGTTGTATTCGCCGCCACCCTCCCACACCTGAAACTGGCGCGTGGTGTGGATGCGGCTCTCGCCGGGATCGAAGCGGAGCATGACTTCGCCCAGGCTCAGGCAATCCCAGCGGCGAGGAGAATCGGGAATGACAATCGTATTCATGGGTTACCGACACTTTAGCGCATTGCCCCGTGGCCGGAGCGGAGTCGTCTCGGTCTCAGGTAAATCGCCTACCATGATAATGTCTTTGGGGCGAGTGCTGGCTGAGAGAAGCCAGCGGCAGGTTTCCCGGTTGGATTCGGACGACTCAAGCGCCCGCCAGGAAAAGCGATTGACGAACTCAGGAGTTTTCGATTTAAGCGGAAGAATCGCGGTGGTGACCGGCGGGACCACAGGACTGGGCTACGCGATTGCGCTGGGGTTGGCTGGCGCAGGTGCCGACGTGGTGGCCAGCTCAAGGCGGCTGGAGCAGGTGGAAAAGACAGCCGCGGAGATTGAGACACTGGGCTGGCGCACACTGCGCGTAACCAGCGATGTGTTGGACAGGGCCTCAGTGCAACGGCTGCACGATGCGGTCGTCAAGGAGTTCGGCAAGGTGGATATTCTGGTGAACGCGGCCGGAATCACCCAGAAGGGGCCGACGCTGGAATTGGCGGAGGCCGACTGGTCGCGGGTAATGGAGACCAATCTGAGCGGAACCCTGCGCGCTTGCCAGATCTTCGGCGCGACCATGGTGTGTGCCGGATACGGGCGGATTATCAATATCGCGTCTCTCTCGTCGTTTGTGAGTTTTCATGAGGTTGCTGCGTACTCGGCCAGCAAAGCCGGGGTGGCTTCGCTCACCCGGTCGCTGGCCGTCGAGTTGGCGCGGAAGGGCGTGAACGTGAACGCGATTGCGCCGGGAATTTTTCCCACGCCGTTGAACGCGAAGCTGATTCAAGGGACGCCGCGCGGAGAAGAACTGATTTTGCGCACGCCGATGGGCCGCTTCGGCGAACCGCGGGAGGTGGCCGGGGCGGCGATCTTCCTGGCTTCGGAGGCGGCTTCGTTCGTTACGGGGCAGGTGATTGCCGTCGATGGCGGCTTTCTGGCCAGCGGGGTGAATCAGTAGTGCAGGGAACAAGGAATATTAATTGGAGAACATGGAACTGGTTGCTTATGCGCCGTTGTTCCCGGCGGGGAGCGAAAGCTGCAGCAGGTTCTTTTAACGAACGGGGGCGCTTGACGCGATGAAAATTGTCGATGCATACGTGAACATTACTTCTCCGGGCAGAAACTTTGTCACTCTGAAGGTTGAAACGGACGAAGGGATCTATGGCTTGGGCGATGGCACGTTGAACGGGCGCGAGTTATCGGTGGCGAGTTATCTGACTGACCATGTGATTCCCTGTATCGTCGGCCGCGATCCATTTCAGACGGAAGATATCTGGCAGTATCTTTATCGCGGCGCGTATTGGCGGCGCGGGCCGGTTACCATGTCGGCGATCGGCGCGGTGGATGTGGCTCTGTGGGATATCAAGGGCAAGGCGCTGAATACGCCGGTTTATAACCTTCTGGGCGGCAAGAGCCGTGAGGGCGTGATGGTATATGGACACGCCAACGGTAAAGATATCGACCACGCGCTGGAAGACGTGGCGCGGCACAAGGCGCTGGGTTACAAGGCAGTTCGGGTGCAGAGCGGCGTTCCGGGGCTCTCGGCGGCGTACGGGATTTCGAAGGGACCGGGAAGATATGAGCCTGCCGAGCGCGGGCTACCCTCGGAATACGAGTGGTCCACCGAGCTTTATCTGCGCCATGTTCCCAAGCTGTTTGCGCGGGTGCGCGAGGCGTTCGGCGACGAGTTGCACCTGTTGCACGACTGCCATCACCGGATGACGCCGATCGAGGCGGGACGGCTGGGCAAGGAACTGGAGCCGTTTCACCTGTTCTGGATGGAAGACCCGACGCCGGCCGAGTTGCAGGAGGGTTTCAAGGTCATCCGCGAGCACACGACAACGCCGATTGCAGTGGGCGAGGTTTTCAATTCGATCTGGGACGCGCACGACCTGATCCGCAACCAGTGGATTGATTACCTGCGCATGACGCTGGTGCATGGGGGTGGATTTACTCCGCTGAAGAAGGTTGCCGACTTTGCGGAGTTATATCATGTCCGCACCGGGTTTCATGGAGCGACGGACCTGTCGCCGGTGACGATGGCAGCGGCGCTGCACTTCGATACGGCGATTCATAACTTTGGGATTCAGGAACTTATGCCGCATAGCGAGGAGACGAACGCGGTCTTTCCGCACCGGTATAGCTTCAAGGATGGAATGATGTTTCCTGGCGACGGGTCGGGATTAGGGGTCGATCTGGATGAGGCATTGGCGGCGAAGTACCCCTATCAGCAGGCTTATCTGCCTATCAACCGGAAACTGGATGGCACGCTGACGGAGTGGTAGGCATTGCATGCAGCAGCCATTGAGGAGGTAAGAGAAGTGGGTTGCAAATTACGGATGGGAATGGTGGGCGGCGGGCCGGGAGCGTTTATCGGCCCGGTGCACCGGATGGCCGCCGAACTGGACGGCAAAATCGAACTGGTAGCCGGAGCCTTTTCGCAGTCGGCGGAACGGTCGCGGGCGGCGGGCGAGAGTTTCAAGATCGATCCTGGCAGAGCGTATGCGGGCTACCGGGAGATGATGGCAGCGGAGCGGCAACGGCCGGATGCAATCGATTTTGTTGTTATCGCCACGCCGAACTATTTGCATCTGCCGGTGGCCGAGGCCGTGCTGGAGGCGGGTTTTGCGGTAGTAAGCGATAAGCCGGCCACGGCCAGCTATGCCGAGGCGCTGGCGCTTGAGGCCGCGGTGGCGAAATCGGGCTTGCCGTACGCGCTGACGCACACCTATGCGGGCTATTCGTTGGTGCGGGAGGCGCGCTCGATTTGCGCCAGCGGAGTGTTGGGGCCGATTCGCAAGATCGTCGTCGAATATCTGCAGGGATGGTTGAGCAAGTCGCTCGAGGGCACGGGAAACAAGCAGGCGGAGTGGCGCTCCGACCCGGCGCTCAACGGACCAGGAGGCTGCATCGGCGATATCGGCGTCCATGCGTTTCATTTGCTGGAATACGTGACCGGCCTTCAGGTGACGGGCATGAACGTTGCGCTGCGCACGGTGGTCGAGGGGCGACGACTGGACGACGATTGCAGCGCTCTGCTGCGGCTGAACAACGGGGCAAGCGGCGTGCTGATGGCTTCGCAGGTGGCCGCGGGCGAGGGCAACGGGCTGCGTCTGCGCGTTTATGGCGAGAAGGGCTCGATCGACTGGCGGCAGGAAGATCCCAACCGGCTGCGGGTGAAATGGATGGATGGGCCGGAAGAGATTCGCCATGCCGCGGGAAGCTATCTGAGCGAAGGCGCGCGAGCCGTGACGCGGCTGCCGGGAGGGCATCCCGAGGGATTTATCGAGGCCTTTGCAGTTTTATATCGTGAGTTTGCTGACGGGCTCATTGCCTGGCGCCAAGGCGTTGCCAATCCGCTGCCGGCGACGCTGCCGGGGATTGTGGCTGGCGTGCGCGGGATGCGATTTATCGAGCGGTGCATTGAGAGCAGCCGGAGCGAAAGCTGGGTTGAGTTTTAGGAGTGCTGTGCACTCCATTGGAGAAAAATCATGAAGACGATCAAGGGGCCGGGGATTTTTCTGGCGCAGTTTGCGGGAGATGACGCGCCGTTCAACACGCTGGCAGGGATGGCGCAATGGGCGGCGGGATGGGGCTTCAAAGGTTTGCAAATTCCGACTACGGACCGGCGGCTGTTCGATTTGAAGCTGGCCGCCGAGAGCCAGGGTTACTGCGACGAGGTGCTGGACGTAGTGGGTCAGGCGGGGCTTGCGGTGACCGAACTCTCGACGCACCTGCAAGGGCAGTTGGTGGCCAGCAATCCGGCCTTCGACGTAATGCTGGAGGGTTTTGCTCCGCAGGGTCTCGACCCCAAGGGCCGGCAGGCGTGGGCGGTGGAACAACTGCGTTGGGCTGCGAAGGCGAGCAGGAATCTGGGGCTGACGGCCCACGCTACGTTCTCTGGCGCGCTGGCGTGGCCGTTCTTTTATCCCTGGCCGCAGCGGCCGGCGGGACTGATCGACGAGGCTTTCGCGGAACTGGGCCGGCGCTGGCTGCCGATTCTGCAGGCCTTCGACGAGGCCGGGGTCGATGTTTGTTTCGAACTGCATCCCGGCGAGGACCTGCACGACGGCGCGACCTTCGAGCGGTTCCTGAGCACGGTGGGCGGCCATAAGCGCGCCAACATTCTCTACGATCCCAGCCACATGATCCTGCAACAGATGGATTATCTGGCCTTCCTCGACATTTACCACGAGCGGGTGCGGGCCTTCCACGTGAAGGACGCGGAGTATCGACCGGGCGGGCGCTCGGGCGTCTACGGTGGCTACCAGGACTGGATCGACCGGCCGGGGCGCTTTCGTTCGCTGGGCGACGGGCAGATCGATTTCCACTCGATCTTCTCGAAGATGGCGCAGTACGACTATCCGGGCTGGGCGGTGCTGGAGTGGGAGTGCTGCCTGAAACATCCCGAAGACGGCGCGGCGGAAGGCGCGAAGTTCATTCAGGAGCGGATCATTCGCGTGACAGACCGGGCCTTCGACGACTTTGCCGGCGGTGCGGCGGACCAGGCGACCAACCGCAGGATACTGGGGCTGGGATAGACGCCGCGAGTCAGCAAGTCAGCAGCGGGCCTCGTGCTTTCCCATCCTTTCCGCGAAAGACGCGAAAAGGATGGGGCACGGAGCATTTTTACTGTCCCTAAAGGGTGAGGAGATCCCCCGGCTCTGCCGGGGTGGCAGTAGCAGTTTGACATTTACGGGAGTCCATCCAAGAAACTCCAAACGTGAGCCGACCAAAGCACACGCAAAGGAGAAACTGGA
>Ga0181520_10009378_pt1 | contig 13535 bp, 12 predicted proteins | sample PEATcosm2014_Bin_29_FD_132451 | JGI IMG/M metagenome (GOLD analysis project Ga0181520, IMG submission 132451) | Peatland microbial communities from MTU Mesocosm Facility, Houghton, MI, USA - PEATcosm2014_Bin02_30_metaG | ecosystem: Environmental > Terrestrial > Soil > Wetlands > Peat | place...
TAAAAGGGCTGAGACGCTTTGGACCCCACAGCGAGTTGGAACTTTAGATAAGGGCACCTGCCAAAATCCGTCCGACAAATCCGACAATTCTGGGGCGGGAGTAGACCGACTCCGCCGCGCGTTTGGAACGTTTTGGAACGTAGCCGTTGGCTGGAGGGCTTGTAACCCGTTGAAAAGATGGTGGCCAGAGACGGGATTGAACCGCCGACGCCGGCCTTTTCAGGGCCGCGCTCTACCACTGAGCTATCTGGCCTCAGTCGAGACTTGAAGTTGCATTTTCCTGTGAGGATACCAACGGTAGGGTGGGTAGTTCCACGAACAGTTTGCTGCAACAACCTGACCAGTATATCAAGGGAGGAGTACAGGGCCAAGGCGCGGCCGTGGGCTAAACTGGAGAGCAATCATGCGGAGCCGGATTGCTTTTCTATTCCTGGTAAGTGCTGGAAGCGTTGCGCTGGCCGCGCTCGCGGGGTGCGGTCCCAAACCGAATGCGCAGGGTCCGCCGACCAAGGCCGAGGCGCGGACGGGGCTGATCTACGAGGCGAACCTGCACCAGGGGCCGGAGACGTTGCGGGCATTTCTCAGCGACTTTCCAAAAGGCGCCGACCTGCACATACATCTTTCGGGAGCGGTGTATGCGGAGACGTTTATCCGCGAGGCGGGCGAGGACGGGTTGTGCGTGGACAAGACCGCGCTGAGCTTTGCCAAACCGCCGTGCCGGGGAAACCTGATGCCGGCCAAGGAGCTGGAGGGAGATCTGAACCCGGCGGACCAGGCGATCTATGACAAACTTATCGACGCCTTCAGCCTTCGCAGTTTTGTGGCGATGCCGAGCTGGAGCGGGCACGACCAGTTTTTTGCGACGTTTGCCCGCTTCGGAGGGTTGAGCGAGACACACCACGCGGAGTGGGTGGACGAAGTTGCAAGCCGATCTGCAGCGGAGAACAACCAATATGTAGAGCTGATGCACACACCGACATTCAGCCACGCGGCCGAGATTGCGCACGCCATCGGATGGAACGAGAAGCTGGCAGAGGCCGATCCCGAGGCTTTTGCGCAGATGCGGCAGGCGATACTGGCCCGCGGACTCCGCGACGAAGTGGCAGCGGATCGTGTAGAGACGCAAAGGATGGAGACGGGGCGGCGCGAACTAGAGCATTGCGGGGCGCAGCAGGCGACGCCGGCGTGCCAGGTGGAGATTCGCTATATCTACCAAGTGCTGCGCGGATTTCGGCCGGAGCAGGTGTTTGCGCAGACGCTGCTGGGATTTGAGACGGTGCAGGCCAGTATGGATGCAAAGGACGACACGTGGGTGGGGATCAATTTCGTGATGCCCGAGGATGGCTACGTCTCGATGCGCGACTACACGCTGCAGATGAAGATGGTGGGCTACCTGCATTCGCTTTATCCGAAGGTGCACATCTCACTGCATGCAGGTGAGCTCGGGCCTGAGCTGGTGCCGCCGGAGGGGCTGCGCTTTCATATACGACAGGCGGTTGAGATTGGCGATGCGGAACGGATCGGGCATGGCGTGGATGTGATGGACGAGGACCGGGCGCGGGATCTGCTGACCGAAATGGCGCAGAAGCATGTGATGGTTGAGATCAACCTCAGCTCGAATGAAGGAATCCTTGGTGTGAAGGGGGATGAGCACCCGTTTCCCGTCTATCGTTCGGCGCATGTACCGGTGGCGCTGTCGACCGACGATGAAGGAGTGAGCCGGATTGACCTGACGCACGAGTATGTGCGCGCGGCGATTGACTACGACCTGACTTACAGAGATTTGAAACAACTGGCGCGGGCCGGAATGGAGCATAACTTCTTGCCGGGTGCAAGCTTGTGGGCCAGGCCGGACGATTTTCGAGCGGCGATGAGTGACTGCAAGGGCGAGACGCTGGGCGGAAACAAGCCATCGGACGGGTGCAAGAAGTTTCTGGACGGGAGCGAAAAGGCCCGAGCGCAATGGGAGCTGGAGCGGCGGTTCACGGAGTTTGAGGCGAAGTTCCACGGGCCGGCGTTCGACAAGATGCTGCATGGACCGGCTGCGGGTTACTAAGGTGGGTTGGCGGCTACCGGGGACGCGCCGGCCAGGAGCGGGCAGTGGCAGCACAAAATAAATCTTCGATGGCCCGCGACTTTTCTCCCGCCGCGTGGTTTGCACAAGGATGCACCAGGGCCGTTCCCGACCCTGGAGCTGCCAAAGCCCTCGGCCTCGGCCTCTCTTAACCGAATTTTCGCTCGCAACGTTATCTTTCCGGTAGTATCAACAGGCCCTAGTTTCGAGGCCCAAGTTTCGCCCCTGCTCGCGAGACTCGGTCCCCGCGGTAAGGAGGTCCCCTTGCAGCAATCGCGGTTATTCAGCCTGTCTTGCGTCCTTGCGCTTTCGTTGACACTCTCCGGCATGCTCGCCGGCTGCGGCTCGGGATCTGGCGGCTCGGGTTCGGGATCGGGATCCACCCTTCCTTCTGTTACTGTGAGCGGCTCAAACCAAGTAAGGCTGGGAAGCACGGTGACCTTTACAGCCACTGCAGTGAACCTGTCGAACCCGTCGGTTACGTGGCAAGTGAATGGCGTGGCCGGTGGGAACAGCACGGTTGGCACGATCAACAGCTCAGGCGTCTACACGCCGCCGGCCGCAATCCCGACGAATAACAACGTGACAGTGACGGCGGTGAGCCAAGCTTCTCCGAGCATCTCGGGCTCGGCGACCTTGAGCATTCTCAATCCCGTTCCAGCGATCACCGCAGCGGCGGCATCGCCGGTTTCAGGAGCCACTTACGCGCTTGAAGTCGATGGAAGTAGTTTTGTGAGCGGCGCGCAGATCCAAGCCGGCGGGGCATACCTAACGACAACCTTCGTGGCATCGAATGAGCTGCAGGCGCTGGTAACGATCCCCGCCGGAGCCACAACTTTGAGCGTAACGGTGACAAACCCGAGTCCCGGGGGTACGGGTTCGAACCCGATGAGCGCCACGGTTTACGTAGCCAGCGTTGCTACGGCGGGACGGTTGCTGGACCAAGCGACGTTCGGCCCGACCCTCGCGACGATTCAACAAGTGCAAACGATTGGGGCGGACGCCTGGATCACGCAGCAGTTCAATACTGCCGACACGCCGCTCGCGAATATTCCATCGCCCCTCCCGGCTTTGTGCCTGTCAGCAAATACCCCAACGAATTGTGAAGAGTCAGAGTGGTGGCAAACGGTGCTGACCGGCCCAGACCAATTGCGGCAGCGAGTTGCGTTTGCACTGAGCGAGATTTTCGTGATCTCGAGCGATACGGATAACGCAACAACCATCACCTACTACCACAACACGCTGGCGCAGGATGCATTCACCAACTTCTACACCATCATGCACGATGTGTCGGTGTCGCCCGGGATGGGCGCTTACCTGAACATGCTGAACAGCGCCAAGGCTCCCGCGGGACAGATTGCAAACGAAAACTATGCGCGCGAGCTGATGCAACTGTTCACAATCGGGCTGAATGAATTGAACGCCGATGGGAGTTTGCAACTGGATGGCAGCGGCAATCCGATCCCAACCTACACCCAGGCCCAGGTGCAGGCGTTTGCGACGGCGTATACGGGCTGGACCTATGCGACTGCCAGCGGCGGCGTGCCGACGAAGTTTCCGAACGGCACCGCGAACTACCTTGCGCCCATGGTGGCGGTGGAAAGCGAGCATGACACCACGGCGAAGACGCTGCTGAACGGGACAGTTCTGCCAGCTGGGCAAACCGCTGAACAAGACCTCACAGGCGCGTTGACGAATATCTTCAACCACCCGAATGTGGGCCCGTTCGTGTGCAAACAGCTGATCCAACATCTGGTGACAAGCACGCCAAGCCCGGCCTATGTGGCACGGATTTCCGCAGTATTCGCAAACAATGGCAACGGCGTTCGCGGGGACATGCAGGCGGTGATCCGCGCCATCCTTGAAGACGCCGAGGCGCGGGCGGGAGACACGAACCCGAACTACGACGGCGGACACCTGCGTGAGCCAATGCTGTGGATGACTGAATTCTTGCGCGCCGTGGGATTTACCAATACCGACGCAAACGGGTCATATTTCTCGCTGTCGAATTATTCAAACAACCTGAGCGAGCGTCCCTACCGGTCGGGCAGCGTGTTTAATTTCTTTCCGCCAAGTTACGTGATTCCGCAATCGACTCTGAATGCGCCGGAGTTTGACCTGGAAAATTCCGCTAACGCAATTTTGCGCCTGTCGTTGGCCGACAGCCTGGTGAACAACAAGATTACGAGTTTCACCATCGACCTGAGCGCCACCAGCCAGCTAGGGCAGATTGCGGCGGTGAGTCCAGGTGAAATGGTGGACACGCTGGGCAAGATATTTATGCACGGGCAAATGCCGTCGGATATGCGGAATGAAATCATGGGCGCCATCAGCGGCCTGGGAACAGCGCAGCAAGTGCGTGTGGCGACGTTTCTCGTGATTACGTCGTCGCAGTACAAGGTGATGCACTAGATACTCGAGGAGAGACGCAATGCGGCAAACACGGAGAAGCTTCATCTCGTGCGCAAGCCTGGCAGCGGCGGGAAACTTATTAGGCCTGCGGCCGTTTGGCGCACTGAATGCGCTGGCGCAAACCTCGAGCAACTACAAGGCGCTGGTATGCGTGTTCCTGTTCGGCGGCAACGACGCCAACAATACGCTGATTCCGTTCGACACAACCGGATACGGGCAATACAACTCGATCCGCGGAGACCTTGCGCTGGCGCAGAACACGCTGCTGCCGCTGACGCCGGCGCCCAACTTTGCGCTGAATCCCAACCTGCCCGACATTCAAGCGTTGTTCAATAGCAAGAACGCTGCGTTTGTGGCCAACGTAGGCACATTGGTGCAGCCGTTGACGCGGGCGCAATATCAGGCCGGCCAGACCGCGCCGGTGAATCTGTTTTCGCATCCGGACCAACAACTGGAATGGCAGAACGCGGCGCAAAGCGCGGCGACACCGACCGGTTGGGCGGGCCGCATGGCCGATGTGCTGGGCGCAAGCTTTAATCAAGGCGCGTCGATTCCCATGATCACTTCGGTGGCTGGCGATACTTTATTCTGCAACGGCAATACGACGACGCCGGTTTCGGTATCGCCAGGTAATGTGGGCGGAGCCAATTGCTCAGAAGGCTCGGAGTGCTCGGCGCGGCAACTGACCGCACAGGCGCTGCTGACGCTGGACACGGGGATTTCGTTGGTGCAGGCCGACGACGGCATTACCAGCAATGCTTACGCCTATGCCAAAACGCTTTCGGATGCGGTGCAATCGATCACTCCGCTGCAAACGGTATTTCCTGCGAATAACGGCCTGGCTTCGCAACTGAAGCAGATCGCGCAGATCATCCAGGTGCGCGCCGCGCTGGGCGTTCAGAGACAGATCTTTTTTGCGGGAATCGGTAACTTTGATACGCACGCCGATCAACTGACGCTGCAAAACGCGCTGCTGGCGCAGATTTCTCCGGCGCTGGCGGCTTTCTACAACGCGACGGTGGAGTTGAATGTGGCCAGCGAAGTGACGACGTTTACGATGTCGGATTTCAGCCGCACGTTCCAGCCCAATTCAAACAACGGCAGCGATCACGCGTGGGGCGCCCACCACATTGTGCTGGGCGGCGCGGTGAATGGCGGACAAGTCTACGGCACCTATCCCACCCTTGTGCTTAACGGTCCGGACGATTCGGATTCGAACGGACGATGGGTTCCGACGACTGCCAGCTCGCAGTACGCGGCTACGCTGGCGCAGTGGTTTGGCGTGAGTGCGGCGAATTTGCCCACTGTGCTGCCGTCGATTGGGAACTTCGCCACGAATAATCTTGGATTTGTGTAACCCACAACCGCGCTTTGCCGCCGCGGCGCAACCAGCCTACACTCTCTGCCATGGATAATGAACGCATCCGGGAGTTCTGCCTGGCGCTGCCGAATGTAACCGAAACACTGAACTGGGGCCATCACCTGGTTTATTGGGTGGGCGATCGCGACATTGGCGGAAAGATGTTTGCGATGACCGACCTGGATGGGACCGGGTTCGGAGTCCTGTGGTTTCATTGCGGGGCGGAGCGGTTCGACGAGCTGCAGGAAAACGAAGGAATCTCCGCCTCCCCGCACCTGGCCCGAGCACATTGGGTGACGATGGAGCAATGGGATGTGATGCGGCCGCGGGAGATTGAAGAGGAGTTGCGTCGCGCGCATGCGCTGATCTACGAGAAATTGCCGAAGCGGACGAAGGCGTTGCTGGCGCTGCCGGAGAAGGAACGAGCCAAGGCGATTCGCGAACGGAAGAAGATGTGGGCGAAGCGGGTGAAAAAGAAGTGAGGCAAGCGCAGTTGCCACGACGAGGTAGTCCCCATTACAAAGCAATTTCGAGTCAAGCCTGGCCCAAGTTTTCGCGTCGCACGGTCTATGACGTAAGGTTCGGCCGGAACGAGGAGCATTGGGGGCCCGACGCAGAGTGGGTGAGTACGGAACTTTTGTGGCTGATAGCGCGTAGATAATGGTGGAGGGACTCCGTGTTCGAAAGGAGTTGAACGCTATGGTCAAATTTCTGCTTTTTTGCATTCTGCTGGTGTTGTGCTGGCCCGTTGCGCTGGTTGCTCTGGTGCTGTATCCGTTCGTGTGGCTGGTGCTGCTACCGTTTCGAGTGGTGGGGATTGCAGTGGGCGGCGTGCTGGCTCTAATCAGCGCGATCTTCCTGTTCCCGGTGCGGGTGCTGCGCGCGGTGTAAGGCCAGCAATCCGAGACGACCGAAACAGCCGGACGCCGGACCCTGCCTGCGACCCGTACTCGGCAAACTTTCGTATCGCATATTCAATCTTCTTTGCCCGCGATCGCGGTGCAAGGCCAGTGCTTGTCCCTGAAGTGTCCTGCTGATCCATTCGATGCGCGTTTGTGTTCGAGAGGACGCTCTCGGATTCGCTAGCCGTGCATTATGAGGCAGACACGCACTCACTCGCGCAAATTGTTGATGAGCTCACTCACGACTGAGCCCAGCGAGACGGAAAGCGACGAGCAAGACCAACTAAACTCCCAGCGGGATCATCGCAGTAAAGCATGAAGAGCAGCCGGCGAGAACCCGAGTGAGCGCGGGCTTTGCCCCCAGTTCTGACCGGCCGACGAGGAGTAAAACCCATGACAATTCTTCTGATTATTCTTGTACTCTTGCTGATCGGAGTGATTCCTGCATGGCCTTATAGCCGCAACTGGGGACCGTATCCGAGCGGCGGCCTTGGCCATGTTCTCCTAATCGTAGCCGTGTTGATGCTGCTAAAAGTATTTTGACGCCTCTTGGTTGCCCGATCCGCCCCAGATAGACAATGACGTCAATCGAGCCACAGAAAACTCGACGGACAATAACCCCTAACCATTGCAAAGGAGATGACAATGAGTGTCGATACCATCGAGAAACTGTTCGTTGATGAACTCAAAGACCTATATTCCGCCGAAAACCAGATCACGAAGGCTCTACCTAAACTTGCCAAGGCCTCAAGTTCGGAGGAACTTAGAACTGCATTTGAGAGTCACCTTGAAGAGACCGAGGTGCACATCGAGCGGCTGGAAGAGATTTTCAAGATCCTCGAAGTGAGCCCGAAGGGAAAGACGTGTGACGGAATGAAAGGGCTCTTGGAGGAAGGCTCGGAGGTCATGGAAGAGACGGAGGAAGGTGCAGTTCGCGATGCTGCCATGATCTCGGCGGCGCAGCGCGTTGAGCACTACGAAATGGCCGGATACGGCTCGGTTCGCACGTATGCAGAACTCCTCGGTCAGGACAAGATCGTGACTCTACTGGAAAAGACACTCGGTGAGGAGAAGGCGGCGGACGGCAAACTGACGAAGATCGCGGGAAGCGTGAACGACCAAGCTCTTCGCGCTGCCTAATTACCTAATAATCGGAGGGCCCGGCGGTCTGCGACAGGTTCTTCGCAGGCCGCGACGGGGCCAACCCGAACGCACGAAGCCCAGTCAACTTAGTTTCTCCCCTTGCGGGCGGAGATGACTCGCGTGCGACCTCGGACTTCAAGTCCAAGCTCGACAAATCCAAGTCCAAACTGATTCGCTCCAGGGGCGTCTACATGCGCCCGGCATGGACATTTAACTTGAAGATGCTTTAGCTTGGGGCCTATGGCAATCTCATTGGCCCTGGACGGGAGAACTGCGCTGATCACAGGTGGGTCGCGCGGGATTGGCGCGGAGACAGTGCGCCTGTTTTGCGAGGCCGGGGCGCAGGTCGCGTTCAACTACCGACAGGCGCGGGAGCAAGCGGAGGCGCTGGCGGCCGAGTGCGGCGGTCCGGGCCGGTGCGTGGCCATTGAACAGGAACTCAGCAGACCGGCGGATGGGCGGGCGCTGGTGGAGAAGGCCGTTGCGGCGCTGGGGCGGCTGGATATTCTAGTGGCCAATCACGGCGTGTGGGAGGCCGAGGACGTTCCGATTGCGGAGATGACTGAGGCGCAGTGGCAGCGGACGCTCGGAGTGAACCTGGATTCGGTATTCGGGCTGGTGCAGGCTGCGGTGGCGCAGTTCGGCACTGCGCAGAGCAGCGTTTTGGACGAGGGCCGGACGGGGGGACATATCGTCCTGATCAGCTCGACGGCGGGGCAGCGGGGCGAGGCGTATCACGCAGACTATGCCGTGACGAAAGGCGCTCTGATCAGTCTTACCAAAAGCTTATCGAGCGAGCTGGCGCCGAAGGGGATTCGGGTAAACTGTGTTGCGCCGGGATGGGTGGCAACGGACATGTCGGCGGCGACTCTGACTGATCCCGCGACGGGCGAAAAGATTCGCGGTGGAATTCCGGTGGGACGCGCCGCGCGCCCACGCGAGATTGCCGGGCCGGTACTGTTCCTATGTACACCTATGGCTGGGTTCATCAGCGGCGAAGTGCTGAACGTGAATGGCGGAGCTGTCCTTGTGGGGTGACTAAGGCAGCGAGTAGGGAGTAGCGAATAAGGGGTAGTGATAGCGCGGAGGGGAAGATTGGGCAGGATTCGAAGAGTTTTTCCGATTGCGCTGGCGGCGCTGGCGTTGATGATGCCGCACGTGACGCGGACGCAGACGGGCGACGAGGCAGACAAGAACGCCAAGCAGGCACGGGCCGCGCTGGATGCGATGCTGCACGCGATGGGCGGCTCGGCGTGGCTGAATATCCAGAGCCAATATCGGGAGGGACATATCGCCGCTTTTTCGCATGGCAATCCCGATCCCGGAACCACCGAGTACTACGAGTTTCATCAGTGGCCCGATCACGACAGAATTGAGTACACCAAGCACCGGGACGTGGTGCAGTTTTACCTGGGACGACAGGGTTTTGAGGTGACCTACCGCGGCAAGAAGCCGCTGGACAAGGACATCGTGGACGACTACCTGCGGCGCCGCGACCACTCGGTTGAGACGGCAATAAAGGTGTGGCTGAAGGATCCGAACACGATCCTGGTTTACGAGGGACAGCACCTGGCCGAGCGGCACCTGGCCGAGCAGGTAACCCTGATCTCAGCGCAAAACGAAGCGATCACGATCCTGATCGACTCGCAGACGCATCTGCCGCTGCGAAGAACTTTCCAATGGCGCGACCCGGAATACCACGACAAAGACTCCGACGCCGAAGAATACGATGACTACCACGTCGTCGATGGCTTCCCTACCCCGTACACCATTTCGCGCTACAAGAACGACGAGATGATCCGGCAGTACTTTGTGACGCGCGTGAGCTTTAACCAGAACCTACCAAGCGATTTCTGGGATGCGGACGCGGTGGCGCGGAAGATCAAGAAGTAGCAGCGCGAGGGTAATCGTGGATTGGCCGTTCACGGCGGCGCTCAACCGCAGTGTCTTTCCTCGGAGATCGCCGATCCGACCCCGGAATCGCGCCGTCCGCGCGGACGGTCCACAGCCGCTTTCGTCGTTGGTCGCAAAGATTGAACGAGGCCCATCGGGCGTATCCCTCTTACGGACCGTCGCGATCTCCAACTTTATCTGAGATTAGACTTGTGCCCCGAAATTGGCGGCTCCATTGAGCGCGGGTCTTGCAAAGCGGCCATCCGTGTCGAAAACGAAACGTCCTATCAACAGAGCGCCAACGGGGGAGTCGCCATTATCCGCTAAGGGTAAAGATCACATTGATCGTGGTTTCCACTTCCACCGGCTCGTTGTTGAGCAGGTACGGCCTGAAGCGCCAGGTTCGCACAGCGTCAAGAGTTGCTTGTTGCAGCATCGCGGGCCCGCTTACGACTTCGAGATCTTTGATCGTGCCGGCCTTCGAAATGGTGGCCTGCAAGACGACCGTGCCGGAGATGTGCATCGCCTTGGCAATGGGCGGGTAAGTGGGCTCTGTCTTTTGGATCAGCATACCCGCGGCCGTCCCGGCGGAGATTTTGACTTTCGACGGCAATGCGATCTTTGCATGAAGTTCTTCGGGGGCCGTCCCGCTGGAGTCGCTGGCGCTTGGGTTGCCTCGGGCTGGCGCTGGAGCAATCGGGGTTGTGGCCGCCGGGGTTCTTGGTGCCACGCCGCCGGGCATCGCAGTTTTCGGGGCACCGGGCGTTGTCGCGGGAGCTGGCAAAGGCGACGATTCAGGCTGCACTGGACCAACCGCGGGCGAGGGCGTGGAAACGGGATGCGGCGCGCTGGCCGGCTCTGGAGCACCCGCGTGTGAGCCTACCGACGTCGGTTGCCAAATGGAGCGCACCCCGACAAAGACTGCGCCGAGCAGGAAAACCGAAACAGTCCCAGCTGCCCATGACCATGCCCGGGTGCTCCAGAAGCGGGGCGGGGCGGATTTTCCGCCACGCCCGCTTCTTTCCTCGGGTTCCTCCTTCGATGGGCGACCGCGGCTGGGCTGCGGTTCTTCTTCGACCGGCTTTGGTGGAGTGCCAGGCTCAGTGCGCGCGAGCACGATTTTAATCGTCCCCGCGAGGCTCTTGAGATGAGCCTCCAATGGAGGGGTCAGCGCATCAAGCCAGTGAACGTTTCCGATGAAGAATTCGAGCGCCCTGCCGGGAAGGACGTCTTCGATGCGCACCGGCAGAATGGCGACGCCATGATTTACCGCCCGCTCGACCTCTCTGCGAATCTGCGGCGAGGCATTCGCGTTTGCTGTGAAAACGAGCACCATCATCCGGCATCCTTCAATGGCGTCGATGATGGCCTCGCCCCATTCCATGCTGGGCAAGACGTCTCGGGGAGCAATCCAACACCGGACTCCATTCGACTCCAGCATGGCGCACACTGCGTCAGCAGTGACCTTGTCTTTCGCGGAATGGCTAATGAAGACGTCGTGAGCCATAGTTCAGATCAGTTGGTTTTTGAGGGGGAAACTGCTAGCGATACTATAACCCGTCGGGTGCGTGGAATAGTCAACGCAGGTGGCTAGGCCGGAGAGGAAGCGAACATTCAGCCGAAACGATATTTATAATCCCTAGGAGCGCAAGACACCCAACTTAGCCGCTCTCTAGGAGCCGAGAATGACGTTTACGATCCAGGAGATCATGGATTTCCTGCCCCACCGGTACCCTTTCCTCTTGATTGACCGAGTTTTGGAGTTTGAGCCCCAGAAACGGCTGGTTGCGATCAAGAACGTGACGATGAATGAGCCGTTCTTTCAGGGCCACTTCCCCGGTTATCCAATCATGCCTGGCGTGCTGGTGGTGGAGGCGATGGCGCAGGCCGGAGCGCTGATTATGCTGAATGAGATTGAGGATCGGCAGAAAAAGCTGGCGGTTTTTACGGGGATTGAAAAGGCGAAGTTTCGCCGGCCGATTACTCCGGGCGACCAGGTGAGGATCGAAGTGAACGTGCTGGCATTCCGGTCGCGCGCGGGTCGGATCGAAGGCAAAGCTACGGTGGAAGGCAAGATGGCGTGCGAGGCGACATTGACCTGCGCGGTGGTGACGCGGGAGCGCGAAACGAAAGCGCATGGAGATACTCCAGCGGAGAGCCCGGCTGGGCCGGCAGCGGAGACGGCGTGAACATCCATCCGAGCGCGGTGATCGCCGAGGGCGCGCGCGTTCCCAAGTCCTGCGAGGTCGGCCCGTATTGCACGATTGGGCCCGAGGTGGAACTGGGAGAAGAGTGCCAGCTGATCTCGCACGTGGCGCTCGATGGGCGAACGCGCATTGGGGCGAAAAACATTTTCTATCCGTTTGGCGCGATCGGGATGGCGCCGCAGGACCTGAAGTACAAAGGCGAGCCAACTGCAACCGAGATCGGCGACGGCAATACGATTCGGGAAGGCGTAACGATAAGCCGCGGGACAACGGGCGGAGGAGGAGTTACGCGAATCGGGTCCGGCAATCTGCTGATGGCGTACGTGCACATTGGCCACGACAGCCAAGTGGGCAGCCATTGCATTCTGGCGAACGCGGCTACACTGGCCGGGCATGTGACGATTGAGGATCACGTGACGCTGGGCGCGTTTTGCCCGGTGCATCAGCACTGCGTGGTGGGAACCTACTCGTTTATCGGGGGCGGAACGATCGTGACGCAGGATGTGCTTCCCTTTTCACTGACCTCGGCAAAGAGGGAGAATAAGGCCTTCGGAATCAACAAAATCGGGCTGGAGCGGCGCGGGTTTACGGCGGAACGGATCAAGACGCTGCAGAAGGCGTACCGTACCCTGCTGGCGGCGAAGCTGAACACGACGCAGGCGGTCGAAAAGATGCGCACACTGGAAGGCGAGGACGTGGCGCTACTGGTGCGATTCATTGAGGGGAGCGAGCGCGGGGTGATCAAGTAAATGCGCGCACAGAGTCGCGACCGATGCAGGATTCTGGTTTGGGTCTGGCGTAAAGAGAGGGCACCCTTCAAATGAAGCTTGGCCTGATCGCCGGCAACGGACGGTTTCCGTTTCTCGTGCTGGAAGCGGCGCGGGCCGAGGGAGTGCAGGTGGTGGTGGCGGCTATCCGCGAAGAGACGGACCCAGAGATTGACAAGAGGGCCGAGGCGGACGCTGGAGTGACCGTGCACTGGCTATCACTGGGCGAACTTTCGCGGCTGATCGACACGTTTCACAAAGAGGGCGTGGCGAAGGCCGTAATGGCCGGCCAGGTAAAGCACAAGCAGATTTTCTCGAGCATACGGCCCGACTGGCGGTTGGCCAAGCTGCTGCTTAGCTTGCGCACGCGGTCGACGGATGCGCTGCTGGGTGCGGTTGCCAAAGTGCTGGGTGACGAGGGAATCGAGTTGATGAGCTCCACGGCATTTCTGGAGCCGCTGCTGGCCGAAGAGGGCGTGCTGACGGAGCGCGCCCCGGATGCAGACGAGTGCCGGGATATAGAGTACGGGCTGAAAGTGGCGGGCACGCTGGCGGCGTTCGATATCGGGCAGACGGTGGTGGTGGCGGCGCAGGCATGCGTGGCCGTGGAGGCAATGGAAGGCACGGATGCGACCATCGAACGCGCGGGGCGGCTGATGAAGTCGCTTGAGGCGGAGGCATCGACGCTACACCGCACAGACCAGGGCTCGTCTGTGGGGAGCCCGGTTCTTTCGCGGCGACTGACGGTGGTGAAGGTTGCCAAACCCAACCAGGACA
>Ga0181520_10009379_pt1 | contig 13531 bp, 9 predicted proteins | sample PEATcosm2014_Bin_29_FD_132451 | JGI IMG/M metagenome (GOLD analysis project Ga0181520, IMG submission 132451) | Peatland microbial communities from MTU Mesocosm Facility, Houghton, MI, USA - PEATcosm2014_Bin02_30_metaG | ecosystem: Environmental > Terrestrial > Soil > Wetlands > Peat | place...
CTGTCGATCCCGAGGTGTAGATGACATACGCCAGGTTCTCCTCACTTGCCTGGGGCTCTGCTGTGAAGCTCTCCGCTGAGAAGCCTTCCGCAGTCTCACGATCAATGCAGATGGTGTGTGCGCTATGCGGCGGCAGCCGTTCGAGAAGATGTTCTTCTGTCAGCATCACTGCCGGCCGTGCATCGTCGAGGATGGTGGAAATGCGCTCGCTCGGATAGGCTGGATCGAGGGGTAAATAAGCTCCACCGGCCTTCACGATTGCCAACAACGCAACAATTGCTTGAGCCGAGCGCTCCAAAAAAACGCCCACCAGCGCATCGGTGCCCACACCCAAGCTGCGCAGGCGCGCTGCGAGTTGGTTAGCCTGTACCTGCAATTCACGATATGAGAGTTGCAGATCGCCGAAGGTGACTGCAGTCCGCCCTGGGTGTTGCGCGGCGACTTCATCGAAGATCTCCCACAAAGGTCTTACGGCGAATGAATTCGCGCGCTCGACGGGCCGCTCCGTTACCTCAGGGTCGATGTCACCGGTGTGCCGCTTCGTTTCAGTCACTGTGGTCATCGCAAGACTCCGCATTCTAAGGTGGCCGGATGGAATGAGACTTAAGCCGGTTGCGCCAGCACGGCGCGCTGAAGCTGCGCCGGAAAGCGTGCTACCCGAGGATAACTTTGCGAATGGCGAGGCCCAGTCCTAACATGAGCAGGAAAACTCCCGTTGCCCGCAGATCCTGTCTCCAGGTCGAGACGCCCTCGCGGCTCGCCGCGGCAACCAGCACGAAATAGAACGGCAGATCGCCGGCGGCCACGGCAACAACCGCGCCGAACATTCCGTAGAGATGGAATGCGAACGGAATGGCGGCTATCACGGCGATGCAATAGGCTGCGTTCCCAATCGCCTGGTACTGCGACTTGCCGAGAGCGAGCAGCGCCGGCATGGTGGTTGCGTACATCGTGGTATGCCACAGGCCGAGCGCCAGAACGGGTACCATCCAGGATGCTTCATGATAGCGGTGATCGTACATCATTGTTACCAGGATGCCGCCCAGGTGCACCATCAGGCACAGCATCGCCGCGCCCAATAGCAGAGTACGAAAGCGATACTGCAAAAAGACCTGGCGGAATTCGGCGATCGGCAGATGAACCATCTTCGCGATGAAAGGAAAACCGACGCGATTGGAGAACGCGTAGATGACCGCTCGAGGAATATCCGAGACAGAATATGCGATCCCGTAAACCCCTAACAGGCTAAAGCTGATCAGCTTTCCGAGAATCAGCCGGTCCGCCTGCGACGCAAAAAAGAAGAAGGCTGTCGACAACAGAATCCATTTGCCGAAATGAACAAGGCCATGCAGGCTCTCACGGTCCCAGCAGAAAGTGTTCCGAATTCCGGGAATCAGACGTCTGTAAAAACTGAATCCGAGCCTGAAAATGGAGCTGAGAATCGCTCCCATCACGAGCGCCCACACCGACCGGAATACCAATGCCAAACCGGCCGTGACCAGAAGCGTGAATATCTGGGTGACGATGTCAAGCAGGAACACCCTGCGCACGCCCATGTGCCGCGACATGGAGAGCAAATTGGTGCTATTGAAGGAACTGATGACAACACTGATGCCCAATGCGGGGAATAGCGCTAACAACCGCGGCTCGTGGTAGAACAGCGCCATTGGCCAAGCCATTATGAGGGAGGCGGCGAAGATACCCAAGCCGCGGAGCACCTGCAAAGTCCAGACTGTGTTCAGCAGCGCTGGCTCGTCTCCACGGGGGTTCTGAATGACGCTAGGGCCAAGGCCGAGATCCGAGATTAGGCTGATTCCGACAACCAGCGTCGTCACCAGTGTCATCAGGCCGAATGACTCCGGCATGAGGAGGCGCGTCAGAACCAGGCTATTGACGACGCGCAGCGCCATCGAACAGCCATAGTCGACGACTGTCCAGAACGTGGCCCGAATGGCCGTCGATTCCAGTACCTTATGCGCACGCCCCTCCTCGCTGACGCGGCGTTTCGATACCACTTCAGGCCCGGAAAGAGTAGCTGTCGAAGATGTCGATTCAGAGGTCAATATTTTTCTCGCTGTATTGGTATTCTTAGTGGTGTGAGTAAGTGCCGCGGCTTGCTCATGAAGCGGATGCACGAACGTTGGGTTCCGATTATCTTGAAGGGAGCAGACTCAACTACTCTTGGCCAGCCAGCGTCGTTTTGCGGATCAATCCGCGGGTTGTGACGCCGGTTCCGACGGCCCGTCCCTTCCCGCTGCGTGGTCCGTGGAGATCTTCGACCCGGAGCCGGGCAGCATCCTTCCGGTTGTCCAAATCGAGGTTAGACCCCGGGCTGCATGCTGGGCCAGAGAAGCCAGTTGCTTCAGAACCGGCTCGCGCGCCAGGAAATGTCTCTCTACCAGAAACCAGGATAGGGCGCCTACGCCCACGGAGAGTGGAGCAGCTAGCAGGAAGAGCTTCCATGGCGACATTGTTCCCCCTCCAAATTTCACGATCAGCTGCTGAATTGGGTAAGCATACAGATAAGTGCCATAGGAGAAGTCTCCAAACCTGCCCAGATTGAGCGGCCGTAGCAACGGCATGTACGCCAGGCCCAAGAGAAGATATGCGCCGCATATTGGAAGCGTAACGATAAGGCCGTTGGGGATGAAATCAGAGGCGACGAGAATTGCGAGTGCAGCAATCATCAGAGGCTTGTGAAGCAGAGTTGCGCCCCCGAAGAGATGGAATAGAGTGCCTGCAAGGAAAAAGGGAAGTACGATCGCCCAGAACAGCGGAAAGCCAAAAATGAGGCCCAGCACCTTGCCGCCTGGCATCCACCCGGTAATCGACAAATCAAGATGCCAAGCAATCGCCGCTATGAATACTGCTACAACCACCCAGCGGCGGCGCATTACTCCCGTGACGCCCAGCAGCAGAATTCCGATGTAGCACCAGAACTCAAAGGGTACCGACCACAGGGAGCCGTTCAGCGCGTTGGGCCAGGCATTATGGACAAATACCGGCGGAGCATCGAATACCTGCAACCGTAGCGTCTGCGACACAAAGTTGCCTATGGCCAACGGATGCCGCGTTGCGGGATCAGTCGCGAATGGAATCACAAGCAGAGCCGTCAGCAACGCTGCGACGATGAACCCTGGGTAGATGCGCGAGATGCGCCGCTTGAGAAACTTCAGCGGATGAGGAGACCGAGTCCAGCTTTGGGCGATCAGGAATCCGCTAATTACAAAAAATGCCCAGACACTCACGTTTCCAAAAGTAATCTGCCCATGAGTAAGCACAAAGAGTGGTTCCGTATCGTCTGAACCGCGACCCAGTGCAAAACTGTGCGAGAAAATTACCAGTACTGCAAAAATCAGACGCAGCGTGTCGAAGCTATTGTCGGCGTGGCGGCCACTGCTTTTTGTAATTGACATTCCCGCACCTCCTTCCTGGATTTTGTTGCACGGCATCATCAGATTGAGACTTAGTGCCCACCCCTTCCGCGTTTGTCGTGAAAGGAGTGGAAATCCGCCGGTCATTCGGCTTATGCCGGATTGGCACTATTTCCGCGGTCGCGGGGTGAGATGTTCGATCCGAGTTACTCTCGAATCGTGGCAGTTAACATCTCGGTGATAGGTTGCGCTAAATCCCGAAGCGAGTCCGGAGTCCAATTCGCGCCGCATGAGCGCTCTCATAGAGCTTGCCGAAGGTCAGATTCTTAACACGATCGAGTGCGGGCTTCTGTCCTGGCAAGGTGGGACGCCAGCCGATCTTTCGCGCATAGTAATTCGCTCGGTATGCCCCGATCGCGTCGTTCCGCACCCGCTTGAAATTAATGCTGACAGACACCGACACATTGTCGCCATTCTTTACCCAGTGCGGAAAAGTAGCGGGATTAAAGACTCCCACACCCGGAGAGATATCGTAACGCCATTGCCCCTCGGAAAGATCGTCGTGCCATCTGGGGGCCAGCAGGTGGCCGGTCCAGTATCGTTCTATCTCCTCCTGAGTGAGGATGCGCGGGTCGTGGGCGTTGTAGAGAAATACCGACTTGCTGCCCTGCACCTGCGCCAGGAAATTGGCTTCTCCATCCAGATGATAAGGTGTGATGCGGTTGGGTGAAGTGATGAAAATGGTCAAAATTGGATCGCGATACCGCCGGCCTAGATCCGTCCCCGTAAGCTCCGACAACTCTGCAATGAATACGGCCAGAGCAGCGCGGTATTCCGGCTCTTCATGAATGCGCTTGAGAATGATCCAGTTCTTGCCTTCCCCAATTCGTTCCAGTGCTTGAACCAGAGTCATATCGGCGGGTTTGTTGCCAAAGTAGCCGTCCACCACGGGCTCGCCGGTTTCGAAATGGCTCTTATACTGGCGATTGTGCATGCAGCGCTCAGCCAGTTTCAAGAGCGCCGGCATCTGAAATATCTCCATGTTATGGAGAGCATGACGAAACTCAAACGGCCGGTGGTCGAAATTGGCGGCAAACAATTTGCCTGTCTCGGCATCGTGCGAGAAGACTTCCGACGCCGCTTCTGGGTGAGTCATTGTAGCCATGAAACCTCCTTCGTCCGCACTCTGACGGCGTATCGACAGGGAATGAGGAAGACTCAGACAGCGACTTTGCAAGCTGCCTTGACTAATCTGAAATTTGGAAGGGACATTTGCGCGAATGCGCATCAGGGTTCGGGGAAATGTCGCAGAAAATCAGGTGAATCTGGTGAGAAAACAAACTCTTTGCGGCAAACTATATCGACCTCGAGTCGCAGGCGGGCTTCGCCCATTTCGCTCCCATCTGCCGGTGCGAAAATAATTGCCTCATAGCAAATTGGATGCGAATGGCAGGCGATGGTTGCAAGGAATTGTCGTTTTCGGCTGAGTGTTTGCGACCGGATCGGTTGCCCGAAGGCACCCAGATCGATCCCCAGGTTCGGAACGGACGGCGAGAGCCCCCGAAACTGGCGAGAGGGGCTGCCGATTGTGCTAGGGGCAACGAGCCCTCTTTTACAACCGGCCGAATCGTGCCTTCCCTCGGAATTAGGCACACCGAGGTGAGAAATCGAGAAGGGCTGAAGAGGGAATCAAGAGCCGGTTCCAGCAATCACCACCCCGATGGTGCGTAAAATGATCTTGATATCTAGCCAGATGCTCCAGTTCTCAATGTAGGTCACATCCAGCGAGATGTAGCTATCGAACGATGGATCTTGGCGCGATTGCACCTGCCAAAGGCCGGTAATGCCAGGAGTGACGTCGAGACGCCGCAGGTGGCTCAGTTCGTATTGGTGAACCTCGGTAGCTAAGGGCGGGCGCGGACCTACGATGCTCATGTCGCCGCCCAGCACATTGATAAATTGTGGCAACTCGTCTAGCGAATACTTGCGGAGGAAGCGGCCCAGATTCGTGATGCGCGGATCGTTGGTGACCTTAAAAAGCACCCCGTCGCGTTCGTTCATGTGCAGGATATCTGCGCGACGGTTCTCCGCATCTCTAACCATGGTGCGGAACTTGAAGCAGCCGAAGACACGGCCCTTCTTGCCGATACGCTCAGATAGATAGAAGACAGGGCCAGGCGAATCCATCTTGACGGCGATGGCGATGGCCAGCAACACCGGCGAAATGGCAATCAATATCATGCTTGAGAGCACAATGTCGACGACCCGCTTGAGCAATAAGGCGATCTCCGGCACTTGAGCGTGGTGCAGCGGAATGGTAGGGAACTGGCCAATGTATTCGATAGGGTTGTCCCAGACCAACCCGTCGTACATCTCGGGAACGATGCGCATGTCTACACCGTGAGCGCGGGCCTGCTCCAGTGTGTATTTGACAATACCGCGCTGCTCGCTCGGTACAGTGAAGAACACTTCATCCACAAAGTGCTTGCGGGTATGTTGGAAAAGTGTGTCGAGTTCTCCAACGACGTCCTTTGAAGTCTCGGGACGCGAGTAACCGTCGGGAAACGCGATAAACCCTTTGAAGTTGTAGCCAAGATGCCGGATGCGATCCAGATGATTGCGGAGTGCGTGGGCCTCCGGTCCGGTTCCAACAATCAGTACATTGCGGCAGCCTATCCCGCGTTCGAAGCGGTGATAAAGCATGAAGCGGTAAAAAAGCCGCCGGAGGCTGAGCCCAACCGTGACCAGAAAGATGGTGATGACCACGATGCTGCGTGGGATCTCATCTGCGTGAACCAGGAAGAGCCCGCCGGTAAGCAGCAACCCTGAGATGAGGCAGGCCTGTATGCTCAAGATTTGCTCGTGCAAGAAGCTGCTCAGACGCTTGGGCGTATACAAATGTAGCCGCCAACTGGTGATCATGAGCGAGAAAGCAAACCCGCACAGGGCCGCCAGAAGGATTCCCAGCGGATGGCCCGGGATGAGGGCGCGATTCCAAAGGCTTTTTGCGCCAGCAACAGGCCCAGTGTGCCGCTCGTAGAGAGTGACGAGCACCGCGGAGAAAAGGATTGTGATCCCATCCAGGACCATCCACAGCGTGGTCATGCCCCGCGAGCTGCGCAAGGAACCCGGTGCCGGCTTCTCCAACAGTTGTTCTGAGGAAGAGATGTTCGCGGTGACTCGATGCCAAAAACCAGATGTCGCCATATTCGTTCCGAAGACCTCCTGCTTTCAAAGATTCGGGGAAAAATGTGCACATTGATGACTAGGCAAGGTATCCGGTTCGGAGACGCTACAGCGATCTAGGTATTGCTGCACTCCGAATCCACTGCGATCAAGCTGCGATCTTCATAGTTAGATGCGACGTTGACCGTTGCCGGAAAGGGTATTTGAATGGTAGAACTGCTCTTGAGCCGCCTCACTGATGAGCCAGACGTTTGTATCGATTCAAGGCAAGTCCGAGTGAACGATAGCTGTTTTGTATCCTCCAGAAAGGATCTCTTATAACCGCTTTGCCGACCCCAGCAGATGCATGAATCAGGTAAAATCGAAGCCGGGAGAATGCCGTATTGAGTCAAGCCACAAACTGGCTTCAGTCGCGTCCTGCGGCGGGGAAACCGCAAATGCGCCTCTTCTGTTTGCCCCATGCGGGTGGAGGAGCCACCGCATTCCGTTCATGGACCGCCGAACTGCCTGCATTTGTGCAGTTGTGCTCGGTCCTGCTACCAGGGCGCGAGACGCGTCTCTCTGAGCCCCTTTACACCGAGATAGGTCCGCTGGTGGACGCCATGGATAGGGAATTGCGGCCGTGGTTGGACATTCCTTATGCAGTGTTCGGACACAGCATGGGTGCGTTGCTGGCCTTCGAGTGGGTGCGCAAGCTACAGCGGGAAGGCTGTCCCACGCCAGCATGTCTGTTCCTATCCGGCCGTCGCGCCCCAGATAGATCTGGCGATACCAGCTTTTTGCACGCGCTCCCCAACGGCGAATTCGTGAAGGAACTAACTCGCGTATACAATGGAATCCCCCAGGAGCTTCTGGATAACGAGGAGCTCATGGATGTCTTTCTGCCGATTCTGCGGGCTGATATTGCCGTAGTCGAGAGTTATCGCTTTCAACCGGGCGATCCGCTCGTCTGCCCGATCACGGTCTTCTCTGGAATGAACGACCCCAGCGTAAGTTGGGATGAATTGCTCGCTTGGAACCGCCAAGCACGCCAGCGTCAATTTGCTATGCAGGTTTTTCCCGGCGGCCACTTTTATCCCCAGGGCCCGCTGCTACAAGCAATTTCGGCAACCCTGAACGAATTGCGTTCTCCACGCGGATGAATCTTCGACTTACCTGCCAGAACCTTCGCCCAAAACAAATATTGCTGTTGCCGGCTGGCCGTGTTCAACTAGCACAACCTCTTGGCACCGCGATCTCAGCCTGTTCCTTGCACTCCGGCAAGGACGCTTGTCAGTTGCGAATCAAAACTGTAGATCCATGCCCCAGTGTCTGCCAGGGGAATCCATCCGGTTGAAGCCGCGTTGGGCCGCTCCATTGAAATGATTGCCCGTGCTCCTGTCTCTTGAAATGCCTGAATCACACGTTCACGCTGTTCTGGTGTAAGCCCCCAGAAGACCTTGCCCCAATTCTTATCGGCCTCTTCTGGTTGGGAATGGTCAATTGGCGTGCGGTCCCATGGCTCAATGCTCCAAGGAAGAGAGCCGAATTCAGCAATCACTCGAATGCGCGCGAGATAAGCCCAGCCGCAGCGGAAGTTAGCATACTCTCCGCCGATCAAGGCTACTGTGTCTCCCTGGCGCAGACCATGCGACGCCAACACTTTGGCTAGCACCCATTCCGGATCACGATGAAAATCCTGTCGGCTCAATGCTGCCTGGATCGTCCAGACGTCATACCGTTTCAATTCCGCGGCGGCCCCGATTAGGTACACCGCCAACATCAGAACCAAGAACGATTGCTTTCCCGGGAACTTTGGGTTGAGCGCCAGCGCCACCGGGAGCAGGGTCAGCAGGAGAAATGTTCCGCCAAGATATCGTTCCTCCACATGAACCATCAGGTACGGAATCAAGGCAAGAACGGGAAGAGCGAGAATGGGCCACAGAGCTCTCAATCCTTGCACGCAAGAGTTTCGCCAATCGCGTTTGCATATCATGGCAAGGATAACTGTCAGGAACGCCCACAGAATCGGGTGGGCTTTCACGATGCCTAAGAGACGATAGCAACCGTCAATCGCTGCTCGTATCTGACTGCCGATGCTGAAGAAATGCCGGAACCCACGATACCAATAGGCCAGGTTGTTATAAGGCGGATACGTGCTCTTGAATGGTTCGGGAAACGCAAAGACCGGTAGCTCGTTAAGCAACTTCACGGATGAATGAATGGGTTTACCAAACTTGGGCGGCCCTCCTTGCCAGTTTGTCCAGTGGGGTAGACGGTTCACGTGAAAGGCATAATTCAATTCTCCGGATGCGCCCAGCGTGAATTGGCCGTAGGACCAGGAGATGCCAGCCACGTAAGGAATGAAAAGCGCCAGATAGACCGACGCCGTAATGGCGACTGCACGCCATGGTATCTTTCCGGCGAATCGCAGTATCAGCAGAATCAGAAGCAGAATCGCTGCGTCGCAGAGGAAGACTCCTTTTACCCAACATCCAAGGCCGAGAATCAACCCCAAGGTTGCAGCAGCCATTGCTGAGCCTATGCGAATCACTCGCAGAGCCTGTGCCACGCCGAGAATGAGCAGTATTGAAACCAGAAGGTCGGGAGCTACGCGAGATACCTTATCGATACAGAGTCCGTAGCTCAGGAAAACAACGCAGACCGCCCAAGTCACCACAGGCTGGCATACTTCCTTGCGCGTAGAGGGACCGAATTGTGCGGCTGCCTCACGTAACAAGTACCGTACAGAGGCATAGGTTCCGAGAAAGACGATCCAATTTAGAACAGCGATGGAGTACCACTCGCCTTCCGCGGTTCGGGGAGCCAGACCGCGGGCCAATGCCACCAGTGCTGGGTAGCCCACATTCCACATCGGATCGAAGATGCCTCGCCAGTCGAGACTGGAAACGGCTTGGCTGACGTTCAGATAGGAAATCCAATCGCCCAGATATTGGGTTCGGCCATAGACTCCTTCTATGCCTCCCAACAGACCAACTAACACCCAACTGAGAATGATATTCAGCCCATCGCGCTTACCAAAGGCCATGCGTTCTCCATGAAATGGATAGTGGATCGTTCCCGTGCAGCGGATTTGCTCAAACGTTCAACCGTCTTCCGTAGATGAGCTGTGCCGCGTTCAGATTGTTCCTGCCAGTTGAGCGATTCTTCTGTTTTGCTCGCGCGCTTCGGGCGGGATATGCGCACGTCCCTTCACGGCCTGCTTTGTCCGCTGCAACAAGGTAAATGCGGCGCTCTTGAGGCTATCGGATAAAGGATGAACGCCCGGCGGGTGGGGCACGATGCCTGCCTGGCGAAGATAGTAGTTCGCCCTGTACAAATTCGCCCAATGCCTGTCGTGGAACTGGAAGTTGACGTTGAGCGTAACTGAGATATTGTTCTTGTTGCGGAGCCAGTGCGGGGAGTTGATGGGAATATGCACGCCGGTTCCGGGGCGCATTTGATAAACCATCGCTCTTGATTCGAATTCTGCCTTGTAGCGCGCTGCACGATTGTCGGCGGTCCAATAGACTTCGAGCTCCTGGTCGGGAACGATGTCCTTATCGGCGCGGTCGAAAACGTGAATCTCCTTGTCTCCCTGCAGTTGGAGAATCCAGGAAACCTCGCGATCCAGGTGATACTCCGTTACGCGGTTCGGCGAGGTGATAAAGAGAATTGCTTCAAACCATTTGATCTTCCGCAGAAGCTCAGGTCCGGAGAGTTGAAGAATGTCGCGAATGCAGTTTTCCAATACCTCGCGATAGCCGGGTTCACGCTCGATATGCTTCAGGATGATCCAAGCCTGAGCTGTATCGATCTTGCGAATGAAGTCGGCGGCAGCCGTTCGAGGCAGGTCCGGGCGCACCGGTTTTTCGCCTGGTTCGATCAGCCCGTCGTTGAAATACACGTCTCCCCCGGCAAGGTGGGGGGTGGAACGCGTTGCCACCTTCTCTGCCAAGTCCACAAGCCGGGAAAGCTCGAAGAGCGAGTTCTCGGCAAGAGTGTGAGCAAATTCGTGAGGCAAGCGGTTCAGGTTCTGCGTAAATACGTCGGGGGCGCATTCGATGATTCGATCGGAAGATGCGGGCAAAGTGCCCTCCCATAGTCAAGAATGTCTTGAGAGTTGGTTAAGAGTGTGACACGTTCCAAGGCGGATAAGACCGATCGATGTTACTCGATGGAATTTCCTTAAGTGATTGCGAATTGCGTCTCCGGATCTCTCAATTGACCGACATCTTTCGCATGGCTCGGATCTGCGTGAGGGGCTTTCACGCTTTCGTCGCTTGCCCTTGTTGCAGCATATCGCGGCGAGAGCAAGAGCCACACGATCATCATTCCTCCGAAGTACATGTAAGACTGAGCGATATTCAAGATGGGGAACCGCCACAGTAGGTTTAGCGGGCTCAGGCAATCGCCTAAGAGAACATAAGCAGTTGCGAGCCATGCCATATTGCGTATTGGGGCGCGTCCGCTGGTTCTACCAAACCATAGCCAGACAAGGATCGGCAGGAAGATGCCATAATGATGTTCCCAAACAATCGGAGACGCCATCGTTGCAGCGGCTGCCGTGAGCGCGAAATCGGCCATTCCGCCGAGGCGTTTTCGTCCGCCCGGAAACATAAAGGCGAGGCCAACAAGAGCAATGGAACTGAGGAGTGTGCCCGCATAGACAACAGGATGAAACGGCGGAAAGCTATCTAGATGGAACATTTGATCGCCGTTGAACAGGAGTCGATTAAGCAGGCCATGCATTGAATGGTTCGCGTAATAGCTTTCGCCAACCGAACTGAGCGCCCGCAATACGCTCAGATATTCCCAATTGTTTCGCCATCCGAAGAGAATCAGAGAGAGGGGAAGAACGACGCCGATACATGCAAGTCCGGCTATTAGTGCGTTCCAGCGTTTGCGCAATGCTGCCCAGAGAAGCAGCAAGAGAAACTGAGGCTTGACGAGCACCGTTAGTCCGATGAATGCTCCGCTGATCCGTTCGTAGCCCCGCAGCCAACAGTAGAAAGCCACGGAATAGAAGAGCGTGAGGATCGTTTGTATCTGACCAAGGACACAGCCCTCAAGAAGGGGGTAGAAGAGCAATGACCCCAGCAGAATGGCCACGATTGTAGCAACGTTGGGTCTTGGCGCCCTCCGTTGCGCCGAGCTGGCGCTATGTCTTGCAATGGCAACGCAGACGAGTGCCACCAGCCCTACCGAGATCCAGCCAACTGTTCTTCCAAGAGCCCAGATTTGCTGGTCGCTGAGGCCCAGCCTATTCAACGCGACCAACGGTAGTAACGAGGTAAGAGGATACTGGAACTTGACGTGCTGCGAGAAAAAGATGCTTTGATAAATTGGACTTTGCGGATGGGCCTGCCAGAAGTGCATGGCGCTCAGCATTGGCCTCCAGGAGTCGCGGCCCTGCACGAGATGCAGGAATCTATTCAAGGCGTGCAGATTACTATCGAATAGCCAATTCGGCAGCCAGGCGCGACGCATGCTCCAAAGAGCGATGAAGTGGAGGATTGCATTCAGCCCAAGACAGTTGACTACGATCCAACCCATGAACGCGAAGTCGCGCCGCCTGCGCGCGCCGACGAGATCAATCACAGGACCTCGTAGCAAGTAAGAAACAGACGCCATCGACACTCCTCGCCATAACATGGTCTTTCATCTGCCATCGACAGGTGTGAATGATACGCTCTTGTTCTCGCTCTCCGGCCATGCTCTAAGTGAAGCCTCCGCAAAAGGGCTGGAATGCGCACGCAGGATCTGGGGATCTTCGCCGTGAAGCGTCTTATCGAAGAAAGCGACCACATAATTCCGAACAATGCCCTGGATCTCATTGGCGGAAAGCGTGCCGCGATGAGACAGTGAACGCAAGGGGGAAATCAGAGGCTGATCTGTAAAGTCCTCGTGGGCTGCGCCATTCACTAGCAGCAAGTATCCACCGAACTTGTGCAGTGACGTTTCCACATCTGCGAAATCCGAAGCGTCCAGAGCTGCTTCCACATTCTCACCGGATTTGGAATTTTCGGCTCCATCTGGGGTGTAAGCGTCCATTACAAGCAGCTGCTGATTCGGACCGCGAGCGCGGATGGCATCGAAGAACCAACCATCCATGTTGACGGCTGCGTGAACCCTCCGATCTGCAGCACAGACCGCAGTGGCGGCTGCTCCGCCAAAGGAGTGCCCGAGAGCCCCAGCCATGTTGGTGTCCAGGCGTCGGAACCAGGGCGACCCGGCGGCGTGGTTCAAAGCCTCTAGGCGGTCAAGAACGAACCGTTGGTCCGCAACAGACTTCGCGAGTTCCTTGTTCCAAATCGCCTTGACCTGCTCCTCGGTGCTGCTCTCCGGATTTTGGATGATGCTCGACGCAATCCCATGCACAACCCGCCCGTCAGGAAATGCGACGAGCCGCGCATTGTACGTGTCATCGATGCTGGCCACGACATAACCGTGACTGGCCAACTCCTCGGTCAGAAAGGTGTCGTTCGTCCGCCTGCCGCCCCAGGCATGATTTAGGAGGATAACCTTGAACGGTGCATCCGCCTGCGCTACCGGGGCATCCAGACGTGAATGAGTAGGAACCACACTCTGGTAGGAACTAAGTAGGTTGGTTTCCCGCGATTCTCGGTAACGGGCAACGCGATTATGGGATGGCTGCGCGGGATACCAGAGCTGCACCATCAATTCCCGCGGTGAACCACTGGTCGGCGCAGCATCTTCGATGCGTGCTGTGTCTTTGAAGTACAAGATTGCTGTGCCAACCGAATATGTTCCCGTAGGCTCAGGAAGGTTGAAGATCGGCAAGACGAAGGAAAATATGACGCTGGCGAATGCAAACAGCAAAGCAGACCACGCCGTGAATCTTTGCCATCTGATCCCGTCCTTGCCTGTCCTCCACGCCACAAGAGAGAGAATTCCAGCGGCTGCATAGGCGGGAATCATCTGCCAATGCGCGCCATCGAATAGTGCGTGGGCCACCAATACCAACAAAG
>Ga0181520_10009381_pt1 | contig 13528 bp, 12 predicted proteins | sample PEATcosm2014_Bin_29_FD_132451 | JGI IMG/M metagenome (GOLD analysis project Ga0181520, IMG submission 132451) | Peatland microbial communities from MTU Mesocosm Facility, Houghton, MI, USA - PEATcosm2014_Bin02_30_metaG | ecosystem: Environmental > Terrestrial > Soil > Wetlands > Peat | place...
CAGATGGAGGCGGCGCTCGCCCTCGGCATGTCGAGGACCCAGGCCCTCTGGCGGATCATCCTGCCGCAGACGGTCAAGGTCATACTCCCCCCAATCGGCAACGAGTTCATCGCTCTGCTCAAGGACTCGTCCCTCGTCTCGATCCTCGCCGTGGCGGACCTCCTCCGGCGCGGCCGCGAGTACGCGTCCACGACCTTCAATTACCTGCAGTCCTTCACGATCGTAGCCCTCATCTACCTCATCATGACGCTCTTCTTCTCGCGCCTCGTGGGCATCATGGAAACCAGGCTTAGGAACCATGGAAAATGGCATAATTAGGATCAAGGACGCGCGCAAGCGCTTCGGCGCCGTCCAGGCCCTCGGGGGCGTGGACCTCGAGATAGCCAAGGGCGAGGTCGTCCTCGTGATAGGCCCCTCGGGCTCGGGGAAGAGCACGCTCCTGCGATGCGTGAACAGGCTCGAGCACCTCGACTCGGGCGAGATCTGGGTCGAGGACGACTGCGTCACGAGCCCCCACGCCAACATACGCAAGATACGCGAGGAAGTGGGAATGGTGTTCCAGAGCTTCAACCTCTTCCCCCACCTCAGCGCCGCTCAGAACATATCCCTATCGCCCTTGATCGTCCTGAGGGAGGACAGGGAGGAAGCGCAGGAGAGGGCGCGCGCCCTCCTCGCCCGCGTCGGCCTCGCCGACAAGGAGTACTCCTACCCCGAGCAGCTCTCCGGCGGCCAGCAGCAGCGCGTAGCCATTGCTCGGGCGCTGGCGATGCGGCCGAAGATCATGCTCTTCGACGAGCCGACGAGCGCCCTCGACCCCGAGATGATAAAGGAAGTCCTCGACGTCATGCTGGACCTGGCCAAGGAAGGCATGACGATGATGGTCGTTTCCCACGAAATGGGCTTCGCGCGCGCGGCCGCCGACAGGGTGGTCTTCATGGACGAGGGCCAGATCATCGAGGCCGCCCCGCCCGACGAACTCTTCGCGCATCCGAAAGAGGAGCGAACGCAGAGATTCCTCAATCACATTCTTTAGGCGTCGTTCCGTGGTTGCCTTTCTCTTTATTAATCGGCGGCTTCTTTGCCGCGGATCTCGACGCGCCGGATCTTGCCCGAGATGGTCTTCGGAAGCTCGGGCACGAACTCGATAACGCGCGGATATTTGTAGGGAGCGGTGACCTTCTTCACGTGGACCTGCAGCTCGAGCTTCAGGTCCTCGCTGGCGACCCATCCCTTCGCCAGTACGACCGTGGCCTTGACGATCTGGCCGCGATCGGGGTCGGGGACCGCCGTTATCGCGCATTCGAGCACGGCAGCATGCTCGAGCAGGGCGCTCTCGACCTCGAAGGGCCCGATGCGGTAGCCGGAGCTCTTGATCAGGTCGTCGGCCCGGCCGATGAACCAGAAATAGCCGTCCTCGTCGCGCCACGCCATGTCCCCCGTACGATACACGTCGTCGTGCCAGACCGAGTCCGTCAGCTCCTTGTCGCGATAGTACCCGCCGAACATGCCGACGGGCTTCCGCTTCCCGGTCCTCACGACGATCTGCCCTTCCACGCCGACCTCGCAGGAGCGGCCGTCCTCGTCGACGATGTCTATGTCGTAGCCGGGCGACGGCTTGCCCATGGATCCCGGCTTCGGCTCCATCCACGGGTAGGTCGCGACGACCACGGTGAGCTCGGTCTGGCCGTAGCCTTCCCTCAGCGATATGCCGGTCTCTTCCTTGAAGCGATTGTAGACCTCGGGGTTGAGGGGCTCGCCCGCGACCGCGCAGCGCTCGAGCTTCGAGAAATCGTAGCCGCGCAGGTCCTCTTTGATGAAGAAGCGGTAGATGGTGGGCGGGGCGCAGAACGACGTGACGCCGTGCCGTGCGATGACGGCGAGCAGCTCCTTCGCGACGAAGCGGTCGTAGTCGTAGACGAAGACGGCGCATTCCGAGAGCCACTGCCCGTATATCTTGCCCCACATGGCCTTGGCCCAGCCGGTGTCCGAGACCGTAAGGTGGAGGCCGCCTTCCTTGACGTCCTGCCAGTATTTCGCCGTGATGATGTGGCCCAGCGGATAGGTAAAGTCGTGCGTGACCATTTTGGGCATTCCCGTCGTTCCCGACGTGAAATAGAGGAGCATGGTATCGCCGTTCTTTATCGCCCCCGCGCCGGCCGGCCGCGTATGGCCCTCCGGAGCCTTCTCGACGCCGGCCGTGAATTGCAGCCAGCCCTCCCGCGGCCCGCCGAGAGTCGCCTTGGCGGCCAGCGAGGGCGTTTGAGGCTGGGCCTCGTCCACGCGCTTCATGACCTCGGCGTCGTCGATCGTGACGATCATCTTGATGTCCGCGGCCTTGTTCCGATAGACGATGTCCTTCGTCGTGAGGAGATGGGTGGCCGGGATGGCGATCGCCCCGAGCTTGTGCAGCGCGAGGATGGAGAACCAGAACTCGTAGCGGCGCTTCAGGATCAGCATGACCGGATCGCCCTTCCCGATCCCCGCCGCCGCGAAGAAGTTGGCCGCCTTGTCGCTCCAGCGCTTCAATTGCGCGTAGGTGAAGGTCGCTTCCGCCCCGCGCTCGTCGCACCAGACGAGGGCGGGCGCATCTGGCTTCGCCTTCGCGAGCTCGTCCATGACGTCGTAGGCGAAATTGAAGCCCTCCGGCACGTCGATCCTGAAATTCTCGATGAAGTCCTCGTACGAAGAGAATTCGGTCCTGGGCAGGTATCGTTGCAGCATCGTGTACCCCTATAGGATGATCGCCAGGAAGCGGGCTCGTCCGCCGCCCAGGGCTTTCATGCCGTGCCCGGCGCCGGAATCGAAGAAGATCGAATCGCCTTCCTCCAAGACGAGCTCGGTCCCGTCGATGACGAGCATGAGCCTGCCCTCGAGGACGAAATTGAACTCCTGGCCCGGATGGGAATTCAGGGAGACTTCGCGATCGGCGGGGCCCGGCTCCACCGTCACCAGGAAGGGCTCGGCCTTCTTGTGGATGAAATTGTAGGCGAGGCTCTGGTATCGGTAGGGGGTGCGACGCTCGACCTCCACGCCCCGGTCCCTGCGGACGAGGCAATACTTGTGCAGTCTCGGCGCCTCTCCAGTCAACAGCTCGGTGAGCTCTATCTTGAAGAAACCCGCGACTTCGTACAGCACGCCGATCGGAATGTCGACCTCGCCCGACTCGTAGCCGCGATAGGTGTCCGCCGACAGGCGGATTCCCTTAGCCAGGCTCTCCAGGGAAATCCCGCCGATCTCCCTGAGCTCCCTGATCCGTTCGGCGATCTGCTCAACCTGTCCCGGCATTCGCGCTCCTTCCCTACTCACGAGCATTCGTAGGCGAGTCTTGCATGATAAAAGCTCCCCGGCTCTCGGTCAACAAGAATATCGAATCGGCTTGACGCGAAGCCCGGCTCCGGTACTATAGGATTGGCGAGGGAGGATGCGATGAAAAGCGAGGAAGCGGGGAAGGTTTTCGAGGGAGGCTTCAACTGCGCCCAGTCGGTCCTGGCCCCTTTCGCGAGGGACTACGGCCTCTCCGACGATACCGCCTATCGACTCGCCTCGGTATTCGGCGCCGGGATGGGCCGGATGCAGGGAACCTGCGGCGCGGTCACGGGAGCGTTCATGGCGCTCGGATTGCGCCACGGTTTCTCCTCGCCGAAGGATCCGGAAGGCCGGGCGAGGATACTCGGGAAGTCGAAGGAATTCGTCGCCGAGTTCAAGAAGGAGTTCGGGACGATCTCCTGCAGGGAACTGCTCGGCTGCGATCTCAATACGGACGAGGGTCGGAATAAGCACGAGGAAGACAATCAGAGAGAGCTGATCTGCCGGAAATGCGTCGAGGCGGCGGCCGGATTCGCAGAGGCGCTGATGCGCTGAAGTCGGCGGCGCCCGCCTTGGCCTCAGAAATCCAGGGAATCGGCGTCGAGATAGTAGACCGGACCCCGTCCCATATCGAGGAGGCGCTGGATCCTCTCGGTCGCGGGGCCGATAAGGGATTCGAGGGCGCTCTCATCGCCCTGTCCGACCGCGGCCTTGATCGCCGACGATAGGCCGATCAGGGAGGGGAGGAAGGGCGACGCCTCTCCCGGGAGGAGGTCGACGAAGTCGAGCCGCGAGCCCAGCTTGGATTCGAGCCAAGCCTTGGCCTCGGCGAGGCCGCCGAGCTCGTCGACCAGGCCCAGCGTCCTGGCCTCGCGTCCAGTCCAGATCCGGCCCTCGCCTATTTTCCTGACGGCTTCCGCGTCCATTTTCCGGCCGGCCGCCACGACTCCGACGAAGCTGTCGTAGATCGAAAGCATCATCGCGTTCATCCTGGCGAGCTCTCCGTCGTCGAGCTTCTTCCCGGGATCCAGGAAAGAGGCCCCCGGCGTCAGGTCGAAGCCCTCGTAGTTCACGCCGAGCTTGCGCAGGGTCTCCGATATATTGGGCACCACTCCCGTGACTCCGATGGAACCGGTGATCGTCGCGGGCTCGGCGACGATCCAGGATGCGGGTGCGGCGATGTAGTAGCCGCCCGAGGCCGCGTAATGGCCCATCGAGACGACGACGGGTTTGCCGGCCTCCACGGCGAGACGGACCTCTCGGGCGATCACATCGCTCATGAGCGCCGATCCGCCGGGGGAATCTATCCTCAGGACGATGCCCGCGACGGAGCCGTCCTTCCTGAGCCTCTCGATTTCGAGGGCGGCGCCGCTGCCGATCTCCCGGCCCGCGCGCCCCTTACCCTCGCCGATCGAGCCCGAGAGCCAAACGATCGCCGCCCTCCGCCTGAACGCGGGCCCGCCCCAGCTCTCGCCGAGCGGGGCGCCGAAGCCCGACACGAGCCTGGCGCCCGGGTAGGATTTACGGAGGGAGTCCTCGAATTCTCCGGCGTAGGCGACGCTGTCTACCAGGCCAGCCTTCAAGGCGTCGGAGGCAGTGAGGTATGGGCCCCCTTGCAGGGCGGCTTCGGGCCCGCCGGGAAGCTTCTCGCCCCGCCCGGCCGCGAGGGAGAGGCCGAGCTGTTCCTGCAGGTCGCCGTAGAGGCGCCTCATCATGGCCTCTTCCCCGGCGGGCATGGAGGAATCGGTGAGATTATTGAATGCCGACTTCGTGTCCCAGGGAGCGAGGCTTACGAAGCGTATGCCGAGACTGTCGAAGAGAGGCTTCAGGTAGGCGCGATGGAATCCCAGGCCGCTGAGCTCGAGACTCCCGAGGGGATCGAGGCTTATCGCGTCGGCCTGCCCGGCGAGGATGGCGAAGTCCCTGTCGAAGCGCTCGCCGTAGAGATAGACCTTCTTGCCCGCCTTCCTGAGGGCGCCGAGCTCCGCGGCGAATTCCTGGTAATCGGCCACGCCTCCCAACGGGGGGAGCTTCTCGAAGGCCACGGCCGCGACGCCCTTGTCGCGACGCGCCCTCTCGAGGAGGTCGAGGAGCGCGGGAAGCGCCAAGGTCCGCCTGGACGAGAAGAGCGCGAAATCGCCGTCCGACCGGGCGCGATCGGGATCTATCGCGTCGATGTCCTTTACGAGGAGAATCCGGCGACCGAAGCTCGATGCAGGCAAGGAAGAGGACCTCGCCGCCAGATCCGAGAGCCGAAGATCGATGTCTCCGCCCGCCCGCCATGCGATGGAAGAGCCGGTCGCCGCCGGCGTCATGACGGAAATGCCCGCGGGGCCGAGGGCGAGGCGCAGCTCGAGACCGAGGCTCCCCGAGGCCGCGTTCCCGCCGGGGGGAGCATACCAGGCCCTGATGTCGGCGATATCGGAAAGCAGGAGACGAAGGCCGATATTTTCGAAGCCGAACCCGGTAGACTCCGCCCAGGACATATCGGCGTCCAAGGTAAGGGCGCGGGAAAGCCGTCCGGAGGCTCCGGCCAGGGCCAGAGGGCGAAGGGCGAGTCCGAAGCCGGCGTCGTAGGCGCCGATGGCGGCATCGTACTCGCCGGTCAGGCCGACGGACAGGAAGCTCGCGGGCCGGAGCAGGAGGCCCATTCCGAAAGAAGCGATGGAGCTCGATGCCGACGACCAGTCGAAATCGCCTCCGATGGAGAAGACTTTGCCGAAAGAAAGGCCCGAGCCGCCGAGAAAGTCGACGGAACTCCTCTCCATGGTAAGGTCGTAGTACCCGAGGATCGGGACGACTCCGGCGAGTCTGACGTCCCCGAAGCCCGCCCCGGCGGGCGCGATCCCTGTCGCGCCCGCCGTGTCGTAGGATGCGCCCAGCATGAAGCTGTCCCAAGCGGTAGCGGCGGGAATCAGGGCGGGGTTATCCTCGAAATGCCAAAGTCCGCCATCGTCGGCCATGAAGCTGGACGGGCCGGCGGGGAGAGCCGAAGCGCCTGCGGCTACAGATCCTGCGAGAGCGAGGAGCGCGATGCCTCTTTTCATTGCGCCCTATTCTCCCAGAGAGAAAAGAGGCGAGGCAAGCCCCCGATCGAGGGTCCGACGGAGGCCTGCCGACCGAGCGCCGCCCGGAAATCGGAAACCGCCCTTCCCATGATGACTGCCGGAGACTATCATCTACCCGAGGAGCGAACCATGAGCAGAACGATCCTGTCCGCGACCTTTGCTTTCCTGCTGTCCGCCGGATCCGGAATCGTTTCGGCCCAGGCGGCACCTGCCGCGCCGGGAGGCTTGGTGGGTACCGTGATCTCCCAACCCGTCGCCGCGGTCGATTTTTCGCTCGTCGACCAGAAGGGAGCGACCTTCCGCATGTCCGCGACTCGCGGGAAGATCGTGGTCCTCAGTTTCATATATACGCATTGCGCCGACATCTGTCCGTTCATAACGATGAAGATCAAGGAGGCGCAGAACCTGCTCGGCGCCGACATGGACAAGGTCGCCTTCGTCGCGATCACTACCGACCCCAAGCGCGATACTCCTGCCGTGAACGCAAGCTACAGCAAGGAAGCGGGGCTGTACGACACCTGGCATTTCCTGACCGGCTCGGTCGGCGAGGTCAAGAAAGTATGGGCCGAATACGGGGTAGGAGTCCACGAGGTTTCGGATGGCGACGTCCAGGATACCGCAGGCGGGAGCGTGCCCGACATGCAGGTCGATCGAGCGAAAGGACTGGACGGCGCCGAAATCGCGGTGGTCCACTCCTTGATCAAGAAGTTCGCGGGGGGCTACGAAGTGACCCATTCGGCGCCCTTCTGGATCGTCGATGCCGATGGCCGGATCAGGGCCATCCTGGACGCCGAGGCCCTCCCTTCCGACATCGTGACGGATATCAAGGCGCTTCAGTAATCCACATAGGCGGGGAAGGACAACTCCGCGTCCGTGGCCGCGTTCGTGAAAAAGACCAGGAATTTCCGGTCGAAGGCCCTCGCGAAGGATGCTCGGTCTTTGTCGTCGGGCGAAGTCCCGGCGGGCAGCTCGAAAAAAAGGTAATAGCCCGCCGACTTGAGGACGATGACGGGCCCCTGCGGCCGCTCGATGAGGTAGGCCTCGGGGCCGCCTATATCCGTCCGCTTCCATGTGCCGCCGAGAACGAGGGCTTCGCGCGTATACCAGACGGAAATTTCGTCTTGCCGGGAAGCGGGGCTCGTCGAGCCGGTATCGGGTCCGTATATTCCCGTCAAGGCCGGCAGGGCGTTAGGCGGGAAGAAAGGAAGTCCCTTGACGGCGAAGGCGCCTCTGACGAGGATTGCGCGTCGCGTTTCCGAGGCCGGGGAGGCTCCGGCCGGGGCGGCCTCGACCTGGGCGGGCAGACTCGCCGCGACGGCGAGAAAGGCGACGGCTAAGGCTATCGCGCCCTTCGCTCGCCTCATTTCCCTCACTCCACCGTGACCGATTTGGCCAGGTTCCGAGGCTGGTCCACGTCGCGCCCCAGGTCGAGGGCGCAGAAGTAGGCGAACAGCTGGAGCGGCACGACCATCGTGAAGGGATAGAAGCGGCTGTCCATCTTGGGCACCGGAATGAAATCGTCGACCAGGCCTTCCAGCTCCCTATCGCCTTCGACGCCGACGGCTATCGCCTGGCCGCCGCGCGCCTTGACCTCACGGATGTTCGACATGACCTTTTCGCGCAGGCCGTCGTCAGGAACGAGGAATACCGTGGGTACCTCGGGGCAGACGAGAGCGATGGGCCCGTGCTTGATCTCGCCGGCGGGATAGCCCTCGGCGTGTATATAAGAAATCTCCTTGAGCTTGAGCGCGCCCTCGAGGGCGATGGGATAGAGGAGCCCCCGGCCGAGGAAAAGGAAGTCGCGGCGGCGCGAGTATTTCTTGGCGACGGCCTGTATCCGGTCGCGAAGGCCGAGGACCGCCTGGACCTTATCGGGCACGGAGGTCAGCCCCTCGAGGAAGCGCTCGCCCTCGGAACGGGACATGTCGCGCATCCTGGCCATATGGAGGGCGAAAAGGTAGAAGGCCGCGAGCTGGCTCGTGAAGGCCTTGGTCGAGGCGACGGCGATCTCGGGACCGGAGTGGACGTAGACGCCACCGTCGGACTCGCGCGCTATGGTCGATCCCACGACATTGCAGATGCCGAGGACATTGGCGCCCTTGCGTTGTATCTCGCGCATGGCGAAGAGAGTGTCGGCCGTCTCGCCGGACTGGGACACCGCGAACCAGAGGCTGTCGCGCTCGACGACGGGATTGCGGTAGCGTACTTCGCTGGCGACCTCGGCGGAAGCCGGGATGCGCGCGACCGACTCGAGGAGCTGGGCGCCCACGAGGCTGGCGTGCCAACTCGTGCCGGCCGCGATGATGTCGACGCGCGAGACGGCGCGCTGGTAGCGGCGGTCGAGATTGAGTCCTCCGAGCTTGGCGGTGGCGTTGTCCTTGTCGACGCGGCCTCCCAGGGCTCGGCGTATCGAGTCGGGCTGCTCGAATATCTCCTTTTCCATGAAGCAGGGGAAGCCGTCCTTCTCGATAGCCCCGAGCTCCCAGGTTACCGCGTCGGCCGCGCGATCGATCCGGCTGTCCGAGCGGTCGGTGATCCTGAAGCCCGAAGGATCGAGCGAGACGACTTCGCCGTCGTTCAGGTAGACGACGCGCGAGGTGCTGGAGATGAAGGCCATCACGTCGCTGCCCAGGAGCATCTCGCCCTCGCCTACGCCCACGACGAGCGGGCTGCCGTTGCGGGCCCCGACGATCCGTCCCGGCTCGTCGGCGTGGACGACGGCGATGCCGTAGGTGCCCTCGAGGTGGACGAGGGCGGCCTTGACCGCCGCCTCGAGGTCGCCATCGTAGTACTTGGCCACGAGATTAGGAATGGCCTCGGTATCCGTCTCGCTGTAGAAGGCGACGCCGTCCTGCCTCAGCATCTCGCGGAGAGCGCGGTAGTTCTCGATGATGCCGTTGTGCACCACGGCTATCTTGCCGGAGGAGTCGAAGTGAGGATGGGTGTTCGCCTGGGTGACGCCGCCGTGGGTCGCCCAGCGCGTGTGGCCGATGCCCCAGGTGCCCGCCAGATCCTTGGGCACGGCGTCCTTGAGCGCCTGTATCTTTCCGACCGAGCGCACCGAGGCCAGGCTGCCGTCTCCGCGCCCCACCGCGATGCCCGCGGAATCGTAACCCCTGTACTCCAGGCGCTTGAGGCCTTCGAGCAGTATGGGAGCGGCCCTCCTGGGGCCGGCATATCCGACTATTCCGCACATCGCCGGCACCTCGTCGCTCGTTCGGGATTCGATCGGATATGTATAGCATTCGGAAAACGCAGAGAACAGTACCCCGTGCGCCCCGCGGCCGGAGTACACTGTCCGTGATGGAAATCATCCCCATTCGCAATCCCTTCGCGGGAGCAGTTACCTACTTGACCTCGACGACCGAATCGACCCAAAGAGACGCCAGGCGCCTCGCCGAGGCCCGCAACCTGCCGGGAGCTCGCTTCCCCCCCGGAAGCGTGATCGCCGCCGAAGCCCAGACGGCGGGGAGGGGCCGAGTCCCCGGCAGGAAGTGGCAATCGGAGGCCGGGAAAAATCTGCTTTTCACCGTCTTCCTAGATGCGGGATCGGCCTCCCTGCCGGGTCTGCCTATAAGGATCGGAGGCGCATTATGCTCCGCCGCCTCTCTCTACGCGGAGAAGACCGGCTCCTCTTTCGCCGGGCAGCCGAAGCTCAAATGGCCGAACGACCTGATGCTCGGGGACCGTAAGGCGGCGGGCATCCTCTGCGAGGCCGGCCCTTCCGGCGTCTTCGCGGGAATCGGCCTCAATTGCAACCAGGTCGCCTTCCCCCCGGAGCTTGAACTCAAGGCGACGAGCCTCGCGATCGAGCTGGGACGCGAAGTCGACCGCCGCGTCCTGCTCGAGCTGTTCCTCGAAGCCCTCGCCGATTCTCTGGTCGACCGCAAGTGGCGGCGAAAGGCCGACGAAAGGCTCTGGAAGAGGGGAGAAAGCGCGATCTTCATTCCCGGAGCCGCGGGCTCAGGACGGGGACGCGGAGCCATAGTCGGGACACCCGAGGGCGTCGACGAGGCGGGATCCCTCCTATTTAAGGAAAAGGGCGCGACGGAGGCCATTGCCTACGCGGCGGGCGAGTTCAGGGCGGGGAAACAAGTTGACCGCGGCCCTTCCGCCCTATAGAGTGTGAGCATGACGAGTACGGGTAAGGGCAGGAGTCTGGACGAAGCCGCGGAAGGGGCCAAGCCAGAAGGCTTCCTTCACAAGCTTCTCTCGATTTTCGCCGGCATGGGCGACCCCGAGGCCGAGAAGAAGAAGTTCCTCCGCGCCCTCGCCAAGGAACTCTCCCGGTCGCGCTACAAATTCTACAAGCCCAAGGGCCAGGAGGCCCTTCCCGGCCTCGCCAAATTCTTCTACGCGATCTACAAGCTGGCCGCCCCCGCCCAGCTCCTTCTCGGCAGCTCCGCGGCGTCGGGCGCGCTCAGGTCCTTCGTCATCGAGAGCTTCCTCGCGCCCGAGCAGCGAGAGCTCTCCGAGCGCCTCACCGAGGCCTACATCGTCGAGCGCGCCAAGACTCTCTCCCTCGCCGAGGTCCAGGAGGAGACCAAACGGGACCTCAACTCCCTCTTCATCGTCTTCGACGGCGAGAGGAGCAGGATGATCGACGACGCCTACGATACCCTCCTCGCTTTCATCAACTTCGTCAACTTCGACTATTATTTCCTGCTCAAGAAATTCGACTCGGGTCTCCCGGAGCGCGGCTTCTCCTACAGGCCCAAGTTCGAGTCGATCAACGGCGAGTACGTCGTCGACGACCTCCAGGACTTCCTCGAGGTCTTCGGCGCCCTCGACTTCGAGACGGACTGGCCGCGCATCTTCGGCGCGCTCAAGGATTATAAGAAGATCGACGTCGTCCCCGTCGATGCGTGGTCCAAGTTCGTGGCCGAGGCCTCGGAGCTGCGCAAGAGCGCCGTCCTGGAGCAGATCGTCAGGCACCTCAAGGAGGACCCGGCCTGGGAGAGCAAGCCGCACAAGCCGAGCGACCGCATCGTCGAGCCCTTCCTCCAGAAGCTGAAGACCCAGATCGAGACCGTCATACAGCGCATCGTCCAGGAGAGACGCAACTCGAAGATCGACGAGATCGCGCGACAGGTCTTCGGAACGGGCGTAATCCTCCGGATGAAGAACTACACCGAGAAGGCCAATGTAGTCTTCGCCAAGAAGATGCTCGGAGGCTATACGCAGCCCGTGGCCATGAACTACCTCAAGGCCTATCTGATGGATTACTTCAAGAAGGACATCCGCGAGCTCGTCGACCTCTTCATAATCCGCGGGCAATGGACGGCGAACCTGCAGTCCCAGCAGCTCTCCGACTGCTATCACGCGATAATGGACGTTTCCGACAAGATACTGCAGTTCGACGAGGAGCTGGCCGACGAAGGGGAGCTCGGTACCCGCATGCGGTCGTCTCTGGCGAAGGCCGATCGCGACAAGGACGCGGTGAAGTACCTGCGCAGCGCGCTCAAGGAGACGAACGACAAGGCCACGGCCATGATCAGCCGGGCCGCGGTCAACCTCATAGGCGTCGGCCGGCAGCTCAAGAACCTTATCGAAGACCTCGCCAAGCCGCACCACGAGATACTCATAAACTGGAAGGAGGTCGAGGGCCAGAGCCCGCGTCCGCTCAAGGCCTGGCTCGTCGATACCTACAAGAAGCTCTACTACATCGTCCAGCTGCTGCAGTATTTCGTGAAGAGCGGCGAATAATAGGGACGACTATGCCGCGGAACCGCGATCGACCGAGAAGCCACGCCGAGTCCCTCGTGACCGGCCTCGTGGTAGGCGGCGGCTTCATCGCCTTCTGGGCCCTCGGCGGTCATCAGGTTTGGGCCCTCCTGGGCGCCCTGTTCGGCGGCCTCCTTCCCGCGGCCCGCGGCCTCTCGGGCATGATCGCCGCGCGCGGAGCCGCGCCGGCGGCCAGGAGGCTCGGGGAGCGCGAGCGCGCCCTTGAGAACGAGAGGGCAGTCCTCAGGACGGCCCGGGAGAAAGGCGGTCGCCTGACTCCCGCCCTCGTAGCCCTCGACTGCTCGATGAGCATCGAGGAGGCGGAGCGCGTCCTCGACGGCCTCGCCAGAAAAGGCCACTCCACTGTTCAAGTCCGCGACGACGGCCGGATCGAGTACGAATTCTCGGAATTCCTTCCGCCTGCGGACGGCCATCGGCGGGAGCCGGGCCGTTAAGGTCCCGCGGCGAGAAAGACGATGTCCGCGAAGGCGCAGGACGCGTCGCTTCCCGTGTGCTGCGAGTTGATGTACAGCCTCATGCCAACCGCCTTCTGCGAGGGGGGATCCTCTCCGAACAGGCGGCGATAGTCCGCGACCAAGTCTCTTTCCTCGGTCAGCCAACGCCCCGCCTCGGCCGTCCCGGAGCGGAGCACGAGAACCTTCACTCGCGCGAAAGGCGGTATGCCCTGCGCGTCGCCATGGGTCTGGGCGGGCGCGGTGCTGTCCCAGACGTAGCCTATCACTCGAGTCCGCGAGAAGGCGATATAGAGCTGGGCGGCCTGGTCGTCCTTGGAAGCCGATCGGAAATCGCCCCCCGAGGGAAGCACGTCGGCTCGCCACTTCCAGGCGAGCCTGGGATAGGCGCGCAGGTCCACTGAGAGATCGCGTTGAAGGCCGAACGAGGATTTTGCGCTTCGCATTTCGAGGGAGGCGAAGAATGGGCCGCTCTCGATGCGGAGCTCCGGGACCCCCGCGCGCCTCACCAGATGCCAGCCGGCCGGCGTCCCCCCGGAATCCAGCCCCCCCGAGAAATCGCCGACCGGCAGCGCGGCTCCCTGAGCGGCAGAGCCCGCGGAGGACGCGCCGAGCCAGATGGACGCGGCGAGGAGAAGCGGAACGCGGAGCGAGAGCAGTTCGCTAGCCCTCGACCCTGAATCTTTCGAACCTCGACTCGAGTCTCTCGGGGAGGCGGACCCGCAGGACCGTCGCTTCCTCGTCGCGGCCCTCCTCGAGGATCGAGGCCTCGCGGTGGAGCAGGGCGACCATCGCGTAATCGCTGTCGGGGACGCGCAGGCGGAGCTCCCCCGAGGCGGCGGTGAGCCTGTCCTCCACGGCGGCCGACAGCTCGACCATGCCGGCGCCGGTCTTCACCGAGCAGAGCAGCCCGTCGGGGCGACGCTCCTTCCAGCCCTCGAGGAAAGCCGGATCGAC
>Ga0181520_10009384_pt1 | contig 13527 bp, 10 predicted proteins | sample PEATcosm2014_Bin_29_FD_132451 | JGI IMG/M metagenome (GOLD analysis project Ga0181520, IMG submission 132451) | Peatland microbial communities from MTU Mesocosm Facility, Houghton, MI, USA - PEATcosm2014_Bin02_30_metaG | ecosystem: Environmental > Terrestrial > Soil > Wetlands > Peat | place...
GGTGGCGCGGCGCTGGTCCACGGGCGAACTGCCCGGCGATGTAGACCTCATCGCCTGGGACGGACCCATCCTATGTTTTGTAGAAGTCAAGACCCGAACTGCCCACGACGCTACCCCTGCCGAAGTTGCGGTTGACAGCCACAAGCGCAGCATCCTGCGCCGCCTTGCCCGCCAATACGTGCGGCAATTACCGCAGCCAACCGCGCCGCCAGTGCGCTTCGACGTGGTAAGCGTCTATCTCGTTCCGGGCGAAGAAAGGCAGTTTGTCCACTTTGAAGCGAACTTCGGCTGGAGCGAGTGGCCGGAGCGCGATGCGATATAGGTCGCTACCCTTTTGCGTCCTCGAACTCTTCGTGCCACGCCATCTGGATGGCCTCAAGCCGCGACTCATTCGATTTGGCCGGGTCGTCGGCGAATCCTTCCAACTCGGTCACGTAGCGGTGCAGGTCGGTAAAGCGCACCGCAAGTGGGTCAAGTTCAGGAAACTTCTCCTGTAACTGAATGCCGATCTCTTCGGCGTCGGTCCAGTGAATCGCGCGCGGCATGGCTCAGGCTCCTTGCTTTTCTTCCGCCAGGGCCAGCGGTTTGCCCTCGGAAACATAATTCCGATTCCACTTGGGAATCTCGACAACGTATTCGCCGGGGCGCGTGATGACGGCCTGGCAGCCGAGGCGCGAATTCAACTGCTGGTCGGCGGCCATGTCCAAACGGTCGATCTCGTCGTCGTCGGCCTCGCTGATCCCCGCCTGATCCTTAATCCACAAGTGGCAGGTGGTGCAGGCGCAAGCGCCTCCGCAGGCGTGGTCGAGAAAGACGTCGTGGTTCTCCGCTACGTCGAGGAACGACATCGGCTTGCCATGGTGTTGATAGGGCATCGTGCCGAACTCAAACTCGACCGTGCGGCCCTCGGGAAGAAAGGTGACGCGGACGAGCTTATCGGCGGGAATGTTCTCTCCATTTGTTTCGCTCATACAGCCCCTGTCCTTTGCACGAACCTGCTAACTTCGCTAACTAACAGCCTGTGGCCAAAGTCGCGAGTTCAGAAAAACCATCCCTCAGGGGCTAAAGCCCGGCATCGATATTAAGCCATTTGCGGCACGACTAAAGTCGTGCCCTGTTACAGGGCCCTTTGCCGACCGAGTTCTGCCGCGACATGTAAAATCGTGTCCTTTCAAAAACATCGGAGTGCTCCGAAGCGCCTTGGCTCCGCATTACTTAAACTCCGCCGGCGCCATGGCGTGAGGCGCAGTCACCGTATCGCCCAGTTCCTCGCCGGCCGCATTCATGGTCTTGCCGCGGATGGCGCTGCTCACCGCAGCCTCCATCATCAGCTCGGCAAAACGGCGCGTCGCCTGGTCTAGAGCCAGCGTTGCAGCGCGGATAAGCGAGGAATCCTGGCCCTGTTTCATTTCGTTCAGTTGATCGCGAGCCGCGGCAATGGCCACTCGTTCTTCGCCGGTCAACTGCCCCCACGCCGGGCTCTGCGGCGCGCGTTCCACGGCTGCGAGAATCGTTTCCGCCTCGTTGCGAGCTTCGATCAGCAGGCGCTTGGCAAAGTCATCTTCGGCATGGTCAAAGGACTCGAGAATCATGCTCTCGACCTGCTCATCCGTCAACCCATAGGTAGGTTTCACTTCAATCTTCGCGGCCTGCCCGCTGCGCTGCTCGCGCGCAGAGACCTTCAGAATCCCGTCGGCATCGATAAGGAACTTCACCTCGATACGCGGCAGTCCTGCGCTCATGGGCGGAATGCCTTTCAGGTCAAACCTCGCCAGCGAACGGCAATCGGCGGCTAGCTCGCGCTCGCCCTGCACCACGTGAATGGCCACGTTGGTTTGCCCGTCCACGCCGGTGGTAAAGTGCTCGGTGGCCGAGGCGGGAATGGTTGAGTTGCGTTGGATAATGCGCGCCACGGTGCCGCCCAGGGCCTCGATGCCGAGCGAAAGAGGGGTCACGTCCAGCAGCAGCATCTCTTCGGTGCTCTTGGACGCACCAGCCAGAATATCGGCCTGCACCGCTGCGCCCAGCGCCACCACTTCATCTGGATTCAGTTCGGTGTGCGGCCTCTTGCCGCGCGCGGCCAAATGGAAAAGATCGTCCACCAGTTGCCGCACCGCGGGAATCCGCGTTGACCCGCCCACCAGCACCACTTCGTCAATCTCTTCCGGCGTGAGGCCGGCATCGGCGATGGCCTGCTTGCAGGGCCCGGCCGTGCGCTCCAGCACCGGCTCAATCAGCAGCTCAAAGACGGCGCGGGGAATTTCTCGCTGATAGCGGTCGCCGTTAGGCAGCTCGATATCAAAGTGCGCTGCCATTTGCGATGAAAGCTTGATCTTGGCTTCGATGGCTGCCTTGCGCACCGCCTGCACCGCGCCCGGATGCGCGCGCAGATCCACCCCGTGCTCCGCGTGAATCTCATCCAAAGCGATCGTCAGCAGCAGGTTATCGATGTCGTCGCCGCCCAGGTGCGTGTCGCCGTTGGTTGACTGCACCTCGAAGATGCCGTCGCGCAGCTTCAGAATCGATATATCAAAGGTCCCGCCGCCGAAATCGTAAACCGCGATGGTTCCCGTCTTGGCGCGATCCAGCCCATAGGCCAGTGCGGCAGCGGTTGGTTCGTTCACCAGCCGTAGCACTTCCAGCCCAGCCATGCGGCCTGCGTCCTTGGTCGCCTGGCGCTGCGCATCGTTGAAGTACGCTGGTACGGTGATGACAGCTTGCGTTACCGGTTTGCCAAAAAATCGTTCGGCGTTGCGTTTGAGCTGGCGAAGAATGTAAGCCGAAATCTCTGGCGCAGTGAACTTCAGTTCGCCCAACTGAATGCGCGGCACCTCACCAGCCTCGACGTCGTCCGCCAGGCGGAAAGGGAAGAGCTTGAGTTCACTCTGGATCTCCTCCAGTCCGCGGCCCATCAACCGCTTCACTGAGTAGATGACCCGCTCCGGCGCTTGAATCAGGGTCTTGCGGGCGCTGTTGCCCACGGTCACCGTGGGGCGGCCGCCGTCGCCAGGAATGGGGACCGGAATCGGATCTAGGGCCACCACCGATGGCACCAGGTTTGAGCCGTCCACGCCGGGAATCACCACCGGCGCCTCGCCCTCCATGTATGCGACCAGGGAATTCGTGGTCCCCAGGTCAATTCCAACGACAACCGATCTCATACACACCCCCAGTGCCAATTTGCCTCGTTTGGGACCTGCCAACAAGGCAGGTCCCTTGAAGCTAGCGAATCGATGCGGTTCAGGTATGAGATCGGTTCTACGCGTTCTTCCGCCATTCTCCCTCTTAGGCTCCCAGCGTCTCAGTTACGTCGCGGACCAGATTTCTGAGGTAGCGACGCCGGTCCAGCAGGGCCACCATTCTGTGCTGCGCGGCATGGCGCACGGTTGCGTCCCCCGCATCCCACACCGTCCATTCGCTGCGAAGATCCTTATCCACGGCTTCAAGCAGCGTGGTGAACCGTGCCTTGGCTTCGGCAAGGCCGGCTTGCAGCGCAGGGTCTTCCTCGCCCATGCGGCGCGCCATGCGCATCTCTTCCAACTGCATGTTCAGGTCGAAGACCTCTTCCAGCAGATCGGCAGGCACGCGCGACGGATCCTTGCGGTCTCTTCGCTCCGATGCGGACTCTTCGCCAATCTCCGCGCCTTCCAGCTTGAGCAGATACTCGGTGCGGCGCAGCGGATCCTTGAGGGTGCGATAGGCGTCGTTGAGCAGCGCCGTGTCTGCCAGACTCCACTGCTTCTCGGTCTCCGCGGCGCGGGCAAAACGGTCGGGATGCAGCCTGCGGCTCAGCCGGTGAAACTCCTGCTCCAGTGCCGCCAGATCGAGATCAAGCTTCGGCTCAAGGTTGAAGACCGAAAAATAATTGCCGCCCGGAGGAGGCTGAATTTTGCTGCAATGCGGGCAAAACAGTGTCGAATCGATGTGGCCGATAGAACACGCCCAGCAAGCAACCGGAACCGCGGAATCAAGAACTTTCATGATCTCACCCCAGCGACACAAGCCCTACGACGAGAAGGACGAACCGCAGCCGCAAGATCGCGTGGAGTTCGGATTGATAAAGTTGAATCCCTGCCGCATCAGCGTCTCTTCGTAGTCCAGCGTCATGCCGTGCAGATAGAGGAACGACTTGGGATCGACAAAAACGCGCACGCCGTCGAAGTCGTAAATCCGGTCGCGCTCGCGCGGCTGCGTATCGAACTTGATCGAATAAGACAGCCCCGAGCATCCTCCGCCCAGCACACCTAGCCGCAGCCCGCCCTCTTGCGGCGAAATGCCTTCCTTGGCCATGGCCACGCGAATGCGCTTCAGAGCCTTCTCGGTTACCTGCAATCCCTGGCTGGGCGCAGCCGCCGGCTTGGCGTCAGCCTGTGGCTGGCCGGCAAGCGGCGTCTGCGGCGTGTTCGATCCAATTGTCACCATGTTCTGCATACTTGCCCTTCCTTAATGCGCTGGGTGCCCCACCCTCGCCGCGTCTTTGTCTTTGCGGCTAGGGTGGGAAGCCACGATGCTTGCCCAGCCTTAGACCAAGCTCTTACCTTGCCGCCGTAACAGTTGCAGCTTCCGCCGTCTCCGCTGCGCCATTCTTTTTCCTCCAGTCGCCAATGGCCGCGCGAATCGCATCCTCGGCCAGCACCGAACAATGAATCTTCACCGGGGGCAGCGACAGTTCCTTCACAATATCGGTGTTCTTGATGGCCAAAGCGTCGTCCACGGTGCGGCCCTTGATCCACTCGGTGGCCAGCGACGAGCTGGCAATTGCCGAGCCGCAGCCGAAGGTCTTGAACTTGGCCTCTTCAATCACCTGGGTCTCAGGGTTGACGCGGATTTGCAGCCGCATTACGTCGCCGCATTCCGGAGCGCCCACCAGTCCCGTGCCGACCTCGGTCGACGCCTTGTCCAGTTGGCCCACATTACGCGGATTGTTGTAGTGATCGATTACCTTGTCGCTGTATGCCATGGTGTAACTCCTCTGCGGGGGGAAGCCGCTGAAAAACAGTGATTAGTGATTAGTGGTTAGTAATCAGTTTTCGGGGTTCAGTTGCCACTCCTTCGAATCCAGGAACAACTGACCCCTGTTCACTCATCACTGACCACTCGCTCCTAGTGCGCCGCCCACTGGATCTTGGTCAGGTCGATTCCTTCCAGCACCATCTCGTAGAGCGGCGAAAGTTGGCGAAGTTTCTTCACAATGTCGATCACTTTGGCGGCCACGTAATCCACCTCGGCCTGGGTGTTGAAGCGACCCAACCCGAATCGAATTGAGCTATGGGCAACATCGTCACCCAGCCCCAAAGCCTTCAGCACATAGGACGGCTCGAGCGTGGCCGAAGTGCATGCCGAACCGCTGGAGACGGCCACGTCGTTGATGCCCATCAGCAGCGACTCGCCTTCAACATACACAAAGCTCATGTTCAGGTTGCCGGGCAGCCGGTGCTCCATTGATCCATTCACGTGCACGTAGTCCAGCTCCGCTTCCAGCTTTGTTTTCAGCCGGTCGCGCAGGTTCTTGAGGTACGCGGCCTCGGTGGCCATTTCCTCACGGGCAATCTCGCAGGCCTTGCCCATGCCCACAATGCCGGGCACGTTCAGAGTTCCTGATCGCATGCCGCGCTCGTGGCCGCCACCGTCAATCTGCGCCGCAATCTGCACGCGCGGGTTGCGTCGGCGAACATAAAGCGCGCCCACACCCTTGGGACCGTAAAGCTTATGTCCGGAGAGCGACAGCACGTCGATGTTATCGGCCATCACGTCCAGTGGAACCTTGCCTGCCGCCTGCACTGCGTCGGTGTGGAACAGGACGCCTTTCTCATGGCAAAGCTTGCCGATTTCGGCGATGGGCTGCAGCACGCCGATCTCGTTATTCGCCGCCATGATCGAAACCAGAATGGTCTTCTCGTCCATGGCTCGCTTCAGGTCTTCCATGTCGATCAGCCCATCGGCCTTCACCGGCAGATAGGTCACGCGGTAGCCGTGTTTCTCCAGCCGCTTGCAGGTGTCCAGAACCGCTTTGTGTTCGGTCACCTGGGTAATGATGTGGTTGCCGCGCTCGCGATACATCTCGGCAATCCCCTTGATTGCCAGGTTGTTGCTTTCGGTGGCGCCGGAGGTGAAGATGATCTCCTTGGCGGTAGCGCCGATAAGCTTGGCGATTTGCTCGCGCGCCGTTTCCACGGCCTGCTCTGCTTCCCATCCAAATGAATGATTGCGGCTGGCTGCGTTGCCGAATTTATTGGTCAAGTAAGGCATCATCGCCTCCAGAACCCGCGGATCGAGCGGGCTGGTGGCGTGATTGTCCATATAAATAGGCAGATGAACGCCCGCGGGAACTTCGACGTTGCTTGTAACCGTTGTGCTCATTCGATCTCCATTCCTGAATGCTTCATTCCGCATTCTCGTCTCTGCTCGTGCTCCGCTCGACGCGGAGGGGGAATCCTTGGTCTACAGCGTCAGTGAAACGAGAGCTGCCACATGGTGAGCATGCGTTGCGGGCTGCTCGTGCTCTGCCAGGTCTTGAATACTGATGCTCTTCAGCACCCCGGCGATGGTTTCATTTACCCGCGCCAGTGGCTCCTTGATGGTGCAGCTCGGGGTCAGCTCGCAACTCTTGGCGCCTTTGGTGCAGGAGGTAATGAAAAACGGGCCGTCAATGGCCAGGATCACTTCGTAGGCTGAAATCTCACGGGCATCGCGCGCCAGTGCGTACCCGCCATTCATCCCGGCGTGCGATCGCAAGAGACCCTTCTTGGTCATCAATTGCAGAATCTTGGCCAGCAACTGCGCGGGAATCCCGTAAGCGTCGGCAATATCCTTGGCGCTCAGGGCAGGCGTCTCCGGGTGCTCGGCTAGATACTTCAGAGCGATCAGGCCGTAATCGGCTTTCTTGGTCAGCTTCAGCATGAATATCCGACTTCTTAGGTCCGCATTCAGTATACGACCAATTGTGTCGGTATTTCAAGTTCGTGGCACGATCCCAGGGCTCTGGAGGAAAAAACTTTACTTCCAAACCAAAGTTTCAATAAAAATCCTTTTTAAAATGCAGCAAATCCCGCTACAATCTTGCGGAAAGACCAACAAATCCAATCGATCTGCGAGAAATGGCAACCGTTTGTAAACACCCCAGGGTACGAATCGTCTCCCGGCACGATGACACAGAGTATGTCGAGTGCCTGGAGTGTGGCGAGGTCTTTGACTCCGAAGAGTTCCGCGATATGGAGATTGAAGAAAACGTCGAACCGGAGGACGCCACCAACGATCTCTGAACTTCCCGCAGTCCGCTTTACTTTGTCCCCGAGCCGTTGGGAGTCTGTGCGCCTACCCGCCGCGCCGCAATCCATGCGTAGTGCAGGCCGGAGAGCACTGTCAGCACCATGGTGGCTCCCAGAGCCAGCGTGCAGATTACGGCTACCCAGGGCGCAGGTGTCAGTTGGCGCAGCAGCACGGCGGCCACGGCGGAGACCTGCGCCAACGTGTTGGCTTTGCCGAAGATGCTGGGGCTGAATTCACGCCGCCCCACCGCCGCGTAAAGGATCGCCGCCACCACAAGGATGCCCACGTCCCGGCCAAAGACCAGAACCGTCACCCGGGCCGGAATCAGGCCCTTGTGCATCAGCACCAGGAACAGGGTGCTTAGCAAGAGCTTGTCGGCCACCGGGTCAAGATACTGGCCCAGCACTGACCGCTGCTTCAGCAGCCGTGCCAAAGTGCCATCCAAGGCGTCGGTTAGTCCAGCGGCCACGAACAGGCCAAAGCTGAGTGCATAGTGGTCGTCGAGAATAGCAGACACCAGAAAGGGCGCCAGGCAGATGCGCAACAGAGTCAGCAGGTTAGGGGCTGTGCGGAGTGGATTGAGTTTGGGGCGGGGTTCGTCGTTCATGGCGGATTCAGGGGTTCTCAGCAGACTGGAGCACCATCCCTCGGGCCCAAATCGAACCCTGCCAGCGGTGCGTTCATCGTCAGTCAACGATGGTACAGTATGGCACGCGGGTCAGCCCATCTTTCCCTGCCGCTCTGCTCCTGATAAACTAAATAAGTTGTTCCGCAGGCGCGTAGCTCAGTTGGTTAGAGCGCTTCCTTGACACGGAAGAGGTCGCTGGTTCGAATCCAGTCGTGCCTACCATTTAATTATTTTAGAATCAATGGTTTAGATTGACACCCCCTGCCTGAGCCCCACATCATTTCACCCAAGAATTACCCAAAGCGTACTGAATGGCCGTTCCGGCTGTTCCGAAAATGGCATCGACCATCATTCGTTGAGCCGCCATTAGCTCGTCTGAGTCCGTTTGCGTGCACCGGCTGAGCGTGAAGGCTGCGTTGCTCTGCCGGAGGGTGCCCGGCCTGCACAACAATTTCATCAGCAAGCTCAATAGCAGCGCCGGCCACTCGATTGCGAACTGCTCATCCGACTGCTCACTGCTCGCCAATAACCCCGACAACCATCGCAGCCCCAACGAGCATTTACTCGATTACTAAACCGAATTCAATATGCATGATTTCCGCCAGCATCGCCGCAACCGCGACGCATGCGGATTCCTTCTCACCCACAAATCGAAACCGCCGCGTGCTTAGCAATGAATTGCCACTGTGAGTCAGATCAAGCGATATGAACGATCCCGGCTTGAAATAACGGGAACATGATTCGCTCGCTGAGAATTCGGATGGCCTTGAACCTTTCTGGCTTGGCTACCGCAATGGCCTTCGCGTGCTTTGACGGAGCGGCGGTCGGTGTTGTGCCTTCAACATTGAAGTGGATGGCGGCGCTCTTGGTGAGGACGCTGCTTTGAGCCGGATGGTAATTTTCCGGGGCAGGGTTGATCTGCGCTGTGGCCGCATTGCCGGTGGGAGTGATTGTCAGGGTTCCATTCTTGAAGATGAACGAGTAGTTGGCCGCCGCGAGCGTTCCCTGCGTGACAGTGATTGGATAACTGCCTGCCGGCGAGTTGACAACGGCGGTTGTGCTTTCATGGGGCTGACCCTTGAGCACTGCGACCGACTCCTTGTTCACAAAGCCGGTGACAGTGTAGGTAAGCTTGGGCAGCGGCTTGCCATAAAGCACAGATGCGTTGTTTGCGGCGACGGTGAGCACGGCCTTATTGACGGCGATCTTGACGGTGGTGGTAACGGCGCGGTAGCCAGTGACGGAGGGGGTGAAGGTGACCGAGAGGGTTTGCGTACCGGCGGCCAAGATTGCGCCAGAGGCCGGAGAGTAGACAAATCTGCCGGCGATTTTGCAGCTGGCATTGAGCTGTTTGGCGCTGAGCGCATTGCCGTAGACGATGGCCGCCGGAGTGGACCAGGTGATAGGGGGGGTCTTGGTGGCCGTCAACGGCGCCTCGGCGGAGCTGCTGGGCAGGAAGTTTTCGCTGCCGGAGTAGTCAGCCTCGGCCTCGTGAGTGCCTGTGCCCTCGGGAGCTACATCGTTGAGGGTTGCCTTCAAGGTCTGGGCAAGCTTGGTTAGCGCCACGGATACCGTGCATGTAGTGCATTTCAATTCCGTCAACGAATAGGCGCTCGTCTCGGCAAAATCAGAGATGCCATCCCCATTGAAGTCCTTGATAGCAGGGGGCTTAGTGAAATCGCCTGTCAGGTCATTGCCAAACCAGGTGGGGAAGGTTCCCTTGGCGGGCGTGAAGCTGCCGTCCCCGTTGCCCAACAAAATCACAGTCACCGCCTCGTGGGCTGTTGCATCGTAGGTCTGCAAGTAAAGATCGGGAATTCCATCTCCGTTGAAGTCGCCCGGGGTTATGGCCTCGACGGGGTTTTTCATCGTAATTGTCTTCTCCGCCGGGGTAAAATCTCCCTTTCCATCGCCCAGCAGGACCGTCAGGACGGCGGGGGAATCCCCTATTATGGATGTGGTCTGTACGATAAGGTCCAGGTTTCCATCTCCGTTGAAGTCGGCTGCCGCCATCGCTCCCCCTTGAACGGGATAGAAAAAATGTGTGGCAAAGCCGTCGCCGTTGCTCAGCCCCACCTGGAGCATGTAGCTGAATTTCCCGTTCGAGTTGAACAGAACCTCATAGGCCAGATCCGACAAACCATCCCCGTTGAAATCTCCCGCCACAAGGTTATAGATATTTCCAATGTAGACGGTCTCGTAGTCATCAAAGGTCCCCTCGCGGTTGCCAAACTCAAAAACCAGAGACGAATCCCCGCCCATCTCAGTAGGTCCGAGAACCGCGGCCATATCCAGGATACCGTCGCCGTTGAAGTCTCCGAGAACGAGGTTATCCATGCAGTCGTCTCCCGCGGTATAGGAGGGCGCCGAAATCAAGATGCCGTCTTCACCGCCATACATGATTCCCTGCCCGCATTTCCCACCTATATCGGTGGCCGCCGACGTGATCAAAAGGTCGTCGATGCCGTCTCCATTCAAATCCCCCGCCACCGCATCGTCGACGATGTTGACCGGGGTATGCTGAGCCGGCAGCGGATCATTAAAACTCCCATCCCCCTTGCCGAGCATAATCTGCACCAAACTAGCAGCACCATATTCTGGACCAAGTTCTGGATCCCCACTGCCAAAAACAGCCAGGTCAGGAATGCCGTCGCCGTTGAAGTCGCCCTCCACGACAAAGCTGGGATTCACAAACGTATAGGTGTTCACTACGGGGAAGGTGAGGTCGGCCGCGTCGAGAGTAAGCGGAGCCGAGCCCAGCGATTCCTTGGTGGTATCGTCCTTGAATTCGACGTCTCCATCGACGCCGCCGGCTCCCTGCTGCGCGGTGACCACGGCGGTCAATGTATAGTTGCCGGCGCTGCCGGTGTTGGAAAGCGTGGTGGTGGTGGCAGTCTTCGTGGGCGGAGTTACGGTTAGTGTGGCCTTGCCGGAAGTGCTCTCTTGACCATTCTTGTTATTGACGTAGACGGCGTTGTAGGTATGGATTCCCGGAGCCGGACGGAGTTTGATTGTCGCCGTTCCCATTTTGTTCACCGCCATGGAACCGAGCAGGTGAATATCCGTGCAACTCTTGGTGGAGGCGTCGCAGAAGTTCACGCGGCCGGCTGGCATCGGCGAGGAGCCCGTCTTGACGGTAGCGGTGAATGAAACCGTACCGCCCTCCGCGATGGTGCTTACCGCCTTGCCGCCCGAGGTCAACGCTAGCGCGGTCGTGGTGCCGGGAGACTTTTCATATTGTGTGTTGGCTGGCGAAAGGCTGGCAGCGTACGCGCTGCTGCCGGAGTAATTGGCCGTTACCAGATGCGGACCAACGCCAACCGGGGACTCCACGGTGCTAGGCGCGGCGCTGGCGCTCTGCGTAAGGGTGGAGAGAAGCACCGATACACCAAGCTGGCCGGTCCCGCCCGTGACGGCCAGGTCAGGGGTGCCGTCACCGTTGTAGTCCGCCACCGTGGCAAATAGAGGAGAAGTTGTAACAGTAGGAGGCGCCGCGAGCATTGTGAAGGCGCCTTTGCCGTTACCCAAGAGGATGGTCATGGTGCTGTTGGCAACATTCGTTATGGCCAAATCCAGATTGCCATCCTGATTGAAGTCGGCGACGGAAACATGAGAGCTTTGAATCGACGCCGGGCTGGCGGCAGGGGTAAATGTTCCATCTCCTTTGCCCATTAGAATCGTCACCGTATCATTGGCGACGGTGGCGCTAGAGCTGACGATGGTCAGATCAGCATGGCCATCGCCGTTGAAGTCGCCTACAGCCACGGAACTGGGGCCGGCGCCGGTGGCCAAAGTAGCCGCGGTGGTGAAAGTGCCGTCGCCATGGCCCAACAGGATCGTTACGGTGTTGTCCGTGGCGTTGGTGACGGCCATGTCGGCAATGCTATCGCTGTTGAAGTTGCCCACAGCGATGGAGTGTGCGCCTTTGCCGAGCACGGGGCTGGCGGCGAAGGGTGAGAAGGTGCCGTCGCCATTGCCCAGCAGAATGGTCAGGGTATTGTTGCTGGTGTTTGCGACGGCCAAATCCTCAATGCCATCGCCGTTGAAGTCTCCCATGGCGATAGCGTCGGGATTAAAAGGCACGGCTGGGCTGGCCACTGTCGCGGTGAAAGTGCCATCGCCGTTGCCTAGGAGGATGGCGACCGTGGCGTTCTTGTAGTTGGTTGCGACAAAATTTACCACGGCCAGATCAGCGATACCGTCGCCGTTGAAATCGCCCTCGACCATGGCATTGGACGCCGCGCCGGCTGACGCGTTGCTCTTGGCCGCCGTAAATGTGCCATCGCCATTGCCCAGGAAAATTGAAACGGTTCCGCCGTCCAGAACAGCCAGATCAGGAAAACCGTCGCGGTTGTAGTCGGCCGTTGCAATCGAGAGTCCGATGGCATTCATTGAAACGGGAGCGCTGACCAGGCCAAAGCCTTTGGCCGTCGCGCCAAGCGTACCCGAAGTGAGCAGCGCGTTGCTGTTGGTGGTGTCTATAAAGTTCACCGTTCCGGTAAGAGCCGCTGCCGTTGGCCGGTTAGGGAAGCCAGTAACGGTGGCCGTCATCAAGTAAGCGCCGGGAGCGCCGCTCTGGGTGAAGGCGGTCGTGGTGGGATAGGCGCCGGTAACAGCCAGCGATTGCGCGGTTGACGAGCTCGCGGCTTTGCTGGTGACGCCATGGAAGAGTGCCTTGTAACTGTGTTCGCCGATACCCGGACGGAATTTGAGCGTAGCGGTCCCGGCCTGGGTCAACTGTGCCGTTCCAAGAAGATGTGTGTCTGCACAGTGGGTTGCCGCGGCGTCGCAGAAATCGACCATGCCGGCGGTAACGGCTGCGCCGTTTGACAGTACAGATGCAGTGAGCGTGATTGCGCTTCCGGCTTTGACTGTGGTAACCGTGCTTGCCACCAACTTAATCGCCAAAGTTGTGGTTGTTGCCGCAAGAGGCGGCGCTGGGGTCACCGTGACTGAAGCCGTTCCCTCTGAGGCGGCATAGGTTGAGGCGCTCGCGGTGTCAGGCGTGTAGTAGGCCGTCAGCATATCGGTGGTTACCGCCAGCGAACCGGAGGGGACGACGACGATGGCGCTGCCGCTGCTCAAAACCACGGCGCTAGAGGTAAAGCTGCCGCTCCTGATGGTGACTGAGCCGGTGGGCGCTGGATTCCCGCTGCCGCCGCTGACCGCAACTGTAACCGGCAGCGGCTGGGCCGTAGTAATGCTTGGCGCCAAGGGCGTCGCCGTTACCGTGGGCGTTGCCACCACGGCGATCGCGACGGTAGTTGATGTGCTGCCGTAGATGGACGAACTGGCGGAGTCGGGCGTGTAGTAGACGGTGAGCGTGTTGACGCCAAGCCAGGCCCACCCCACCCACGATGCCGGGATGCTTACCGTGGCGCTGCCGTTACTGAGTGTCGCCGACAAGTTGTAGCCGTAGGGACTGTAAAGCGTTACCGAGCCGGTGGGTACAGGATTGCCGCTTCCGCCGCTGACCGCCGCCGTCATCGTCATCGCCTGGGCCATGGTGATCGCCGTTGCCGAAGGTGTCAGCTTGATCGTATCCGGCAGCGTCTTGATGGTCTGGGTCAATATCGGCGAGGTGCTGGCCAGCATGGCGCCACCGCCGGCCGGCGTGTAGGCGGCGGTGA
>Ga0181520_10009386_pt1 | contig 13524 bp, 12 predicted proteins | sample PEATcosm2014_Bin_29_FD_132451 | JGI IMG/M metagenome (GOLD analysis project Ga0181520, IMG submission 132451) | Peatland microbial communities from MTU Mesocosm Facility, Houghton, MI, USA - PEATcosm2014_Bin02_30_metaG | ecosystem: Environmental > Terrestrial > Soil > Wetlands > Peat | place...
CGGGTTTCGAGTTCGGAGAGGGGGGAGGGCATATACGATTACCTATGGTGATTACCGGTACGGGCATTAATCGTTGTCGTGTGCCGGGATCTTGTGCAAACAAGTATGAGTCCTGTGCGAGATGGAAATTTTTATTATCCATATGATGGAAGTACATTTCTTGGGGAACCCCTCTCATCCGCAGATTAACACCATTTTGAGCGGGCCTCCCCAAAAGAATGGGGAAGCACCATACGGATTTCCCCTCACGGGGATCCGTCAGACAACCTTCCACCACCCCACTCTTTGCAGCAACTCTTTTTTCCCGGATATTTCAGGATCGCATCCTTTTCGCAAAAGTGATATGCCGGCAGCGGCAAGGTTCGCATAACCAGAGGGAGGTGGCAGGAACATGGACCTTTATCTTCTCCGGCACGGTAAAGCCGGGCAGTCCCCGGGCGGATTTGACGATAACACCCGGCCTTTGACCGCGGAAGGAAAAAAGGAGATCCGGAACGCAGGCCGGTTCCTTAAGAAAAGGAAGATCCGGTTTGACGGGATCGCAACAAGCCCCCTGCTCCGGGCCCGCGAAACTGCGGAGATCGTGGCAAAAATGACCGGCGCAAAAGAGGACCCGGTAATCTGGGACGAGCTAGCCCCCAACGGCGACCCGGATACCCTGTGCTACCAGGCCTCGCAGTACGGCGATGATGCAGTGCTACTTCTTGTGGGCCACGAGCCCTCGCTTGCCGGCCTGATCTCGCGGGTCATTGCCGGGGAAGGCAGCGCTTCGGTTGCGCTCGGGAAAGGGGGCCTTGCCAAGATCCGGCACTTTTCATTCGAACACTCCCCATCCGGTGAGCTCCAGTGGCTGCTTACCTCCGGGCTGCTTTCTGAAATGGAATAAGGCCCCCCTCCTGACTGCCACCTTTTTTGCTTTCCTTCACCCATCTTTTCCTGTACCCATGATCGTCCTGCGTCTTCTTGCCGATGCAGATATTCCGGTGATCAAATCCTGGCCGCATTATCCGCCGGAATTTGCCGGGCTGGACTACAGCCTGCGTGACGGAGGCTGGCTGGACACACACCGGAATGAACCCGGTACCGTGGTCTTTGCAGCAACAGAGAACGGTAAACTTGTCGGCTTCTCGCTCCTGGTGCAGGGCCTTGAAGGGGTGTCCGAGTTCATGGTGGCGCTCCACCCTGAACGGATCGGGGGCGGTCTCGGGAGAACGATCGTACGCCTGACGCTCGCACGAGGGTTTTCCTGCCCGGGGACTGCACGGATCCGGCTGATTGTAAGAAAGAACAATTTCCGGGCACAGGCCCTCTATACATCCCTGCATTTTGTACGGACCGGGGAACTGGTCAAGGAGATCCAGGGAGATCCTGTAGCATTCTTTGAAATGGAGATCACCCGGGAAGATTTTACCAAAGGAGAAGGGATTATGAAACAGGCATTACTGGTTATCGATGTGCAGAACGAATATTTCAGCGGAGCCCTGCCGGTCACGTACCCGGAGGGCAGCCTTGGGAATATCCTAAAAGCCATGGACCATGCGCACAGCGCCCGCATGCTGGTGGTCGTCATCCGTCACACAAACCCTGCCCCGGGTGCGCCGGCATTTGGGCAGGGATCGCCGGGCGCAGATCTCCACCCGGAGATCAAAAAGCGGCAGGCAGATCTCGTAATTGAGAAGCACTATCCCGGGAGTTTTACCGGGACAGAGCTTTCCGCGTGGCTTAAGGAAAACAGGATCACCACCGTGGCGATTGCAGGATACATGACCCAGATGTGCTGCGATACGACCGCCCGACAGGCATTCCACGAAGGCTATGCCGTGAACTTCCTCTCCGATGCCACCGGGACGCTGTCGATTACAAACACAGCCGGGTCTGTCTCCGCTGCCGAGCTCCAACGGGCAATCCTCGTCACCCAGCAGATGGTCTTTTCCCGGGTGCTTTCTACCGTGGAGTGGATCGCGGAAACTTAAAAAAAAAGGATCCGTCTGACTTTGGCCGGAAAAATCCGGCCGGCACAAAAAAACACCCGAATTACGGCGGGGAACTTCGGGCATTTACCCTATAAAAGAGGTTTACTATGCAATCTTATGTCTGTCAGGTCTGTGGCCACAAGTACGTACCGGAGAAAGGGGACGCAGCAGGGAATATCCCGGCGGGAACATCATTTGAGGCCCTGCCCACGGACTGGACCTGCCCGGTCTGTTTTGCCGGAAAGGACGAGTTTTGGCCCGTGTAAGGGGGGTCACCCGGGATCTCTTTTTTTTTTAAAGTTTACTTTTTTTGTAGCCTGCGGATCGCACTTTCCAGCGTGATTTCCCCCGTATTATCATTTCGGAATATTTATTTTGGTTTAAATAAATTATTCATCTATGAAAAAAACGGGAATTCTCCTTGTTCTGGCGTTTATCCTTCTTTTTTTTGTCGTTGCTGCCGGGTGTATGAACCTTGCAATGACTGAGAAATACACCGTGAGCCAGGATGCACAGATCACCCATGCGGAATATGACCTGAACATGGATCGTTCAACGTATAACCTTCTTAAACTCGGGGCAGAACACGAAGGCTATGATTCGGTACAGGCACTTCTGGAGAGAAATCTCACAAAGACCCTTGGCCCGGGGAATGTGTCCTACACTGAAACATGGGATAACCAGAACAACAAGGTAACGCTCTCGTTTTCCAGTACGGATACCTATTCCCCTCCTTCCGATTCCAAAATAAGCATCCGGAAAGATGGCGACAATCTCGTGTACCAGGATGATACCTTTTATTCACCACAAGCCTTGCAGTCCCTTGGGGCAGGAGAATCCGCCGCATCTCTTACAACTCCTGTACCCACGCCGGCCCCTACCTCGGCGCTGGTGTATAATACAACGACCCATGGTTATGATCTCATTACTATAACCCCGACCCCGGTACCTACCAAATGGATTTGGAACAGCTCCCTCCAAAAGTATGAACAGGTCGAGATCACCCCGACACCGGCAGTCCCGCTGTTCAATGCCTCTGAGGAGCGGGAGATGATGGAGGCGATGCTTTCCGGGGTCTCGGTGGACTATTATCTGGAGATGCCAGGAAAGATCGTCAACACCTCGGCCACAGTCGTAAATAACAACAAGGCGGAATGGCATTTTGGCGGCGCCGATCTTATGAATACTTCAATCTACGCCGAAAGCCAGCCGCCCTCACTTCTGCCGGGCTTTACCTCGCTCGTTGCGGTTGCCGGGTGTGCCCTGGTCGTCCTGTTCCTTGGGCGCAGGAAAAATAAATCCCGGTAGCCGGGCGGGGGTTATCCGGTTTTTTCTCTTTTTTTTAGGAGGCTTATGTTTTACCGCAGCAAGAGCGAGTTTGCCGGTGAAACAGCAGATGACAATCATCGTGATTCTTACACCACGCCACCGGTGATTGCGCCAATGCCCGCTTGATCCCAAACATGATCCGGGCCTCCCGGCTTACCCGAATGTCCCCGGTGCAGGCCGCTTCATCCGCGGGCCAGTCATATGCGTTCCATCTTGGAAGACCTCATCCCATCCGGGCCCATATGGGGCTCTGATTTCCCTTCCCGGACCTAAAAAAAGCCCGTATCGGGCTCCGTTTAAAAATAAGCTCATATCGGCCTTATTTTGGCAATCGGACAAAATAAAAAGTTCTCATAAACGCGTTTTACGGCCCGATCTCATGCCCGTATGGGTTTTTGGTCGAGAATGAAAAAAGGGGCCATTCCCGGGGCCTCTGCGGCCCGCTAATGGGCATTATATGGTGCTCAATTTTGGCGTATTTTTTAAAACAGGGGCATTTATGGGCACGGATTTCCAGGCAGGACAATCGGACGGTTTTACGGACGTATTTTGGAAGAGAAGTTCAGGTTGGCATCCCCATGTTGCGTGGTATTACCCTGAAAAATTATCCAAAACAATCCTGTCCGTTACGCTAAACGAATGAGGATATTTCCGTCTTTGCCGCATCATCCTGATAACAGTTATCCAGTTTCCTTCCTGTGCCCCGGTGTATGTACCTGAAATCCGCTCACCTGTGGAGTGTCATTTGGGAATTATTTCAAGATCATAATCAGCTCTCCGTCAGGAATGGTCATTTTCTTTTTTTGGAAGGTTCTGATATCTTCCCGGGTTCATGGCGAGGTAATGAGGGAGGAAACCGGCTCGCACATTTGTGCAGAAACTGTTCGTTCCAAAAAATGAAACATGTAGTACCTAATTTTAACTGTGACATGCATTCCCCATAAAAGGTATATTTCCCGCAGATGGTTCTTATGATACCCATTCTTTATGTGGATGATGAGCCTTCCCTGCTCGAGCTTGGCAAGCTGTATCTTGAGCGGACAAACGAATTTACCGTCACCACTGCACCATCCGCGTCTGTTGCACTCGATCGGTTAAAATCCAACAGTATCAAAGCCATTGTTTCCGATTACCAGATGCCGGACATTGATGGCATTGAATTTTTAAAACGGGTGAGGGAAAAGGACAAGACCATTCCGTTCATTTTGTTTACCGGCAAGGGCAGGGAAGAGATCGCGGTCAAAGCCTTTGAAAACGGTGCTGACTCGTATATCCAGAAAGGGGGGGGATTCAAAATCGCAGTTTGCCGAGCTGGTGCAAAAGCTCAAGGTTGTCGTTGACCACCGGCGGGCGGAGGTCCAGGTCACTACCCTCCACCGGCTCTATACAACGCTTTCCGCAACCAACAAGGCGATCATCCATATTCATGACAAAAAGGAATTACTGAGCGAGATTTGCCGGATTGCTGTTGATACCGGTGGCTTTTCCCTGGCCTGGGCCGGCATTGCCAATACCCAAACCCACAGCATAGAACCCGTTGCGATAGCAGGTTCGGATAAGGGCTTCCTTGGTACGATCACCATATCGACCGATGACACACCAACCGGGAGGGGCCCGACCGGAACTGCATTCCGCAAAAAATCATTCAATGTCTGTAATGATATCGAACGTGATTCAAAGAAGGCGAATCCGTGGCGCAAAGGTGCACTCGAATGGGGCTATCGCTCGCTTGCTGCGTTCCCCTTTGCAACCGGTTCCCGAAATGCAGGTGTGATTACCTTCTATGCTTCCGAACCGGGATTTTTTAACGACCAGATCATCCGGCTTCTCGAAGAACAATCCGGGGATATCTCGTTTGCTCTCCAGACCCTTGACCACGAAGAGCAGCGAAGAGCAGCCGAAAACCACTTAAAAAAATCAGAACTCCAGTACCGGCGGCTGTTTGAAACTGCGCAGGATGCGATTCTGATCCTTGACGGGGATACCGGTGAAGTTATCGATGCAAATACCTTTATTCTCGATATGCTGGGATACCCGCTTGAGTATTTCCTCTGAAAGCACCTCTGGGAACTCGGGTTTCTTAAAAACAAATCCCTTGCACAGGATGCGTTTGTGAGATTGAAAACTCAGAAGTATATCCGGTATGAGGATCTGCCCCTTGAAACACAACAGGGCACGCCTATGCACGTGGAATTCATCAGTAATGTCTATGCCGTTGGTGAAAAGAATATCATCCAGTGCAACATCAGGGATATCACCGAACGGAAACGTGCTGAAGATGCACTCGCCCTTGCCAGTAAGAAACTCAACCTCCTCTCCTCGATAACCCGGCACGATATCAATAATCAGCTCCAGGCCCTGAGTGAATACCTGGAACTCTCAAAAGAGGTACTTGCTGACCCTGCTGCGCTCTCCCGGTATATTGCAAATGAGGAGCGTATAGCCGCAACCATCGGCCACCAGATCGCGTTTACCCGGGAATATGAGGATCTCGGGGTCAGGGCGCCGGTCTGGCAGCAGTTACCGGAGATTATTCGCTTGGCGGGATCGCAGGTTCCAGATAATACCATCGCCTTTGAATTTTCCACCGATCATCTTGAAATTTATGCAGACCCGCTTCTGATAAAGGTCTTTTATAACCTGTTCGATAATGCCCGGCAGCACGGCGGAGGAGTGACCCGGATAACTATATCCCCCCATATAAGCGGCGCCGGACTCATTATCACGGTTGAAGATAACGGAAAAGGAATACCCGGGGAAGACAAACCGCACGTGTTTGAACGCGGTTTTGGGAAAAATACCGGGCTTGGCCTGTTTCTCGCCCGTGAAATCCTGTCGATTACCGGTATTTCCATCAGTGAGACAGGTGTCCCGGGCACCGGAGCGCGGTTTGAGATTGCGGTCCCAAAAGAAGCATTCCGGTTCATGGATCCGTAATAAAAAAACCGGCTCTCGCAGAGTGCTGGTGCATTTCCGGAATTTTAACAGAAATGATCCCCTTGTGCCAGCGTCCCCATGGGCGTTAGGAGACAGTTTGAATTTTTTTCCTGAACCGGTCCCCCCCCGACATTACATCACCGTTCCCCAAAATTAATACATTATCTGTCGGGCATCACGCGTTATTCCCGGAGGGAGAAGTGCCTGAACTGAACGGGGATCCCCTATGCTCCACCACCTTTTTGCACAGCATCTTCGCTTTTTACCCTGAATGATAGGATATAAAAAATCTGGATATATTTATAGCACGGGACGTGTAGTATACAACGAAGTGGAACGTGTATGAAACCCCGGTTTGAAAAACGTCTGGCAGTCGGTATGATCATTGCGGCCCTTGCCTGTCTCATACTCCTGCCTGTCCCCATTGACGGCCTGAAAGTGATCGGTTCCATTTATACCGGTAACGTCTCGCCCGGCCAGACCGTTATCTTTCCGATGACCATAAGCCTGGGTGCAAATGATCCCCCCATGGATATGGTAGTGGATGTCATGGGATTCGGGCAGTCCCCGGATAAGAGTTATGTGGCCCTTGATCCGTCTTCTGATACCAGTCCCTACTCGGCCCGGAGCTACATCTCAATCGATAACCGGACATTCCATCTTGATCCCGGTGCTTCGGAAACGGTTGATGCGACGATCTCCGTGCCGGGTGATGCCGGTCCCGGCGGGAGATATGCAATTATTTCCATCCACGGTCTGCCGAACGGTACAGGATCCACACTCGTTGTTACAGCGATAAATGTCCCGGTGATGATGACGATCGACAGTCCCGGTATTACCCAGACAGGGACGATAACGGGTTTAACTACGGGAACTATTGTTGCAGGCCAACCGCTTGCTCTTATAACCTCATTTAAAAATACCGGCAATCACCACTATGCAAATACCATCAACAATGTGCAGGTCACTGACGGCAGCGGAAAACAGGTTGCCCTCTTGTCAACCGATCCTACACTGTACTCGATTATCCCCGGTAACACGGTCAATTTTGTCGTGAATCTCAATGCTGCATTGTCGCCGGGAACGTACACGATGCTGTCCAACGTATCCCTAAAGGACGGTACACTCCTCGATTCAAAGACTGCCAGCTTTGAAGTGAACAGCAGCTACACTGCTCCTGTGCAGGAAACAAGTGTCGCCCTGACCCCGAAAAACCCTGCGGTACTGGCATCTTCTGACGGGAGGATAGCGGTTAGTTTCCCGGCCGGTGCGGTCATATCGGATGTCACGGTTACGTTAAAACCGTTCTCACTGGATCAGCTTCCCGGACTGCCTGCCGGAACAACAGCCGGTGGCACGTGTTTCGAGATAGACGGGTTGTCCGGACTTCTCTCAAAAGATGCGATGATCAGTGTCAACTACTCCAGCTCAGATCTTGATGCTGCCGGGGGAGACGCATCGAAACTTGTTCTTGCACGGTACGACCAGTCCGGCAGCTCGTGGACCCTGCTCCCGACAACCGTGAACAAGGATACAACGACCCTGTCTGCAACAACAAACCAGTTCAGCACCTGGGCAGTCATCGCGTCTTCCACACCGGGTACACAAACCGGTGGACAGTCCAAAGGTATCCTTGCCCCGGATGTAACAACGGTCTTTCTCTCTCTTTGCCTGACTGTCGTAATCTTCGGGGCATGGAAGAGAAGAGAACGGTAATTTTTTTTTAATTTTTGTTAAAATATGTATGTACGGGAACACCTCCCGCATTTTTTTATTTGGGGGCTGCTGCCGGCATACTCCCCGCTGACTTCGCGATCAACCCTGCAGGAGAGCACACCGTGTTTATTGCAGGAGAAAAAAAAGAGACGCGATTACAGGGTTGTACCCGTCAACGTCACAACAATACGGTACACATGGGGGCTGGGAAGAACCGGATTGGCATAGGTTACCTCCTGCCGGAATCCGAGAGGATAGGTTTGTGACGCACCGGCCGTCCCGGTGAGGATAGATCCGCCGGACGGTAAGGTAACATACGGTCCTGCATTTGCATTAACCTGTAACGCGTGTGCAAGTTTGGTACCAGGTACGTATGCACTCCCGCTCCAGTCTGTCATAAAACCATTCGTATTCGTTGTATCTGCATCACTGGCGTCGACCGCCCAATCCGCCGTGCTGTTGACAACGACTTGTAATACGTTATTCTCCGTATAGGTGGTTCCGGGAGAAAGAGCCCATGGCAATTCTGTTCCGGTAATTGATATTTCAATAGATGAAGTCTCTGTTACCGTTGGTGTGGGTGTAGGGGTAGGTGTTGGAGTTGGCGTTGGTGTAGCTGTTGGTACTGACAGGGTATCCCCGTCAAGGGTAACCGCGGTCTGTGCCAGTGCACGTCCGTTTAATGTTGCGCCATTGTTGAGCGTAACCGCGGTGAAATCCAGGATATTCCCGTTGAAAACAGATGTTGTTCCCAGTGTCGTGGCGCCACCGACCACCCAGAAGATGTTCTTTGCCTGTGCACCGCCACTCAGGATAACGTGTTTACCGGAGCTGATACCAAGAGCACCCGGTATCTGGAAGATCCATACATCACTCGCGCTTCCATTGAGGACAAGATCGTTTGATATTGTCACGGCACCGGTGAACTTATAAAGACCCGGGGCGAGTGTCAGCCCGCCAATTTCCCCGCCGGATCCAATGTCCGTATAATCCGGGGGAGATCGTGTGGAGGCATCCGTGTACGCTGACTCCATGTTACTTACCGCTAAGGTGAGGTCAGCAGGAGTGGGAGCCGTATAGTCCGCTGCATAGACCTTTCCCGTCACCAGGGACGATGTTGAAAACTGGCCCGAGGAGTCCAGCGTCAGCCCAAATCCGGTTATGTACGTCGCAACGGCAGGGCTGATCCCCATATCCCCGCCAACTGATGTGGTTCCCGTGGTTGAGATTGCAGATTTTGCGAGGATCGTATAATTACCGGCTGCTCCAAGATTCACGGTTGAAACACCCTCTACACCGGGAATTATCGCGGCAGTCACGAGCCCGATTAACGCAAGGGTAAATACAATGGAGAAACGTTTTCCGGTATTTTTTTTTGTACCATGCATGGTATACTCCGGGAGGGGCATTGGTTATGCAGGGGATATATTCCCCTGATTATTTCATCTTTTGCTCTATGGAGGACCCGGCAAACTCCTTAATAGCGGGCTATTCCCCGGTTCAGTACATCATAATTTGAAGTAAACAGCATCTTGGGGTGTGGAATCACCCTGCATTTTTTGGACACTCCCGGGAATGCGTCACTCCACAATTCAGTATATTTCCGGACACCGGTGCTCTCATTGTATACGGGATACCATCATTTTTTTTGGTTTTTTCTCGCAGGAAATACAAAAAGAAACATGGGTTATATGGTTGTACCTGTTAACGTCACCACAATACGATACACATTGGGGTTGGGAAGAAGGGGATCGGTATAGGTTACCTGCTGCTGGAACCCGAGGGGATATGAGACTTGTGACGTACCGGCAGTCCCGGTGAGGAGAGATCCGCCAGCAGGTAAGGTAACATAGGAGCCTCCGTTTGCATTAACCTGTAACGCATGTGCGAGTTTGGTACCAGGTACGTATGCACTCCCGCTCCAGTCTGTCATAAAACCATTCGTATTCGTTGTATCTGCATCACTGGCGCCGACCCCCCAGTTCGCCGTACTGTTGACAACGACCTGTAAAGTATTATTTTCTGTAAATGTGGTCCCGGGAGAAAGTGCCCATGGCGATTCTGTTCCGGTAACGGTGATTTCTATGGCTGACATCTGATCTGCCGTCAGGATTGCTGATGTTGTAGACGATGCGGCTATCGCTCCCTGCGGAAACGCAAAGATACACACAAGGATTAAAAACAGTAAAAGGATTTTTTTCATAATTCAAACCTTCATCATCCGGACCCCCGGATGCTTTGTGATACCTCCGGGAGAATATATAATCGTTTTAATCATTGCAAAAACAACAATAAAGTATTAAATACCCACATCCTGAATTGACAACAGGGCATGATCAAAGATACGGATAATACGGGTTGATTCTGCCTGTGGATCCCGCAGCCTGCTGGGGTCATTGGTCCTATGTTATGCACCCGGATACGATACTAACCAGAAGATGCGGAAAAATAATCCGTGGCATTTTTATTGTCGTTCTCATCACTTCTCTTCTTTTCTTCTCCCCGGCGGTTGCCGGAGATCCAAAACTCACGATCGTCCTGACCGCACGAATTGTTCCTGTCTCATCAGCCTGGTTTGCCACAAACGTCACGGAGGGACCTGCACTGCTTCCGGTAGCATTTACCGACCAGTCCACAGACATGCCGGTATCCTGGAAATGGGACTTCGGGGACGGGGCTGTGGATACCGTCCGGAACCCGGTGCACATCTTCGAGACCCCGGGCATATACACGGTTCTGCTGACCGTTGGTACAATGTCCGGCAATTCGTCACGAGCAGCACAAATTATCGATGTGGGTGCGCCGCCGGATGCGCTGGGATCCAATACCCTCAGGACATCAGCGATCGGCCCGGGAACAACAACGACTCTTGACTTTTCAGCGCAGGCCGGGACGAGTATCGATATAACGACAAACAACAGCGTACAGGCCGGTACACCGGTCACCGTGACCGAATATTCCAGCCCGCCGTTTCCAGAAATGTCACTTCCGGCATTTACTGCTGCAGGCAGGTACATTGCAATCTCCGCACAGGGGCTGGAAGCAAATGTCAGCTCGGTAACCATAACGATGCAGGAACCGGCCCCCCTCCCGGCAGGTGTCACCGAGGCAAACCTTGTAATCGAATTCTTCGACCCTGCAACCGACACCTGGACCGTTCTTCCCTGTACCCTCGATACCACCAGCCACACGATATCGGCCACATCCACGCATCTGAGCGCCTACGGGCTGTTTGCATCACCAGTGACTGCAGCACCCGGGAGTGGCAGCTCTTCTGGCGCAAGTGAAGGGGGCTTTCTCTCCGGAGGGAGTTCCTCCGGCGGCAGTGGCAGTGTAGGTCTCCTGCAATTTTTCCAGCTGGCGCCTGTCCGGGCTCCTCTGACACCGGCAGGAATTCATGTGAACACTCCGGCAGTAGTACCTGTATCTGCCCAGAAGGCACCGGTCCAGACTCCTGCAGCGGGAACATCGGCACAGACTTCACCCGGGCTTCCCCTCATGGGAATAGCAGTTGTCGTGGCAGTACTTGCCATAACCGGTGTTGCACTGCTGGCATTTGCCCGGAGGAACACATAAAAGAGCATACTCTCTCTCCTCCCCCGTATTAAAAAAAATCGCCCGGGAATTCCAGAATGTGTAATACCAGAAAACATGCCTGTCCTCTGTGCCCTGCTTCAGGTTCGCATCATAATTAAAAATCTGGGCAATTATGGTTTGATTCTGTATCTCCCTTGGGGGACCGGGCAGTAACCGACAATCCTCACAAAGATGAAACATCAAGGGGCCTGAAACAAACCTGACATTCCCGTTGTGATCCAAATTTTGTAAACAACAGGTAGGTCTCTATACACATAAGCCATGTACTCGCCTTATCAGGGACAACAAAAATGCCAACACCACATGAAATAGGAAAGGCCGGAGAGGGATGTGCAGTCGAATTGTTTAAAGGAAAAGGATTCACCATCGATAAATGGGATACTCATACTCTGGGTACAGCAAACATCGAAGCGCATAGCAGAGAGGGTAAAATCCTTGTCCAGGTAAAATCGGCGATTTTTGACGAACCCTCATATTTATCCGCGAAAGAGCAAAGGAACGTAAAAGCACTGGCTACAAGAATTGGTGCTGTTGCATGGGAAGCAAAAGTTATCTTAAATACAAATTTAGATCTCGTCGGTGATATCCGGTTAAGACAACTGGATTAGCGCATGAGACTGAACTACGAATAGAATTATTTGTTTTCTCATTTTTTGCTCACCTGGCGCAGGATGAAACCGTGGCCTCTTTATTCTTTAGGAAAAATGATCAGAACAGGCAATTAAATTATTCAAATCGTTTTTGGATCCGGCATTTTTTATTTCATGGCAAGGTAACCGTGCCCGGACCCCTGCCCCTGGAACCGGACGGACACCGGGAAAAAGGACTTAATAAAGTGTTCCCTGAGAAGCAAAAATTGGCACACCTTTTGCAACGTCCGCACAGGCTTAACCTCTCTCCCGTTCCATGGTAGCATGTCTGGTAGACAATAAAAAAATGAGGATTATACAATGTCACAACAGCTTGGCGGACAGCCAATTATTATTCTCCGGGAGGGGACAACACGGAATCGGGGCGAGGAGGCCCAGGCAAGCAACATTGCCGCAGCAAAGGCAGTGGCAACTGCGGTCCGGTCGACCCTTGGGCCAAAAGGCATGGACAAGATGCTCATCGACGGCATGGGTGATATTGTCATCACCAACGATGGCGCAACCATCTTAAAAGAGATGGACATTGAGCATCCTGCCGCAAAGATGATGATCGAGATCGCAAAAACCCAGGACAACGAAGTGGGCGACGGCACAACATCGGCGGTCGTCATTGCCGGGGAACTCTTAAAGCAGGCAGAGGGACTGCTCCAGTCGCATGTTCACCCGACCGTCATTGCAGAAGGGTACCGGCAGGCGGCCGTAAAATCACAGGAGATCCTCGCGGGAATTGCCATTGCAGTAAAGCCCACCGATACTGCGATGCTTGAAAAAGTTGCAGAAACGGCGATCAGCGGCAAGGGCGCAGAGGCCTACAAGAAACTGCTCTGTGCGATGGTGGTAAAAGCGGTCACCTCTATTGCTGATCCTGACGGGACTGTCGATATCAAACACATTAATGTGCAAAAGAAAGTCGGCGGTGCCGTGGAAGATACCGTTCTTATCGAAGGTATGGTCCTTGACAAGGAGCGGGCAAACCCCGGCATGCCAAAAAAGGTAAAGGATGCAAAGATCCTCCTCTTAAACGCGGCAGTCGAGTTCAAAAAGACCGAGGTCAGCGCCGAGATCAATATCTCCCGCCCCGAGCAGTTACAGGCTTTCCTTGACGAGGAAGCCCAGATGGTGCACGCCCTTGCAGAGAAGATCATTGCAAGCGGTGCAACGGTGCTGTTCTGCCAGAAAGGCATTGACGATCTCGCCCAGCACTATCTCACAAAAGCCGGCATTCTTGCAGTTCGCCGGGTAAAAAAGAGCGACATGGAGAACCTTGCCCGTGCTACCGGTGCAGCGCTTGTCAACAGCATCGATGCCATTTCCCCCTCTGA
>Ga0181520_10009387_pt1 | contig 13523 bp, 9 predicted proteins | sample PEATcosm2014_Bin_29_FD_132451 | JGI IMG/M metagenome (GOLD analysis project Ga0181520, IMG submission 132451) | Peatland microbial communities from MTU Mesocosm Facility, Houghton, MI, USA - PEATcosm2014_Bin02_30_metaG | ecosystem: Environmental > Terrestrial > Soil > Wetlands > Peat | place...
CAATTATTTTATTAACCAGAGCATAAGCAGACGATACATCAGTACCCCCTGCTACGGATTTATTAAAATAAGTATAAAAATCAGGAACCTCTTCGGCCTCAGTGTCATGAACAATGAACCGGCTTACGACCTGTCTTTTATATTGATACACCAGCCAGCTATTTATATATATATGCTGGGTAACTATCACTTCTGTCGGCTTACCCTGCATCGAGCCCGAATAATCTCTTAAGAAAAAGACAATTGCTTGTGATTCAAAATCCCTCTCACGTGATAAAATATGGTACATTCTATCATCAGGCGTAATTATCATTTTTGATGTATCGGGCTCTTCATCAAGCGTTATATTTCCAAGCGCAAGATTTGTTTTAACTATTCTTTTTAAAGTTGATTTCTTATCGAGAATTTGACCGTGCCCCCTATTTTTATCAGTTAATTCGTATGAAAATTTTGTTAATGATGTTCTCTTTCCTTTTTCTTTTATATTTGGCAATTCAAATTGTTCCGTAAGGATACGGCCTATTTCATAAGCTTCCGCCCCCATACCATGCTGCCCGCCTTTGCCCTGTCCTGCTCCCTGGCCTTCACCTTCATCTTCTCGAATAGGGTCTTCACCTATCACCTCTCCTTCGGTTTCATCTCCATTTCCTCCGGTCGAAGAACCTTCACCGGCTGAAGAGGCGCCATTCCAATGATAAAACTTTTCCTCACTTGCGGTAGGAATTATAATAGCTTTATCTTTGCCGTCTTTAGAAGGCTTTACAAGTTTTCCAAGTTTTATTTTTCGCGGGAAACCATCCTTCTCCCTTAATTTATCTCTTTCAAGCAATTTATCAAGAGTAAACAAACGGCTTAAAGTTGTATTTTCCGGAGAAAAATTTAGTAAGAATTCAAAATCTTTATAATCATAAAAGCCGAAATAATTTTTATTATCATCAAATGTATTTAGGTAATCATGAGATTCCGTGTGATTAATATTTTCAAGACCCGGTTCTTTTCTTATATCCATATTCATGTTTGGATCAAAAGAAATTTTCATTTTTTTAATCTGCATATTTCTTCCGCTCATTTAAGATTGATGGTCCTGTGTACAAAAGAATTCTATGGTTTTCTGTGCACAGGTTGTACAATATCCTAATTTATTTTTCATTGTAGTTACTATACGATTATACAATTTTTCATTATCCTCATTTGTCCTGTTTGCCAAAGCTCCCACCAATCCGCCGGCAGAAGCTATGTCTGAATTAAGCCTGGTATCAGTAACAGCTTTTACAAGGTCAACATTATCCATAAAATCATAATTCTTATCTGTTTGTAATCGCTGCGCATAAATTTTTCTAACCTGTCCACGGAATGATTCTTTTTGTTCCTGTGTCTTCATTTCCAGTTCACTTTCAACGGCATTAACAAAACGCTCATCTATTTTAATCGGCTGCATTTTCTTTGTTTGAGGATCACGATAAGTAATTATTTTATCCGGTCCCAGGTCTGAACGCCCCATTCCAACAATCATATTTACATACATCATCACGTCTTTTTTAATTGCTTCAGGTTCATCCATAAAAGCATTAAACATTTCGGTTCTTATACGTTTTCTGTATAAATCTTTAGCAATTTTTAAATCGTCAAAATATTTTGCACGTTCTGTATTATCCTGTACATAATCCAGAATTACTTCTTCAGCTGCTTTGAAAACATTCAGGCTGAACATGCACTTGCCTTCGTTGGTTTCAGCGTAACTGCGCTGGGTATTTATCATACGCGCAAGATCGCGCTGCCCCAATCCTTTTTGGCCAAATCGTTTGGTGGTATCGGATTCATGTTCTAGTTGATCAACCAATTCAGCAAGTGTCTTTACACTTTTTTCGCCTGCAACTTCACCGGCAGAAAGTTTCATCATCTCGACAGGTGTAAGCTTATCATCGGAACGGGGCAACCGGCTTAATGTAACAATAACTGAGAGCGTATAAGACAGGTTGGGATCTATATGAAGTTTTTCTCCCATAAAGGTTGTTTTGTCGCCCTCACCAAGAGCATACTTGGTTAACTCTTCCTGAAGTTTATAATTTGTATTATGTGCAACATAACAGAATTTGCACCTGTCAAGAATCGGTTTTTCTTCATCATTAGCGCGGTAATTCTGAACATCCGCATTATTACTTGTAGCAATAATAACGGTATCTATTGGCCATTTGAAAGCATCTATCTCTATTACCCGGTTCTGTACAACGCCTAGGTATATTTTTAGAAGATCAGTTTTGTTCTTGAATATTTCATCGGCAAAATGAATTCCGCCTCCCCCGACTCTTGCCAACGCTCCTCTTCTAAGATCAAACCGGTAAGGATTATTTGAGTTGGTAATATGCAGCAGGCGTTGAATACTTTCCTCACCAACAAGGTCGACACCGCTGCTTGTAAGCTTATCTTTAGCAGGGTATTTACCGGTAATAGTTCCCTGAGTTTCACTAATCGGGACTTTAACCACGTCAATACGCTCTTTAACTTTTTCAATATCCCCGTTAAAATAATTTTTCAAATCCCTTAATATAAATTCCGTATCTGCTCCAAGCGGGCGGTAATTTCTAAATAATTTATCAATTTCTGATTCAATAAATCCGGCTTTAGACAGGTATTCTTTATTTTCTTCTATATCTTCATATAGATTCATCATTAATATCACCGGATCTTCGAAAGTTTGAGATTCAATCTCCCTTATCTTTCCGTATCCTTCCATATCGGCCGGGAGAATTATTCGAAAAGTATATTTGTTATTTTCAGGTATAGAGATAAATTTGCGGTACATTGATGAAAGATAGTCGACAAAAAATGTTTTGCCGTTACCGGGCTCGCCAACAAGTACAAAGGCCATTTCTTTGCTTTCACCATTTTCTGCGGCATCTTTTATAAATGCAACAAATTTATTTATTACATCAAAAAGCCCTATAATATGTTTTTTGCCCATACGAAATTGCAGAAAATCATAGGTATTCCTGCCATTAACCAGGATAGGTTTAATAAAACTTGAATCACTAAACAACATTTGCGCAAGCAGTTCAAATGCATTTTCAAACTTATGCTTACCTTCTTTTAATTCTTTCAGGTAGGAATCAATTGTTTTATTTTTATCCTGCATATCGCTTCTCCCAATCTTTAATATTTTTTTATTTATTTCCTAGAATATCGCCAAAAGTATAGGATATATTAAACCTTAATTCTTGTATTTACAATACCGAAATTGTATCCATATATTCCGCATTTTAGTAATTTATTTTTTAAAGCAATTACTTATTTAAATACTATAAATCTATTTGTTATAACGTAAATAATCTATTGTAAATAGTAAGTATACTTCAGCACATCTTTAGTAATTTCAATTTATACGAGTTATTCGAAATTTGTTTTAAATAAATTAATTGGTTTATATTGTGATATATATCTATTTGCAATTATCTGGATCTTCCGGGATGCTTTTAATCGGCACCTTAGATATAGATTAAACAGTTACTTATTTATTGAATATAATATTGATATGGGAACTCAGGTTGAAAAAACCAGGTTTAAAACTTTTCTTTTTTATGCTTTGCTTTATTATACCATCAGGAAACTTTGTTTACGGTTTAAATAAAACCAAGTCCGTTAACGAAAAATCGGATACAATAAATAACGGCGGATATTACTTATCATCAACAGGTACAATAAAAATACTGATAATTTTTACTCAATTTCCGGATGATAATTTTGACACTGCAAATTTATCCTGGCCCAAAAACGGATCCCCTTACAATATTAATAAATGGGTAGATTCTATATGGACATCAAATCCAACTAAAGGCTCTTTAACACATTACTTTAATGAAATGTCATTTAATAAATTACATGTTATTGGTAAATCAGTGTGGATTAAAACTCCACATGAACGAAGATGGTACATAGCTAATAATTGGCAAAGGTACAACATACAAAAGGATGTTCTCCAAGAGTTAAATAAGAAAATGGATTTTGCAGAATTTGATAATTGGACTTTTAAAACTACGTATAATCAAATAAACAAACCTGATGGTTATGTTGATCTTGTATTTTTTGTTTGGCGGAATATATCCCATGACTTACCTAATTCACCATTTGATTCAGCCTCATTCGTGTTCAATAAATTAAAAATGGGCAGGGATGCTTCGCTGAACGGCGGCGGATATGATCCTGATATAATCCTTGACAAAGGTTTAAGAAAAATAAACCCTAATACACTCGGCGGAGGTGTAACACTGACCGATTATTTTTCTGAAAATATGTTCAGGTTCGTTATACATGAATTTGGTCATTATCTTGAAGGTAATAATTCTATGCATGTAGGTTTTGGTTTTTGGGGGATGTGCTCTGCTTGGGGGATAAAAAGCTTTGTTATTAACTCATTCGAGAGATATTTATTAGGTTGGAGTAAGCCCAAAACCATCTATGCAAATTCTCCTCAGATTTTAAACACTACACTAAAAGATTTTATCACAACCGGTGATAGTTATAAACTTGTCATAAATGATTCAACCAGTGAGTCTTTTCTAATCGAGAACCATCAGAATTTATCTTATTGGGAAAATAACCAGCTTTATGGAAAAGTTGAAAAAGGGGTATATGTAATTCGAGAGGATGGGCCTGAAGGATCTCGTTTGCAGGCAATTCCGGCAGAAGGCAGATATGATTGGGCCGTAAATCAGATGGCAAAAAATCCATGGGGTTCAGGAGAACTTCCGGTCTTTCAACAACTCGGTCAAGACAGAGAAACCGGTTATCATGATTTACAATTTATCCCTTGGAACTGGAAAGGAATAAAACAGAATCCTCAACCTATTCATTTAATGGAAGATTCAGTTACCGGTAAATCAAAAATCGATGTTCGTTTTAACGGTGATGGCAGAGATGCTTTCAGAATGGATTATAAAGATGAGTTCACACCCTGGTCTAATCCTAATAATCAGAGGGCCAATGGTAAAACAACGAACTACGGATTCAAATTAAAGGAAGTAGACAGCAAGGGTGTTTATCATCTTGATATTTATACGGATCTCGATGAGTATTGTATTAACCACGATGCAATATTGTCCACCGGGGAATGGCATATCTCACATAATGTAATATTGAATAAGGGAATTACCTTTACTATTCAACCAGGTACCAAATTAATATTTAGCAATAATTCATCATTCATCATATATGGCAAATTAATAGCCGCAGGCACAGAAAAAGATCACATTACTTTTCGTAATCAGGATTCAACCAGAACTCAAATAATTTTTTCCGGTAAAGATGATTCAGGAACTTTAATAAATTATTTAGAATTAAATAAAGAAATTATTATACAACAGATAAATGGCTCTAATGTTATTCCAATGAATTTAATATATAAGAATTGATTAAAACAGAATTACAATATTTGATATCAAACTTTAAATATGTTTAAAATAAAAAGCCCAATGATCGGGCGACCATCGGGACTTAGTTCTTTTTACTCAAAAGGCAGGGGAGAACCTTTTGAAAGAACCGAGAGAAATTTAATCGATAGAATAAATCTATGCAAGTGATTATTGCATATTCGCAAGGTATTGTGATACAAAGAACAACCGGTTATTTATAATAAAGATTTAATTTAATTCAATAAATGTATTAAAACTTATTTCTTATTAATCGATTGATAAAATTTATTTATTTAATATTGCTATATTAAATATTAAAAAAGTGAAACCATCATTTATAAGAATGATATTAATATTCTTTTTCATTGAAGCTTTATAAATGTTTGTATTTAATACAATATTTTATGTTTATGAATATAATATTTTGTAAACATTTTTTTCCCAACTTTAAACAATTACTTATATAACTGACTTATGTTATTAAATGATGATAATAAATACCCGGAAATTCAATTTCCTTGCGAATGGTCATATAAAATAATTGGCTTAGATGTAAATAAAATTCTAAATGCTGTTGAGGAAGCTGTATTGGGTTTGAATTATGATGTAACTCCATCCAACATAAGCAAAAATGGGAAATATGTTAGTTTGAATTTGAGACTTGAACTGCCAAATGAAGCCGTCAAGAATTTAATATACGAAAAGTTAACTCAAAGCCCTGATATTAAATTTATATTGTAAGTAATGACAAATTCATGTTAGATCATCCAGCCAAATATTCTTATGACGTAATAATAATCGGCAGCGGAGCTGCGGGATCTGCCGTCATATTGAGTGGTCGTTGTGAGGCTGAATCACTCATTCAATCGAACCTGGATGAAATTATAGCAGTCCAAGTATACAATCAAAAAATTTTCAATTTAATTTTAAAAAAGCGTTGTTATGCAAAGATGATTTCTAATTTAATCTATTCCTTTCCCAAACTCCATTCTTTTTTATTTGCTAATTATGGCCGGAAATTAAGTGAAATCATTACAGATATTTTTTCAGGGAAAAAGAAATACAGCACATTGTTTACAAGTGTTGAATTTTATTTAAAACTGATTAAATATTTTCTTAATAATCAAAAGAATCATCCGGCAAATAAACCAGACTCTCAATGTGCATGATAAAGAATCCTCAAATTTATATTTCAATGGAAACAATAATTTATGATTGATAATTTTAAACATATTATCTGGGACTGGAATGGAACTCTTTTCAATGATGTTGAATTAAGTGTTGATATAATAAACAATATTTTGCAAAATATGAAATTAAAACAGTTATCTATTACCCATTATAAGAACATTTTCACTTTTCCGATACGAGATTATTACAAAGAAGCAGGCATTGATTTTGAAAAATACTCTTTTGAAGAAACAGGCGGTTCATGGATTAATGAATATGAAAAACGAAAACTTGAAGGGTTTCTGTATGAAGGGGCTGTGGAGGCACTTCAATTTATATTCGATAAAGGACTGGAACAATCCATTTTATCAGCTTATTCCCAAATAACCCTTGTAGATATTGTCCGTCACTTTAATTTAGAGCATTTTTTTTCTTACTTAACGGGCTTGAATAATATATATGCCGACAGTAAGATTGAACTGGGTAAAGAGTTTATGAAAAATATTGTACATAGTAAAGAAGAAGTGCTGCTCATTGGCGATACCGTGCATGATTATGAAGTTGCAAAAGAAATCGGAGTAGTATGTATGCTGATAGCAGATGGCCACCAAAGTAAAGAAAAACTATCAGTTTGTGGTGTGCCGGTATTAGACAATATAAAAGAAATTTGTAACTATTAGAAATTTCATACGTATTTTATAAAAAATTATTTATGTGACATGTCGTAATTGATTTTTATAATAATATTTTTATTTTACTTCCAGCTTTGCGGATAATTATAGCCCCTTTCTTCCATTATTAAGTCATAATAATTAACTAATATCCTTTTCTAAAAAGGGACTAAATAATTGATATCAAGCTCTAATTTATTAACATCAAATAAAAAAAAGGCAGGCTAATGAAAAGAAGCATCTTTTACATCATTGTGTTTGTTCTTGCAGGATTCTTTCTCTTTCTGCAGATAAATTGTTCGTCAAAAAAGGAAATGTCCAATGATGAACTTATCGCACGAGGAAAATATATCGCCAATATAGGCGGGTGTAACGACTGTCATTCACCCAAATTAATGACCCAAATGGGACCTGTGCCTGATACAACAAAACTTTTGTCCGGTTACCATGAAACCCTTCCCATTTTACCCATTGATACAAGTTTAACTTCTCCGGGTAAATGGATAATTACTAATGACGAATTAACCAAATGGGTAGGCCCATGGGGCATTACTTTTGCTGCTAATATAACACCCGACTCGGCTACCGGTATAGGCGCATGGACGCTTGATAATTTTACTGCCACAATGCGGACCGGAAAGCATCTTGGAACGGGAAGAATGATATTACCCCCAATGCCGTGGCAAAGTGTTGGTCAACTTTCAGATGAAGATATGAAAGCTCTTTTCACATACATTCAATCGGTTCCCGCAATTAATAATAGAGTACCAAACCCGGTTCCACCCAATTTTGCCGGCGACAAAAATTTTAACAAATAGTCAAAGGGAGCTAATACTCCCTTTATAATAACTTGAATTCCCTGCTATTTATCAAGCTGCATATATATTTATATTAGATTATTAATTAATATTGCAGAATAATATTTTAATAGTTAGTTTAAGGGTAATAATTGCTATTCATAATTAGGGTTTGGGGGAAATATGATTCATAAAGTCACAACAAGAAAAATTAATCTTAAGAATGATTATCCGAATAAAGTAATACTCTTTAACTATTTCAATGTAATAATAGCTTTGGGAATTATTACAACTTTATTTATAATCAGCCATTTTAATTATTTGCTTTTTCATAGTATTGTAGAGGGGCTCAGCATTGTAATTGCCTGCGGAATCTTCATGGTTGTATGGAACTCGCGAAAATTTATTGAAAATAATTTTTTTATTGTAGTAGGTATTGCTTACGTTTTTGTTTCCGCTATAGATTTTTCCCATGCAGTTTCTTATAATGGAATAGATATATTTCCGGGAAAAAGCGCTAATCTATCGACACAATTATGGATAGCTGCCCGTTATCTTCAGGCCATATCATTATTAATTGCACCTCTATTAATCGGCCGGAAAATACAAGTATCTCAAATTATAATACTTTATTTTGCAGCGGTAATTTTGATCTTCCTGTCAATATTTTACTGGCAAATCTTTCCAAATTGTTTTATCGAAAGCAGAGGATTAACTCCATTTAAAAGATCAAGTGAATTTGTAATTTCTCTTCTATTTTTAGCTTCCATTATATTATTATATAAAAAGAAGGATAACTTCGACAATCAACTTTTTGATTTAGTAATCGCATCGAATATTATTAATATCGCTTCAGAACTTAATTTTACTTTTTATGAAACTCCATACAGTATCCCGAATTTAACCGGACATCTATTAAAAGTTGTATCTTTTTATCTAATATACAAAGCCATTGTTGTATCAGGGTTGAAAGATCCATTCAACGTACTCTTTAGAAAATTAAAGCAAAAAGAAGAGGCTCTTCAGTTAACACGTTTTTCTATCGATCACGCCGAAGGGCTTTTTTTCTGGATAAAACCGAACGGTATGATTTATAATTTTAATAATACAGTAGTTAATAAGCTGGGTTATTCAAGAGAGCAATTATTCCGGATGTCATTCTTTGAACTTTTCCATGATAACGATTTAAAAATTTTTATGGAACCAAAGGATAAATCGAATCATTCGAAATCTTATGCAATTGAACACAGCTTGGTCACGGCGGAAGGTACCCTGCTTGAAATGGAGATTGAATTAAATTATCTTGAATTTGAGGACACTGAATACTATTGTGCTATAGCACGGGATATTACCGAAAGAAAAAGAACTAATGAGAAACTTTTGGAGAGCGAAGCACGTTTTCGTAATCTTGCCGATACGGCCCCGGTAATGATTTGGATGACTGATGATTCAAACCAATGTAATTATTGTAATAAAAGATGGCTGGAATTTACCGGACGAAAAATTGAACAAGAATTTGGTTACGGCTGGATGGATTTTATTCATCCTGAAGATAAATCTAACTATATTGATAAATTTGCATTATCTTTTAATTTGAAAGAAGGATTTAATTCAGAATTCCGTTTCAGAAGATGGGACAGTGAGTATAGATGGATTCTAAATACCGGGATACCGAGGTTTACATCAGACGGCAGCTTTCTTGGGTATATAGGTTCATGCATTGACATTACAGAATTAAAACAATCCCGTGAGCAACTGGAAAGTTCTCTAAATGAGAAAGTTGTTCTGCTAAAGGAAATTCATCATAGGGTTAAAAATAACCTGCAGGTAATATCAAGTTTATTTAATCTCCAGTCGGACTATATCCATGACGGTGAAGCGAAAGTAATCTTCAAAGAAAGCCAGAACCGCGTTAAATCTATGGCATTAATTCATGAAAAATTATACTTATCTAAGAATGCATCGTGTGTAAATTTCTCAGATTACATACGGGATTTAATAACAAATCTATTAAATTCATTCAGATTTGAATTGAACGTTATTGACCTGGAATTAAAAATCGACAACCTTGAATTAAACGTAGACCTGGCTGTGTACCTGGGATTAATAGTAAATGAACTGATTTCGAATACTTTTGAGCATGCCTTCCCCGATAACAAGGGATTTGACGGTAGTAAAAGCAAACTATTTATTAAATTAAGTAATGTTGAAGACAGAAAGTATGCTATGCTTATAAAGGATAATGGCTGCGGGTTTCCGGCATCTTTAAATTTTCGCGATACAAACTCTTTAGGAATGCAGATCGTGATTTCATTAGTGGATCAAATTAGAGGTACAATTGAACTAAATAGAGAATGCGGAACTGAGTTTCTTCTTACATTTGATACAAAGAATTAATTTTATAAGTATTTTTTTAGATTTGTACTGAATAATTTTCATTATTAAATACACAAGATCCATTTTATAAATTTATTAATGTCCACCAGAATGAACAAAAAATCGAATGCTTCAGTATGGCTTCACCATCTTCATGAAGAAATTGATGCTGCATTCTTGTACCGTGTTTTAGCCGAAATGATCAACGATGAAATTAAGAAAGAAATCTACCTTAAACTTGCCTCTATTGAAGATAAACATGTTATAGTATGGAGCGACCTTCTTCATAAGAGTAATGTCCGGATTAGAAGCCGGAATCCATCTGTACAGGCAAAAATATTGGCCTGGTCAAGTAAGAAGTTCGGAACCTGGATTCTATCTTATGCATTGATGAAAGAAGAGGCAACTGAAGTAAAATCATATCTTGGCTTATATAAAAACAGCGGAGATGAGTCAACAAGAACTGCAGCATTACGCCTTGCTAAAGATTCTGCCCAGCATGCTAATAAATTAATGGATATCAAGGGTACAAGTGATGAACCATGGCATCGTTCGGAATCAGGCGGCCTATTAAGAAATATTGTTTATGGATTTAACGACGGATTAACAGCTAATTTTGGTTTAATAGCCGGGGTAATAGGAGCAAGTGTTGCTCCCCATATTATTTTAATTTCGGGTATTTCGGGAATGATTGCAGATTCATTGTCGATGGGCGCTTCCGGTTATCTTGCTGCTATGAGCGAAAAAGAGGTATACGATCATGAAAGAGAAATGGAAAAAGAGGAAATACTTTTAATGCCCGAATTGGAAACAGAAGAATTGGCATTAATTTATGAATCAAAAGGATTGAATAAAGAAGAAGCAGCTGCCCGCGCAAAAGAGACTATGAAGGACCCTGAACAAGCGTTGGAAGAAAAAGTTCGAGAAGAACTTGGTATAGGTGAACGAAGTTTGAGCCCCCTTAAAGAAGGCTGGATAACGGGTACAGCTACCGCAGTTGGCGCTTTAATACCTGTTTTCCCTTTTATTTTCAGCAAAGGATTAATCGCAATCTGGACATCTTTTATAATTGCCATGGCTGCCCATTTCGGTGTAGGTGCTGCCCGCAGTTTCTTTACCGGAAGAGGTATCTTCCGAAGTGGTTTCGATATGTTTATTGTCGGCTTCGGTATTGCAGCAATAGGATATTTCATCGGTCAATGGATTTCAAAAATGTTTTAGTGTTGACGCTGTTTTTCTAAAGGCTAAAATAGAATTATGAACTTTTATAGAGCGGAATCTGTAAGCCTCCGGATCAAAACATTGTGGGCAGTGATATATTTGTTGGGAAAAGATCCTCCCCCCTTTTAATTTAACTCTAAATTCCCTTCCTTTTATTCAAAATAAAAATTAAATCTTTTTTACGATATTTATACTTGAATTTTTATTTAAGTTGATAGTATCATATTTAACTTTTAAATGGTCACTAAATGAATTTCCCAAAAACGAAATACTTTAGGATTATTCATGCTTGAATTATTGTATAAAAATGAATTTATATAATAGCATAAATTCTGAATTTATCGGATAATAATATAAACTTATAATTTTTGATTATTGTAATATGGATTTAAAATTAAACAATTCAGATGCTTATGCCGCGTTAAGAATTAAGGACTTTAGATGGTTTGTTTCAGCTCGTTTCTTATTGACTTTTGCTATCCAAATGCAGTCGGTCATTGTAGGATGGCAAATTTATCAAATCACTCATGATGCACTATCTCTGGGACTGATAGGCCTGGCAGAAGCAATTCCTTTCATTAGTTTTTCATTGTTTACCGGACATGTTGCGGATGTAGTTAGCAGAAAAAAAATAATAATTTTTTCAAATCTTGCCTACTTTTTCTGCGCTATCATTCTTTTAGTTGTTTCGACCCAACTTAATTCACTTCTTTATCAATATGGAGCAAGTCCAATTTTCATCATTATTTTTATCACCGGTATAGCCCGCGGATTCTTATCACCTGCCCAGGGCGCCTATGCTGCACAGCTTGTTTCGCCCGACTTATTCGGTAATGCATCAACCTGGAATAGTCTCGCCTGGCAATCTGCGGCTGTAATGGGACCAGCTATAGGCGGCTTGGTCTATGGCTTTTTAGGAATAGGTTATGCTTATATAATAGTGGTCATTTTAACGGCAGCAGGATTTATCTTTTTTACACTTGTATCTAATAAGCCGTTGCCGGAACGAATTGTAAAAGAATCAATTATAAAAAGCCTTTCCCACGGGTTAAAATTTGTATTCAGCAATCAAATTATTGTAAGCGCCATTACCCTGGACATGTTTGCGGTGTTCTTCGGAGGAGCAGTTTCAGTTTTACCTATTTTTGCCGATCAGGTTTTACATACAGGTGCGAAGGGATTAGGCCTTTTAAGGGCTGCCCCGGCCGTTGGAGCAATTATTATGTCTATTGTCCAGGCACATCACCCGTTTTTTAAGAATGCCGGGCGAAATCTATTAATTTGTGTCTTCGGATTCGGTATTTCAATAATTTCATTTGCAATATCAAAAAATTTTTACTTATCTATATTTGTCTTAATGATTAGCGGCATGTTTGATAATGTAAGCGTTATTATACGAAGTACTATAATACAGTTATATACTCCGAATGAAATGAGAGGGAGGGTATCAGCAGTAAATGGTATTTTCATAGGATCATCAAATGAGCTGGGCTCATTTGAATCCGGTGTTGCAGCAAAATTGCTGGGGTTAATTCCCTCGGTAATTTTCGGCGGCAGTATGACACTTGTTGTAGTTGAAGCAGTGAAAAGATTTGCACCAAAATTAAAAAAGCTAAGACTCTAGATATTTTATTTTTTATCCTTTTAAATTATTAACTGAAGTTACACAGATATTAAAAATTTTTTTTAAGTAGCCCCGGGTTTTAACTCGGGGGAATAATCAAGCCCCAACTTTATTGGCTTCAGCCACAATTTTCATATCATTTTTGCTTGAGCCGGAGGCTCATTCGCCTCTGGTGGAAAAGCCGAACATGTTTTGTAATTTAGCAACCCCGACATAAATGTCGGGGCTACTTTAAACCACATTTGCGTAACTTCAGTTA
>Ga0181520_10009389_pt1 | contig 13520 bp, 14 predicted proteins | sample PEATcosm2014_Bin_29_FD_132451 | JGI IMG/M metagenome (GOLD analysis project Ga0181520, IMG submission 132451) | Peatland microbial communities from MTU Mesocosm Facility, Houghton, MI, USA - PEATcosm2014_Bin02_30_metaG | ecosystem: Environmental > Terrestrial > Soil > Wetlands > Peat | place...
CAACGTTGCCCCGGTCGGATCGTGGCGGCGGTGGAGGCCGGGTGCAACTGGCCGTGGCTGGTCTGCGGCTTGCTCAAGCCGGACAACCGCAGGCCGCCGGTGCGCTCGCTGTTCGGCACGACCGGTCACGCGTGGCTGGCGCAGGTGGAACTGCCGGCGCCGTTCCGGAGCACGTTGAACGGGCGGCTGGCGGTCGAGGCCGAGGCGGCTCGGCAAATCGAGGGCTACGAGAGAGAGTTGTGGCCGCTGTCCCAGCGCACGCCGTTGATGCGCGTGATCGCGGCCTTGCCGCAAGCCGGGCCGTGCACCGCGACCACCATCGTCCTCGCATCGGGCGACCTGGCGCGGTTCCGGCGCACCGACGCGGATGTGGCGCACTGCGGCTTGACGCCGTGGACGTCGGTCAGCGCCGGGAAGAGCCATCCCGCCGGCTAGTGCCCGCTGAGCCAGGCGGCGTTGAAAGAGGCCTACGCCGAATGGGCGTTTCGCCCGTTGACCCACGGTGCCCCCGGGATGAGCCAGGTCGTCGCGAGCTACGGCGATCACGCGGTGGGCGAGACGAAGATGATGTTGGGACGCAAATTGGCCGCGGCGGTCCGGGCGATGGCCGTCCGCGGGGAGGATTTTGCGGTGAATCGTTTGGTCCGGCTTGCCGCCGCAGCGGCGTGACCGCACCCGGAGAACGACGCCCGTGGCGGAGCACCTTTGATCCTTGAACCGTCGCCCGGCAACGAGCTCCCTGATAGGATCAACCGGATCATCGGGATCAATGCACCAGAGTTGATGTTTCGCGTAACGCGGCGGGCTATGGCTTACTGTTCACCGTCGAGCGCCGTCAACGCATCCGCCAGCCCCACGTATTCCGCCGCCGTAAGCTGCTCGCCACGGCGGCCGCCGTCGATGCCGCCGGCGGCGAGGAGTGCGTTGGCGACCTCCTTGCCGAAGCCGGCGCTCAGGGCATTGCGCAGGGTTTTGCGGCGCTGGCCGAACGCCGCGCGCACGACGCGTTCGAGGTCGCGCTCCTGACGCGGGAGCAACGCGCTCGGCCGCGTGAAATCGAGGCGGAGCGCCGCCGCATCCACTTTCGGCCGCGGGCGAAAAACGCTCGCCGGCAGGCGGAACAGGCGTTCGCGCGCCGCGAACAGCCCGAGATGAATCGTGAGCGAGCCGTACTCTTTGCCGCCGGGGTCGGCGCAGATGCGGTCCACAAGTTCGCGTTGCAGAATCAGCGCCGCCTGCGACAGCGCGCGGCGATGGGCCACGAGATGAAAGAGGATCGGGCTCGACAGATAAAACGGCAAATTGCCGACGACGGCCAGCCGGCCGCCGCGTTCGCGGGCCAGCGCCGTCAGATCGACCTGCAAAATGTCGGCGTGCAGCAGCGCGACGCGATCGCCGTAGCGTTCGGCGAGTTGCGGGATCAGCCGGCCGTCGATTTCGACGGCGACGGGCCGCGCGCCGCGCGCCAGCAAATGGTCGGTGAGCGCGCCGGTGCCGGCGCCGATCTCGACGACCCGTTCGCCGGCGGCCAGCGGCAGCGCGGCGACCAGTTTCGCGGCGAGGTTGCGATCGACGAGGTAGTTTTGCCCGAGGCTTTGTTTCGGCGGGGCCGTCGGCGAGAGGCTCAATCCTGGCCCCGGTCGGTGATGATGCGCGCCTGCCGGCGGCGCACGCGAAGGACGGCGAACTTGATGGGGAAATAGCCGATCAGCGCCGTGCACAGGCCGAGGATCGCGCCGCCGAGCATCATCGGCAGCAGCATGTTCCAACCGAGCGCGACCATTTTGCGAAAGGTGAGATCGAGGAACGGCGCCTCGCCGAGGCGTGAGCCGCCGACGAGCCATGTGCCCAGCGCGTAGTCGGCCCAGAGCATCGGCGGGATGGTCAGCGGGTTGCAGAGCCACGAACCGAGGTAAACGGCCGGTAATTTGGCCCGAAGAAGAAAGCCACTCGCCAGCGACACGAGGCTGTGCGTGCCGATGAGCGGAAACCAGGCGACCCAGAAGCCGACCGCGAACGACCGCGCAATCACCGCCGGCGAACCCTGCATGCTGATGAACTGCTCGTAAAAATCGTGCGCCTTGGCCTTGAACCAGTTCATCGCGGGGCCTCGGCCAGCGAGGCGTAGCCGTTGAGCGTCAACGCCGAGCGTTCGCCGGCCGCCAGACGGCGATAGCCGGCCGCGGCGATCATCGCCGCGTTGTCCGTGCAATAGGCCGGCGCCGGGACGGTCAGCGCCATGCCGCGCCGGTTGCACGCGGCGGCGGCCTGCTCGCGCAGCCGGCGGTTGGCCGAGACGCCGCCGCAGATCACCAGCCGCGGAATGCCCGTGCGTTCGAGCGCTGCGAGCGCCTTGCCCACCAGCACGTCGACCACCGCCGCCTGAAACGACGCCGCGAGGTCGGGCGTCGAAAGACCGGCCAGACCGCCGGCGTCCTCGATCAGGCGCCGGATGGCCGTTTTCAGGCCGCTGAAGCTCATCGCCAAATCGTCGCTGTGCAACATCGGCCGCGGCAAACGGCAGGCCGCGGGGTCGCCCTGCTGCGCCGCGCGGTCGATGGCCGGGCCGCCGGGAAAACCGAGCCCGAGCAGCTTGGCGGCCTTGTCGAAGGCCTCGCCGGCCGCGTCGTCGACGGTCTGGCCGAGCAGCCGCATGCGGAAGAAATCGACCACCTCGTAAAGGTGCGAATGGCCGCCGGAGACGACCAGCGCGACGAAGGGGAAGGTCGGCGCCTCGCTATCGAGAAACGCCGCGGCGATGTGGCCTTCGAGATGGTTGACGCCGAGAAACGGCAGGCCGCGCGTGTAGGCGAAGCCCTTGGCGAAGCCGACGCCGACGAGCAGCGAACCGACGAGGCCCGGGCCGTTGGTCACGGCGACGGCGTCGATCTGCGCCGGCGTCAGGCCGGCCTGTTCGAGCGCGTCGGCGCAGACGACGTCGATCGCCTCCATGTGGGCGCGGCTGGCGATTTCCGGCACGACGCCGCCGAACCGCCGGTGGAAACTGTCCTGGCTGCTGGTGACGCACGAACGCACCGTGCGACCGTCGACCACGACCGCGGCGGAGGAGTCATCGCAACTGGTCTCAATGCCCAGAACGTTCATGGTTCCCTTGTTTACAGTTTTCCGCGCCGGCTGAAAAGGCGGCGAAGGATGATCAGGCGTCCACAGATTTCACAGATTAAGTCTGCCGACCGACGGCGTCCCGCCGGTCGGCGCGGTCATTTCGCTTCTTTCGCCGCAGCTTCAATCAACTGGGCGCCAGCAGCGGCAGCCAGACGTCGAAGTAATCGCGCCGCGCGTAATCGGTCTTTTTCACGCCGCGCGGCAAGAACCGCGCCGTCGCGAGCCGCAGACCCTCGTCCGAGCGCCGCGGGCTTCCAATCTGAAACGTTTGCAGCTTCAGCTTCACGGCGTTGGCCTCCGTGGTTAAAGGTTAATCAAATCGTTTGCGGGTTCAACTTCCAGACCAAGAGGGGGCGGCGAAATGCTGACGGTGACCGGCCGCGTGCGCGCCTTGGCCATTGCGGGAATCGTGCTCTCGGGCTCGGGCGGCTTCCTGATTCATTTTCGGGCGCACTGGATCGTCAAGAACGACGTATTCGTGCCGTACGGCCTCGTGCCGCTGTGCGCGGCGGTGATTTCCATCATCGTGGTCCCGTGGTTGTTCGCCGCGGGCCGGCGTTCGGATCTGGCGCAGCTTCTCAACGGCATGACGGCGATCGTCGGCGCGATCGCCATGACGCACATCATGATCGCCCACGCCAGCGCGGCGCATTTCGCCAAATCCATCTTCATCAACGGCACGCTGCCGGATTCGCTCCTGGCGTGCGGGAAATGGGTGCTGGGCCAACTGCTGTTCGAGTTCGACGCCGATCGCCTGGCCCAACGCGGCTTCGACGACCCGAGCAAACGCGCCGCATGGTGGCGCTTTCTGCGGCCGGGGTGGTGGGGAATTCATCTGGCCGCGATGGGCGGCGTCTATACCGCCGGCGTCTTCATCTTTCAATAAGCGAAAGGCAAAATCATGCTGCGCTACATCGCATTCGGCAAACCGGGCTGGTGGATCCTGCACGTCGCGGCGATCGCCGCCATGCTGGGGCTAGGCGCGTTGGTGCGCTTTCACAGCTAAAACTCAGTCGCCGAACCGCCGCCAGAACTGCGCCGCGCTGACGATCTTCACGCCGCGATGACGCTTCACGTGCAACAAATGGCGGTCGTCCGAAATCAAAAAATCGGCCTTCCCGGCGACCGCGGCGGCGATGAACTTGTCGTCGGCCTCGTGCTCGGCGACCGGCCGCGGCAACGGCGAATTCGGCATCGTCGCGGCCAAATTGCGCAGGGCCGTGCGCAACCGCGCCTTCGCCGCTGCCGGGATCGCGCCCACCCCGCGCAAGTCGTTGTTCGTCAGCACCAACTCGACTTCGCGGCGCGCGCCGGGCGAAATGAGCCAGATCAACTTGCCGTCGTAAACCTGCCGCAGAATGCAAGCCGGCGGCTCGTTGTTCGGCAACAGGCCGCTGACCAGCACGTTGGTGTCGAGCACGACGCGCAGTTTCGGCGGCGGCGCAAAACGCGCGCGCAGCCAGGCGACGGCCGCCGCGAACAGCCCGCGGCCGGGCCGGTTTGCGGTGCGAACGGTCTTTTTCTTGCGGCGGACTTTCACCAATTTCCTTCTCGTGCCGCCTCGGCCGGCGGCGTCTTTTCTTACGCCCCGCGACCGCGCAATTCAAGCATTTTTCGCATTTCGCCCGGTCGGGGCTTGCAACGCGGCGCAATCCAGACTTGAATTTCGCCATTCCGGCCGGAGCCGCGGCCGATTTTGCGAACGGAAAAATCGATGAACTTCACCACGCTTCCTTTCGCCATCTTAATGGTCGTGACGTTGGCCGCGTTTTGGGCGGTCCACCGGAACCGGACGGCCCGCGTCCTGGTGTTGATCGCCGCCAGCTACGTCTTCTACGCCTCGGCGAATCCGTGGTTCCTGATTCTGCTGCTCTACGTATCGCTACTCGATTTCTGGCTGGGCGGCCGGATCGCCCGGGCGACGAACCCGCGAACGCGCAAATGGCTGACGGCGGCGAGCATCGTGTCGAGCCTGTCGTTGCTGGTCTTTTTCAAGTACACCAATTTCTTTTTGAATGCGCCGGCCGACGCCGCGGCGCTCTTCGGCGTCGATTGGCGCCGTTTCAATTTGCCGATCCCGCAGCCGCTGGGCATTTCGTTCTTCGTGTTTCAGACGATCAGCTACATCGTCGACGTCTACCGCCGCAAGATCGAGCCGTGCGAAAAACCGCTCGACTACCTGCTGTACATCGCCTTCTTCCCCCGCATGGTCGTCGGGCCGATCGTCCGCGCCGGCCGGTTCCTGCCGCAACTGGACGCCGCGCCGCGGCTCACCAAAGAGCGCTTCGGCCTGGCGCTGTTTTTCTTGATTTGCGGCTTCGTCAAGAAACTGATCTTCGCCGAATTCGTGCGGCTGAACCTGGTCGACAAGGTGCTCGACTTGCCGACGATGTACTCGGCGACGGAGGCGTTGGCCGCGGTGTACGGCTCGGTGCTGCAACTGTATTGCGATTTCTCCGGCTACATGGACATCGTCATCGGCATCGCGTTGCTGTTCGGCCTCCAGTTGCCCGACAATTTCCACTTTCCGTTCAAGGCGCGGAACAATCGGGCGTTCTGGCGCGGTTGGCACATCACGCTGTCGACCTGGCTGCAAGACTATCTGTATATCCCGCTCGGGGGCAGCCGCGTCTCGCATTCCTGGAAGCTCTATCGCAATTTGATGATCACCATGGTGCTTGCGGGCCTGTGGCACGGCGCCGCATGGACCTACGTCCTGATGGGCGTGTCGTTCGGCCTGGGCCTCGTCGTCACCCGTCTCTTCCAAGGCAAGAAAGGCCCGCTGGACTACCTGCCGGGCGAGTCGAAGTTCCTCTACTTCGTCGACGTGTTCACGACGTTTCAATTCCTCGCGTTCACCTGGGTCTTTTACAAGGCCCGCGACGTAAGCAACCTCGTCGACGTGCTCAGCCGCTTGACGCCGTTTCTCGCCGGGGCGCCGAATTTCCTGATCGTCAAATTCGGCTGGGCGCTGGCGCACGGCGAGGATCTGCGGCAAACCGTGATGGACCACGCCTTGTTTTTGAAAAAGGCGCTGCTCGGCGTGACGAACCTGCCGCTGGCGGTCGTCGGCGTCATGGCGCTGGGCGCGTGCGGGATGTGGCTGCCGGAAAAATGGTACGAAAAAAGCAAAGCCGTTTTCGTGCGCCTGCCGTGGCCCGTGCAATTGCTGATCGCGGCGCTGGCGATGCTGGCGATTTACAAGGCGACATCCTTCCAGGTGACGCCGTTTGAATACCAGCGGTTCTGACCGTCGCTTGCATTCCGGCGATGGTTGCCTTTCAATGATAACGCTATCGGTCGACAACGGTTCGACCGCAACAACTGGAGGCGTCCATGCCGAGCCGACCAAAAACCGCCATCGCCATCGCTCTGTCCGCCGCGCTGCTGCTGACCGCCGCCGTGCTCGGCGAGCCGCGCGGGGCGGCGCAAGCGGCAGGCGACGCCGCGGCGATTCTGCAGCGCATCGCGACCGAACGCGGCGAGACTACGCGGCCGCTGGAGTACGCCCAAGGCGCACATCCGCTCGACAACTTTTTTGCGGCGCTGGCCCGGACCGCGCTGAAACAGCCTGGCGCCACCACTCGCATCGCGCACATGGGCGATTCGCTGGTCGAGATGGACCTGGTGTCCGGCGAGATGCGGCGACGGATGCAGGAGAAATGGGGCGACGCCGGGCACGGCTTCATTCACGTCAGCCGGCCGCAGCCTTGGTATAAGCCGTACGACGTGGTGCACGAACCGAGCGCGGAGTGGATCGCCTACGCGATCAACGACACGAGCCTGCCGGACCGGCATTTCGGCCTGGGCGGCGGTGTCTCGGTCGCGTACAAGGCCAAGGCCGAGGCGACCATCGGCACGGCGGACCGCGGCAAATATGGCCGCAGCGTCTCGCGCTTCGAAGTCTTGTTTCCGATCGAGCCGCAGGGCGGGCCGCTGGAAATCGCGCTCGACGGCAAGCGCGTCGGCACGGTCAACACGGCCGGCTCGCCGCCGCGCGACGCCTATGCCGTCGTCTCCGCGCCTGACGGCGCCCACAAGCTGACGCTGACGGCGATGGCCAAGAACCTGCGCGTCTACGGCGTCATCATGGAGCGCGACGTGCCCGGCGTCGTCTACGATTCATTGGGCGTCAACGGCACCGGAATCGATGCCTACCTGACAATCAACAAGGAACACTGGATCAACGAGTTGCGCCATCGCAACCCCGATTTGGTCATTCTCGGCTTCGGCGGCAATGAAGTGCGCTCGAACTACAAGCCGGAGGCGGTCCGCGGCAACGTCAAGGCCGTCGTAAACATCGTTCGCGGGGCGCTGCCGAACGCTTCGATCCTGCTGGTCGGGCCGCTTGATTCCGCGGTAAAGCAAGGCACGTCGATGGTCAGCCCGGCGATCCTGCCGCAAATCATCGCGGCGCAACGCGAGGCCGCCAGCGAATTGAAGATCGCCTACTGGAGCCTGTTCGACGCCATGGGCGGCGCCGGCTCGATGGCCCGCTGGTATGAAGCCAGTCCGCGCCTCGGCGCCGGCGATCTGGTGCACCCGACCCCGAAGGGCGGCGAGGTGCTCGGCGACATGTTCTTCCGGGCGATGATGCAGGGCTTCGCGGAATATCTCGAACGCGCCGGCGTGCCGGCCGCCGCGGCCCCGCCGCCGCCGGCGAATACGATGGAGCGAGTCGACGTCAAGTAGTCGGTCATCGGCAATAAGGCCTGCCGCGAGAGCGGCATGTATCTGTATCAGGCGGACGGCACGACCCTGAAATTCGACGACGCCAGCAGCAAGAAGATCGTCGATTTTCTGGGGAAGAAGGACTCCAAACTGCAAGTCACGGTGAAAGCGACGAAAAACACCGACGGTTCCTACGCGCTGGTCTCGATCGCGAACCAATAGCGCCGCCCCACGAGGCGGGAAATCCGTAGCATCGAGATCGCCTAGTCACCTCCATTGGCGTGCGGTTCACGGCGCGTTTTCGGCCGGAGACAACAGGTCGCGGCGCAGATAGATCAGGAAGTCGAGGCGGTCGACGATCAGGCGGTATTCGGCGTCCAGCGCCGCCGCGAAGCTGGGAAACTCCGCCAGGGCGGCTTGGCTGTCGCGCCGGCCGCCGTTCTGCGGCAGCAGGCGGTCGTTTTTTCGGATGACGACGAACTCCGGCGGCGCGGCGCGGAAGCGGCCCAGGAAATCCTGTCGCGCCCACTCGTCGGCGCGCAACAACGCGGCGTGATTCCAGTAATTGTCGAACGGCTTGAGCCCGCTGTAATGCCACAACCCCGGCTCGGCCCCCCAGACAAACGCCCGCCATCGACCGCGGGCCCGGCGCTGCAGCACGCCCGAGATTGCGCGCACCGCCGGGTATGAAAACGAGGTGTCCGGATCGACGAAAACCCGGCCACGATCGACAATGTTCGCGCCCGCCAGGTAGAAACGAAAATAAGTCCATTGCCGCCGCGCGCCGGCCCACGGGCTAAGGAACAACAACACCGCCGTCACCGCAACGGCCGCGACACGATTGGCGCCGTTGCCGGCGGTCTGCGCCTCGAGCCGCGCGGCGATTTCGGCCACGATCACGCCCGCGCCGATCGCCAGCGGACCGAAGAGGAGCGCGCGATCGCCCGGCCAGCCGAATGCCTCGGCGCACAGGGCAAATCCGAGGGCCGAAAGCAGCAACGGAACGGCGGCGGCCCGGCGGCGCGGCGTGCGCCAGACCAGCCCGGCCAACAATAGCACCGTTAGCCACTCCGTCCCCGAATACGACGCGGGGCGTGAGAATCCCAACGCGGCGAACGTGGGTACGAGCGCGCGGTAGGCCGTCGCCTGGCCGACCGTGAATGCTCCGGCGACAAACAGCGCCGGAACCGCGAGCAGGAAGGCAATCAACAGCGCGGCGTCGCGGCCCACCCGCGGGCGTTCGGCGCCCGGCCGCCATTTCTCGCAGGCGATACAGACGACGGCCGCCCAGGTCGCCGCGGCGGCGAACAGCGCGGCGACGCCCAGCGCCAACCCGGCGGCTGCCGCCCGGCTACGCGTGCGATTCTCCCCCGCCGGCCCCCAGAAGCCGAACGCGGCGATCAGCGGCAGCAGCGCCAGCCCGGCCGGCTGCAACGATCGCGTAAAGCCGCCCGCCGTGCAGTGCATCGCAAAAATGACGGCCGCCGGAATCGCCGCGGCCGGCTGGCGCGACCATTCGGCCGCGGCCATCGCCAGCGCCAACGCCGCCAGCGTCATCCAGAGCCATTCGGCCCGGCGTGCGTCGTCCTCGAGCGGGCCCGCGAGGCGGCGCGCCGCCAACATCCAGAGCGTCATTCCCGCCGGCTGCCCCGACCACGCAACCGCGCCGGCCGGCGAGCCGTCACCGATCTCCCGCGCGGCGACGGCGTATTGCGCCTGATCGCGCCCGAACGGCAGGGCTTGCAACGGCGCCAGGATCGCCGCGGCCAGCGCGGCGGCCGCGAAGATGGCGACCCAAGTTCGCCATCTGGAGCGGGATTCGGGATTCGGGATTCGGGAATTTCCGCGCGTGTCACTCGGAGCCGCGGAGGGCGCTGCAGAGGATGAGCCTAGCAAAGATTCTGTGCGGCTTTGCGCGTCGGAGCCGGTCCCGAGCGCAGCCGAGCGATGTGAGGCCCGAAATTCCGCATTCCGCATTCCGCATTCCACATTCGGCCTCACCGTTGCCCGGCAAGGTGGTCGATGATCGCGTCGACCTCGTCGGCGCCGGGCCGCTGGCCGCCCGGGCCCGCCGGCGGGCCGCCGCGGCGCATTTCCGCGATCTTCTGAAACAGCTCCTCGTTGCTGCGGGCGGTGAACACGCGCCAGATCCACGCCGCGTCCGTCTCGTCCAGCGGCGTGAATGCCGCCCACGCGGGCGAGCCGAGCAAGTCCTTGCGCAGCAGGCCGATGACGCCTTTGGCGTACGTCTCGCCGCTCCAGCGGCCGCGCTGCAAATCCAGCCACCGCTCGGCCCCGCCGCGGCGAATCGGCAGCCGCTCGTCGAGCCGCATCCAGACCAAGGCGTACTCGCGGGCTGTGCGCGGGTCGGACAGCAGGTTCTTCTGCGCCTCGGCCCCGATGTTCGACATGATCCACTTCTGCAGGCCGTCGACGCCGGCAGGCATCAAGCCGGGCCACGACAGAATCAACTGCGGCGCGCGCTGCATCACGTAATCGATGTCATATTTCTCGTGCCCGGTGATCCCCACGCCGGTCGGAGCCGGCGCGTGCGCGATATGGACGTCGGTCAGCCCCACCAGATCGAGGATGTACCGGTGCGAGAAGTAGCCAAGCGCCCCGATCGGCACCGTGGCGATCACCGCGTCCGGCGGCGTGTCGGCCGGCAGCATCGCGGCGATGCGCTGCCAATCCTGCGTGTTCTGCACGATGAATTCGTGCACCAAGCCCTGCGGCGGCACGCGGCCGATGAAGTAGACGAATTGGCAAACGATGAACAGCGCGGCGGCGATGGCGATCTTGACCGGTCGCGGCCGCTCGGGCGCGGTCGCGCGGCGCCGCCGTTTTCGCCGCCAAGCGACGCCGCACCACCACGTGGCCAGCAGCATCGGCGCATACGACGGCAGGAGAAAGCGGTGGAAGGAGAAGAAGTCGCCGCCGACCAGCAGGCAGTAGCCGAGCGACGTGGCGACCAGCGCGAGCATCAGCTTGACCCACCGCGGCGCGGGCGCCTCGCGACGCGCGGCGATAAACGCCAGCAGGCCGAAGCACGGGACGACCATGCCGAACAGCCAACGCACGACGTAGCGCACGCCCGACAGCGTCAGCGAAAGGCTGACAGTCGTCACCTTGGCGTAGAAGGTGTTGGGCAGGAAATAGCCGAAATAGCTCCAGCGCCACAGCCAATAACCGCCGAAGAGGCCGATCACGAGGGCGCAGTAAATTCCGGCGTTTTTCCAGTCGCGCTTCCCGCGGTCCGCCCACCACGTGCTGATCGCCAGCGTCGGCGCTACGAGAATTCCATCGGGACGCAGCAGGCCGGCGGCGACCGTCAACAGCGCGCTCGCCCACGGCACGGTGTTTTTCTCGCGTTCGCGCAGGTGCACGGCGACGGCCGCGAGCCACGCCAGCGCCACCAGCGGCATTTCCATGCCCGAGAACGTCCACGCCGCGCCGGAAAGGCCGAGCAGCGCAAACGCGGTCAGGAAGAGGCCGAGCACGCCGACGCGCGGGCCGCTGAACTTGCGGATAAAACTCCACAGCAGCGCGACGACGCCGGCCCAGGCGACGATGTTGAGCGCGACGGCGACGAGATCCAGCCGCGCGGTCAGCCAGGAAAACGGCGCGAGCAGCGCCATGTGCAAAAAGGCGGTGCAGCCCTCGACGCGTTCGCCCGGGTTGAAGGCGATGCCCTGCCCGTGCGCGAGGTTGCGCGCGTAGGCGTAGGTGATCCAAGCGTCGTCGACGATGCCGAGCATCGGCGAAATTTGCGACAGGATCGCCAGCGCGGCGACAAAAAGCAGAAATGGCCTGAGGTTTTTGCTCATGGGGATCGTGCGCCGAACCATCGGCGATTATAGTTGCGCTTGTCAGCGGATGTCCATGTGGTAAAAAGTGAGCAACCGAGGAGTTTGGCGATGAACCGTCGGATTTTGTGCGCCGGGCTGCTGGCGCTGTTGTGGCTGGCGACCGCGTGCGCCACGGTCAGTCCGTTGGCGACGTCGCCGAAGGACACCAAGGCGCTCGCCGGCACGTGGGAAGAGGAATGGCCGGGCCAGACGACCAAAGACCGCTACCGGATCGACGTCAATGGCGACGCGATCGCGATTATGCCGCTGGTCAACGCCGACAAGCAAAAAACGCGAAATATTGTCTTTCAGCAAAAACAGCTTACGTTCTACTTGGACATGGAAGACGGCGCCGTCTTTTACGACTTGGTGCTGATCAATAAGGACGTGTTGTCGGGTCGGGCCCGCGGAGGCCGAAGAAATTTCGATGAACCGGTCGTGTGGTATCACGTCCATGAGTGAAGGGCGGGTGGAACAAAAGCCCGTGGGAGGCGGCAGGTGCACGCGGCGATACGGCAAGTTCTGACATCCCTGGCGGTCGCGGCGGTTTTGGCGGCGACCGGTTGCGCCACGATGGGCGCGCCGCGCGTCGCCGACGCGCCGGCCGCGGCTCACCAGCCGGCCGTCAAGGATTGGGAAGGTTATTGGATTGAACAATGGCCGGATTCGGACCAGGCGGACCGCTTCCGGATTTCGCTCTCGGAAGACGGCGTCACGATTCAGGTCGAACCGTTGACGAACGCGGACCGCCAGCGGTTGGCCGATTTGCATTGGGACGGCAAGGTGCTGCAGTTTACCAACTACGCCGACGATCGGCCGATCCTTTACACGCTGGAAATTGACGACGCCGGAACGGAGTTGAGCGGCGCCGTACGCGCGCCCGACGGCGAAGAGAGCCCCATTCACTGGATCAAGGAAGGCGCCGTACGCGCCTCCGGCCCCGCGACCGCGGCCCCGGCGAAGTTGGCGCGCGTGGCGCTCGACGACTGGTCGGGCAACTGGGAGGAGTCCTGGCCGGATCGCGCGGAGCGGGACGTCTACCGCGTGCGCGTCGCCGGCGGCGAACGGCTGGCGCTGGAGGCGATGACCAACGTCGAGCGGCAAGACGTGACGCGCTTGAATTGGAACGGCCGGCGGCTGGCGTTTCTGCTGCGCTTCAACGACGACGAGATCGCCTACGAAGTGTTCCAGCTCAACGCCGACACGCTGGTCGGGTTGGCGACGCTGAGCGACGGCACGGTGCATCGCGTCGTCTGGACGCGCCTCGGGCCCGCCTACGACGACGGCAAGCCGGCGGCGAAGCACTGGGCCGGAAGCTGGAAGGAATTCTGGCCGGGCCGCAGCGACAACGACCTGTATCAGATCAAGAGCGACGACGGCAAAGGGTTCGCGGTGCACGCCGTGACCAACAGCACGCGGCAGACGCTGGCCGGCCTGCAATTGAAAGACGGCAAATTGACGTTCGAACTCGCGTTCGATCAGAACGTGATTGTCTATCAGCTCGAGCTGGACGACCCCAACACGATCCGCGGCACAGCCCGTCTGCCCGATGGGCAAACGCGCGCCGTCGCCTGGGTCCGCATCGCGAAATAGCCGCGGCGGCCTAGTTCGAAGTTCCCGGAAGTATTAAGGCGTTGAACCGGGATATCTCTTTGCTAAGGCAGGAGATTTTCCTGCAAGAATCGCGCTAAATGTACCCATGTATTTGAAATATTTCTCTTGATTTCATTGAAGATGTATGCTATTTGGTTGCCATGTACATTGAAACAGTCCCCAATCGCAATTCCCCGCCGGCCATCCTGCTGCGCGAAGCGTGGCGCGAGGACGGCAAGATCAAGAAACGCACCGTCGCCAATCTCACGCATTGGCCGGCGG
>Ga0181520_10009391_pt1 | contig 13519 bp, 14 predicted proteins | sample PEATcosm2014_Bin_29_FD_132451 | JGI IMG/M metagenome (GOLD analysis project Ga0181520, IMG submission 132451) | Peatland microbial communities from MTU Mesocosm Facility, Houghton, MI, USA - PEATcosm2014_Bin02_30_metaG | ecosystem: Environmental > Terrestrial > Soil > Wetlands > Peat | place...
CAGGACCGCGCCGCCCTCCTCGGCCTTCATCCTCACTCCGGGATCGTCGGTACCGCCTTGGCCCGTCCGGAAGTAGGCCGAATCCCTCGATATGAAATTGGCGAACAGCTCACCGCCCGGGACGAGCACCCTGCGCGCTTCGCCGAGGGAATCGACGAGTCCCCGATAATCGCAGTGGTAGATAGAGCGATAGGCGAGAACGCAATCGAAGGCCTCGTCGGAGAAGGGAAGCTCGCGAAGATCGCCCATCGCCGTTCCGATCTCCAGTCTCTCCGCCGAGGCCAGCTCCCTCAGCTTCGCCAGACCGATTCCAGAAAGATCGAAGCCCGTGACCGCAAAACCGGAGCGCGCGAAGAGAAGGGCATGCCTGCCGAGGCCGCAACCCAAGTCCAGGATGCGCGAATATCCCGCGTCTTTCCAGCGGGCGAGCAGGAGCCGCACATCCTCCGCCGGCTCGAGCCAATAGGCTTCCTCCACCTTGGCCCAATCCCATGGCTTGGTCCGGATCATGGCCTCTCCTCCCGCGGGCGTCCCGCGGCCCCCAGGTCCTTTATCGGGCGCAAGCCTCGCCGGCGGGAACTCAAGTGCCGATCGGCGATATCGAGGAGGGAGAGGATGACCGGTTCATCCTCGTCCTCCCTGAGCGCGGCGCCGATGATTATCCGCTCCGGCTGCTCGAGAAGCTCGCTGGAGACGAGGCCGAGGCGGGACCCGTGCAGGGCCGTCGTCGGCACGATGGACCATCCGAGCCCCGCCGCGACGAGCCTGAGGACAGAGTCGAACTGCCCGGCTATGAAGACCGTCTTCGGAGAGAATCCGGCGCCGGCGCAGGCCTTGTCGGCGCATTCCGCGATGCCCGGAGCGCCTCCCTTCGAGAAGGCTATAAACGGCAATTCCGCGTACAGCTCGAGCTCCCCGGTATCGCCGGCCGGCGCGATGACCGCGGAACGAACGAGGGATAGGCTCTCCTCGGCGAGGGGGACGAATCGGACCCCTTCTTCGTCTATCCATGATCGGACGAAGCCTATGTCGATCCGCCCCTGGAGCAGCGAGTCGGCTTGGGCGCTCGAGGCGAGTTCGACGAAGTCGAAAGACAGGCCGCCGAGCTCGCGGCCGAGCTCCCCGATAAGCTCCGGGAGAAAGGAATACATGGCCGAAGCGACGAAGCCTATCCGAACGACCCTGGATCCTTCGCTTTGTATACTCCCTATCCTTTCCTTTACGAGGGCGACCCGACCGAGAAGTCTCACGGCCTCCTTCTCGAGGTATAGTCCGGCGGGCGTGATCTTGACGCCCCTCGGCCCCCGCTCGAAGAGGGCCACGCCCAGCTCCTCCTCGAGCTCCATGATCTGCCGGCTCAGGGGAGGCTGGGAAATATGAAGCCTCTCGGCCGCGCGCCCGAAATTGAGTTCCTCCGCGACGGCCAGGAAATAAGTCAGATGCCTCAGGTCCATGGCAGGCTCCCTTCCCCGGTTACGGGCATATCGCCAGGGTATCGCCGGTTCCCGAAATGATATTGGATCGAATGCGCGTCGAACGACTATATTACTTCATAATCCATCGCCGGCGCATCGGTCCCGCGCGGGCGAAAAGGGAGCCAAGCTGACCTTCGTATACGAGTTCGCGCAATTGATTGCCGTATCCTTCGTCGCCGGCGCCGCCGGCTCCCTCCTCGGTCTCGGAGGCGGGATTATCGTCGTTCCCGTCATGACCCTCTTCCTCCATATCGATTTCCGCACGGCCGCCGGGGCCTCGATAATCGCCGTCATAGCGACGTCCAGCGGCTCGGCCGCAGCTTACGTCCGGGATCGCCTCGCGAATATCAAAGTCGGAATGCTTTTGGAGATATTGACGGCGCTGGGAGCCGTCAGCGGGGCCTTGCTCGCGGGGCGGCTCGCCGGGCCTCTACTTTTCGTCGTGTTCTCCCTGGTGCTCATGTACTCCCTCGTACCGACCGGGCGAAAGATAGTCTCCGAGCTCCGGGGCAGGACGACCGCGCATAAGAAGGGAGACGCGGTCGCGCAGGATCGATTGGCGCTGGCCATGGGGCTGGAGGGGGCCTACTTCGACCCCTCCCTCGGGCGGGTCGTCGAATATCGCCTTCGCCGAGTCCCGCTCGGGGCCGCGATCATGTACTTCGCCGGCTTGGCATCGGGCCTGCTCGGCATCGGATCGGGGGCCTTCAAGGTGCTTGCAATGGACAACGTCATGGGCATGCCGATAAAGAGCTCGACGGCGACCAGCAATTTCATGATAGGCGTGACCGCCGCGGCAAGCGCGGGAATTTACTTCAGCCGCGGAGATATCGATCCCTTCGTCGCGGCGCCCGTCGCCCTTGGCGTGCTCGCCGGCTCGCTGTTCGGCGCTCGGATCCTCCCCAGGATCGCGGGCGTCGGAATTCGTATCGCCTTTTTCGCCGTGATCGCCGTAATAGCGGCGCAGATGCTCCTGCACGGACTGGGCGGCGGAAGATGACGGTTCCGGAATGAAGGCGAGCGGCTCCCGCGACGCGGACCCACCGAGGGGGGTCGAGGTCGCAGTAAGCCTCGTGCTGAGGGTCGGCGTGGTCCTGAGCGCTGCGATCATCTGCCTGGGACTCGCCCTCCTGGTGGCCAGGGGAATCATTTCGAACGAGATCCGGATAGACGCCGCCATTCCATACCCTCGAGACCTGGGCGCCCTGCTCGCGGGAATTCTCGCCCTCGATCCCGCCTCGGTAATGTCCCTCGGCCTGGTGGTGTTGATCGCGACGCCCTTCACCCGCGTCGCGGTCTCGATTGTCGCATTCGCCCTCGAGCGGGACTGGCGATACGTCGTCGTGACCGCTCTCGTGCTGACGATACTGATCGCGGGGATTATAATGGGGAAGGCAGCGGACTGAGGACTGCCATTTGAAGGGGCAACTCTCGGGATGCGGGCCCCTCTTCTGCCTTCTCTACCTCGGGATAAGCCGGTAAAGGTCCATGTGATCCGGATGGACACTTTCAGTCTTCGAGTATCCCGCGCTCACGGCCGGGGCCGATATGGTCTCCGGTTTCATGCGGTGCTCCAAGGACGGCAGGGTTTCCGCGGGGGCTTCGAGGAATCGCCCCGATGGCACGTGGTCGCTCGCCGCTAGCAGCAGATCCGCGTTCACATCGATGACCGTTACCGCGATTCCCAGTGCGGCGAAGGCTTCGGCGAAGACCCTGGAGCCGGCTCCGATATCCGGCATATATTATGGAGGAAAGATCCTTCGGCGTTCAAGGCCGCCGCGCGCGGCACCTCCATTATCGCGAGTCGTTCCGGCGCGCGCAGCCTCTGGGGGCCGCCGTGGAATCGGCGCTCGTTCTCGTGCTCCATTTCCCGGCTCCGTCGCCTTTCGGGCCGGGCTTATCGGTCGCCCTCAAAATGGATGCTCGCGTCCTTCGGGAGGCCAGGCCGCATGCGACCTCGACTGCCTTGATCATTCCCGATGCGACCGGGCAGGCGGTCTCGAATCGAAGGGCAGCGTGTTGCATATCCTCGGAATTCGCGGTTATCGAAGTCGTGAAGCCGCAAATTCCGGAATTCACCGTCACTTTAGCCATGAGGACTACCTTTCTCTTCCTACGTCGTTCCCGTATCGAAGCCGCCTTCGGCGAGGATGGCCATGTATCCCCCAGTAACGTTGACGATATCGTCGAAGCCGTTTCCCTTCAAGATTCGCAGCGCGAGATGCGACCGAAAGCCCGAGCGGCAGTGCAGGTGGATGCGCAAGCCTCGGGGCAGCTCGCCGAGGCGGAAGCGCAGCTCGTCGAGCGGCAGGTTGCGCGATCCCGTGATGTGGCCTTCCTCGTACTCTCCCACGTTGCGGACGTCGAGGACGAGCGCAGGCGGACCGCCGGCCTTCGCTGCGGCGAGAGCGGCCTTGAGGCCGGCCGCCGTCTCCAGCGGGCTATAGCCCGAGATGTCGTTCTGCTCGACGAAGGCCGCGACGTTTACCGGATCATTGGCCGAGGAGAAGGGTGGCGCGTAGGCGAGGTCCAGTTCAGCGATATCGTCTACGGTCATCCTCCCCTGGAGCGCAGTCGCGAGCACGTCGATCCGCTTCTCGACTCCCTCGGCCCCGAAGGCCTGGGCGCCCAGGAGGCGGGCGCTCTTCCGATCGTAGACGATCTTGAGGACCAGCTCCTTCCCGCCCGGATAGTACGAGGCATGGTTGTCCTTGTAAACGATGGCCGCGCCGACCTCGAAACCGGCCTCCCGCGCCGCCTTTTCGCCGAGGCCCGTGGAGGCCGCGACGCCGTCGAAGACCTTGAACACGCTCGTGCCGAGAGCGCCGCGGTATTTCATATGCATGCCGAGGGCGTTCGAGGCCGCGATGCGTCCCTGTCGATTTGCGGGGCCGGCGAGGGGTACGCGGACCCTGCGACCGGAAACCTCATTGAGCACTTCGACCATGTCGCCGGCCGCGTAGATATCCGGGTCCGAAGTCCTTAGCTCATCGTCGACCTCGAGGCCGCCCGAGCCGCCGATGGCGAGACCCGCGGTTTTGGCCAGCCCGAGTTCGGGCCGGACGCCGATCGAAAGAAGCACGATCCCCGCGGGTACCACGGAACCGTCGGTGAGCTCGGCAAGGCCTTCGGGGCCGCGAACGGCCGCGAGGCCGAGTCCCGTCACGACGCGGACGCCCTGCTCCTCGAGCTTCGCCTGGATCATCGCCCCGAACTCGGGATCCATGGTCGACATGATACGCGGCATCAGCTCGACCACCGTGGTCCCGATACCGCGCTCGCGAAAGGCCTCGGCCATCTCGAGGCCGACGAATCCTCCGCCCGCTATCAACGCGGAGCTCGGCGAACGAGCCTTTAGGAATGCCTGTATCCCATCTACGTCCGGGACGGTCCAAAGCTTGAAGACATTGGGCGAATCGAGGCCGGGCAGGGGCGGCAGTATCGGGTTCCCGCCTTGGGCGAGGATGAGCTTGTCATAGGGGATCCAGGACTCGACCTCGCCATCGTCCTCCGGCGCTCGCGAAGGGCCAAGCACCCTGACGCGCTTGCCGCCTCGATCGATTTCGACGGCCTCGGTCTCGACGAGGACTTTGACGCCGTAACGCGCGTCGAAGCCCTCGGGCGTCTGGAGAAGGAGCTTCGAGCGCTTGGCTATCGCTCCGGAGACATAGTAGGGAAGTCCGCAATTCGCGAAGGAAACGTAGGGACCCCGCTCTATCAGAATGATATCCGCCTTCTCCGATACGCGCCTTGCGCGGGCGGCCGCCGTGGCGCCGCCCGCGACTCCGCCTAGTATCACGATCCTTTCGCCCATTGAAGCTCCTGCCATGGATAGTGTCTCATGATAGTATAAGCTTCATTCATCGAACCGAATGTGATCTAGGATACAAACCAGAGGGAGCCGAGTCCTGGCCGGGGGCCCATGGAAGGCCGGGCCTGTCGAGGGCCCAGCGCTCGTAGAAGCGCTCGGAAACGCCGGATCTCATCTTGCCGATGAAGCACTTCTCGAAGGCGATCTTGGCCAGGTGCACCCAGCGCCCTTCCTTCGTCCACGTGACGTTGCGCGGCGGTATCTGCGGGATAGCGACGAATGCCATGCCGCTGTCGCCGAAGTCCGCGAGGCATATCGCGTTCCAGGTCGGGCGGGCGTGGGCTCCTTCGGCGCAATCGCGATGCAATCGTCGGCCGCGTCGATGTTCGGGTATTTCCTGCTGCGCTAGTGCTCGTCTACCATTACGAGGCCGCACGGGTTGCAGAGCTCCGGTACGAAGGCCACGGCGTCGACGCCCTTGAATGCATGGACGATCATGGCGAAAACTTGGAGGATCGCGCGTTCGCCCGTGGGTTGGCCATCGGGGCCGTGCTCGATGACAAGGGCCTCCTTCTCCTTCAGTTCCTTTATCTTGGCGTTGACGATCCAGGATATGCTGCTCTCGAGACGAAGGTCACGGGGACTCTGTCCCTCAGCTTCCGCTTGCGAAGGTCGACGTCGATGATCATCGCGGTCTCGTACGCCGGACCGAAGCGGCTTGCCCCTTGCGCGGCCCCTATGACGATCGGTCCGGGATTTTCTGGGGATTTCGTCGAACGCGAGCTTCGCCCCGGTGCCGATCAGGAGATAGTCGGAGGGGCGGTCCTGCCGTCCGCCAGCTCGACGCCCTTCTTCGCCAGGGGTTTGGGGTACCAGGCCAGTATCCGATTCGCGCCGAGAGGCTTGCCTAGATGCCGTTCTACCATCGCGAGCATGGCCCTGAGAAGCTATGGCGAATGATCAGGGGGATGTATGTAGCCGACGTCGTCCGACTTCATGTTCTCCCTGTCCTTGGGGCCGAGTTCGCCCTACTTCGCGGGCAGATCATCGAGGGGCAGGTTGCGCGGTCCCACAACGCGGCCCTCCTTGTACTTACCATGAATAGCTGCCTGATATGATATAAGCGTATTTACCGATTCGAAAGTGACGGGGGCACACAAGAGGGCGCGGTTAACCGAGAAACCTCGTATCAGGCATTAGGCACAGGTTCTGATGCGCCTTACCGGAGCCCAACCCTACGCGAGCCTTAGGCGGGAGCAGGAGAGATAGCTCGCGTCGATGCCGAGATGAAGGACCCCGCAGCTATGAATCCCTATTCCGAATCAATGACCGCATCGCTTACTATCTTTAGGCCCCCTGAAACGAAAGCCACACGGCGACGAGTCGCGCCGTCGACCAAAGGCCGATGAGATCGCCCGACGCGATCAGGAGAAAGACGACGGCAATTGAGGCACGGACGGGAGTGATAGCCTTGCGACGGCGCAAGATGGGCAGGAATAGGATCGCGGCGGCAATCAGGCCGCTGATGCCTGTCGATACGTAGCGCATCGCTCCAGGCGATTTTTCTATCATCCGCGCGAGCGAGTCTCCGTATCGCGCCGCAATGGAGCTGATGGCGGCCAGCCTTCCGAGCGCCATGAAGGCTCCCAAGATTACGAGGAGGATGCCCGAGGCGATTCGAACGCCGACCGAGTGCCGCTTGAACCAAGTCATCAGGGGAGTGAGCCGCTCGAAGAACAGACTTACGGCTAGAAAAGGAATCGCCAGCCCGATCGAATAGGCGACAAGGAGAAGCGCCGACCGGACCGCGTTCCCTTCCTTCGCCGCGAAGAGAAGAATCGTTGCGAGAATCGGCCCCACGCAGGGCGACCAACCCGCGGCGAAGGCTAGGCCGACGAGGAAGGCTCCCGCGTAGCCGCGAGGCGCCTTCGCCGAATGGAAGCGAGCCTCTAGATCGAGGACCTTGATGAAGTCGAAAACGAGATTTATGCCCAAGACGATGACGAGGATCCCCGCGATTATCGCGATGCCGCGCGAGAGCCCGCCGAGGAGCATCGATGCGCCCGAGAAAACCAGGCCTAGGGCGGTGAACACGAGGGTGAAGCCTGCGGAAAAGGCAATGGTTCGCCGGAGGACGCGAAAGCGTCCCGAGCCGGATCTGATGTCGACCAGGCCATAGCCGGATAGGAGGGAGAGGTAGGCGGGAATGAGGGGGAGGACGCAGGGCGAGAGGAAGCTGAGGAAGCCCGCCGACGCGGCCGTCAGGAGGCCGACTCCATTCATCGAGAGGCAAGCTCGCCGAAAAATGCTATCGCTTCGGCGTCGTCGTATGCGGCTCCTCCGATCTTTCCCGCTATCGCCGCGCCCGATTTATCCAGGATATAGCTCGTCGGGATCGAGCGTGCCCCGAAGGCTGACCCGAGGGCGCCGCTGGGATCGACGAAAATCGGGTAGCTATAGCCTTGCCGCGCGATGAAGTCCTTCACCGTGCCGGGCTCCTCGCCGACGCTGACCCCCATGACCGTGAAGGCTTTGTCCTTCGTTTTCTTCCAAAGCCTGTCTATAGCCGGCATCTCGGCTCGGCAGGGCGGGCACCATGTAGCCCAGAAGTTGAGAAGGACGATCTTTCCCTTTTGGTCGCTGAGTTTGGAGGAAGATCCGCCCAAGGCTTGGATAGAGAAGTCGTCTAGAGGCTGCGGCTTAGGGAAGACCGTGAAGCCGAGTTTCTCGAGTCCGCTCGCGTACCAGGGCTTCGCCTGGGCACTGTCCTGGGCGGAGAGCGCGGGAAGGGCAAGACCAAGCGCCGCTATGATAAAAAATAGACGATACCATCGATATCGACGCGACATTGTTCACCTCGCAGTAAGCGATATTATATCCTCGACCACTGCACTATCAACGATACTACGGCGACCGAGATCCAACAGGCGAGACCGAGAAGTATGGGCCTGACTCCGTTGCGGACCAGCTTCAGCGGGTTCGACCGCAGGCCGATGGCGGCCATCGCCACGCAGATGCCGAACTTCCCGATCTCCGGAAGGGCCGAGGCGAAGGACGCGGGCAATACGCCGAGAGTCCGCGCGAGGGAAGCCGCGAGGAATCCGAGGATGAACCAGGGGATGATCTTCGCGAGGTCGAGACGGCCGCGCCCGCCTTCCGAGCGCCGCCAAAGGGCGAAGGCGAGAACCAGGGTGACGGGAATTATCATGAGCGTCCGCGTAAGCTTGACGACCGTGGCGTAGCGCCCTGCGTCGTCCCCGTACGAGAAGGCCGCGGCCACCACCGAGGAGGTATCGTTTATCGCCGTACCCGCCCAAAGGCCGAAAGCCTGCTGCGTCATGCCCATGATGTGTCCCAGGGCGGGGAAGAGGAATACGGCGACGATGTTGAAGAGGAAGATCGTCGAGATGGAGAAGGCGACCTCCTCCTCGTCGGCATCGATGACGGGGGCGGTCGCCGCGATGGCCGAGCCGCCGCAGATGGCCGTCCCTACGCCCACCAGGACCTTGACCTTCGAATCGATTCTCAAGGCCTTGCCCGCGAGGTAGGCTGTGAGGAAAGCGGCCGAGAGCGTGAAGACCATGACGGCCAAGGACTCGAGGCCGACCTTGAGCACTACGCCGAGATCGAGGCCGAAGCCGAGAAATATGATCGAGTACTGGAGGATCTTCTTGCCCGCGAACCCGATGCCGCCCTCGAGGACGTTCGGGCGCCCGAAGAACGAGAGGACCATCCCCGCTACGATCGCGAATATCGCGGCGCCAACGATTGGAACGAGCCTTCCGAGGATCCAGGCGGGCAGCGCCAGGGCGAAGGAGACGGCGATGCCGGGAAACAGCTTAAGAAGACATTTCATGATCGACCTCGGCTTCGATGGTACCGAGGGGAAAAATAAAAGTAAAATACTATATAATTATGCGAAGGATAGTATTATGCCTATGGATAGGTCATGACATTCAGGCACTTCGGGATCTTCGTCGCTGTATGCGAATCGGGAAGCATGACAAAGGCGGCCCAGCGGCTCTCGATCAGCCAGCCCTCGGTGAGCCAGGCGGTAAAGGAACTCGAGGAGGGCTATGGGGTAGCCCTCTTCGAGCGGCTGGGAAAGCGCCTCGTCGTCACCGAGGCGGGAGAGATCTGTCTCGGCTACGCGAAGCGGATACTCAGGTCGAGAGACGAGCTCGCGGAGTCCATCAGGGAGAGACAGATCGCCGGTCCCATACGAGTGGGAGCCACGGTCACGATCGGCACCTATCTCCTCCCCAGGATCGGCTCGCTCTCGAGCAGGACGCTCTATCCCGTCGTCGAGAACACCGCCCGCATCGAGCGGCTCCTCCTCGAGGGGGCCCTGGATATCGGGCTGGTCGAGGGCGAGACGATCTCGCCGAGCCTCGACAGGAAGCGCTTTTACAGGGACCGGCTGGTGATCGTCTGCTCGCCCGAGAACCCGGCGTGGAAACGGAAGATGACTGCTCGGGACATAGACGGCCACGGTTTCTATATCCGCGAGGAGGGGAGCGGCTCTCGGGAGCTCTTCGCCTTCGCCATGAGGCGGAAGGGCCTCGACTACAGGGTCGCGGGAGAGATCAACAACACCGAGGCCCTCAAGAACTTCGCCCGCGAGGACAAGGAGAACTTCGCCGTGATCTCCGCCCTCGCCGTCGACGAGAGCATTCGGGTCCTCGATCTGCCCGGACTCGATCTGGAGCGCGGCTTCGATATAGTCCGTCATAAGGACAAGGCCATGAACCAAGCCCTTCTCGACCTGATTTCCTGCCTCGAAGGACTGCCTTCGGGGACCGGCCTCCGCGGCAACGGAGGCCGATAAGCATGCTTCCCCTGAGCGAGCTCGGATCGATGGATCGATTCCTCGGGATATTCGGCTTCCTCTTCCCGAGCGGCGAGTGGCCGGCGGCGAGGCGGCGGATCCTGCTCGATAAGCTGCGCTTCAGGGGGATGGAAGCCGGAACGACGATATTGCGCGAGGGGCAAGTCTGCTCGAGCGTGCCCTTCGTCCTCGAGGGCGTCATCCGGGTATTCAAGACCGCCGAGTCGGGCCGAAGCATCACGCTCTATCGCATCGAAGCGGGCCAGAGCTGCATCCTGAGCGCCGGCTGCGGAAGGGGCCTCGCGTTCTTCCCGGCTACCGTAGTCGCCGAGCAAGCCACGAGCGCCGCCTTCATGCCGATCGATGCCTTCAGAACGCTCTTCGCCGAAGGGGCCTCGTTCAGGGACTTCGTGCTCGACCAGTATTCCAGCCGCATGGCGGAGGTGATGGAGCTCGTCGAAGAGGTGGCTTTCCGGCACGTAGACGAGCGCCTTCGTCAATGGTTGATCGATTCCTCTTCGCCGGCGACGGATCGTCGAATCACCGCGACGCATCAGGAGCTCGCGGATCATCTAGGCACCTCGCGCGAGGTAGTCAGCCGAATACTCAAGGACTGGGAGCAGCGCGAGGCTCTGGAGCTGTCGCGAGGCTCGATTATCCTCTCGCCCGACTTCGAGAAACTCGCTCCGTGAAAGCGGGAATAGACGCGACTCACCGCGGCATGTCGTCGAGGCCGCCGGCATTCACTACCTCGGTATAGCCAGCCTGCTTGAGGAAGCGCGCGGCTTGGGCACTTCGGGCTCCGGAGGCGCAATACAATACGATCGGCTGGTCTTTGGGGCCGAGCTCATCGAGCTTCGCCGGGAGGACGTTGAGAGGTACGTTGATTGCCCCGGGATAGGCGTCGTCCTCGTACTCGCCTTTCGTTCGTACGTCGATGATCTTCGCCCCGGCCTTGATCATGTCCTTTACGTTCGATCCATTCATATCGACCCTCCTTGCTTAGGCTCGTCCCGCTTCAAAGCCGCCCTCGAGAAGGCTGTAGGCGAGCTTGGAGCGCCTGGCAACCACGCCCGAAATATATACGGGAAGCCGCAGTTCGCGGTACAATATATTCGAGATCCCTCGATCCGAATGTGACAAGAGGCACATGCCCGTCAATTCGCTTCGAAGCCGGCTCGGCAGTATCTTTTCGTCCGGCAAGATTGTTTGATTGTTGCCTCATCCTTTGACCGCGACTCGGAGCGACAATGAAATTCAGGATTTCGGCATGTATCCTCCTTGCGCTGGGCATCATGGTCGGTGCGGCCAGGGCCGACGACGCGGGCCGCTACGCCGGCCGGACTTGGGCTCTCTTGGACGCCGCGCAGGCCTTGAAGGCGGCGGCCGGCATCAGTTTGTCCAAGTTCCCCGACTGCGACGAGGCGACGGTGGACGAGAAAATAGAGCGGGTCTATCGCGCCGACGGCACGGGCGAATGCCAGGACGAAAGCTTCGACAAGATCCTGACCGAGAAGGGTAGGCGGGAAGGCCGGACTATCACCCTGAGCTTCATGCTGCCCTATTCGCGAGTCGAGGTGATCCGACTCGAGGTATTCAAGCCGACGGGCGCGCTCGTGCCGGTGGACGTCGCGGCCAACTCGAAGGAGACGATCGACGACAGCCAGATGGAGTCCAACATATACGACCCCGACATGCGGCTGCTCCGGGTGAGCATACCCCAGCTGGACATCGGCGACGTGGTCCATTCGATCACGCGGGAGACGACGGATCGCTCGATCATGCCCGGCCAGATGGCGGACGAGAACCTCTTCGAAGGGGACGGCTACATCCGTCATCTCGTGTACGAGGTCCACGCGCCGAAGGGCCGCCCCCTGGTTCGGACTGCCCTTCGCGACGAGATTCCCGGCAAGGTCGAATACAGCCGCAGACCGGAACCGGACGGCGGAGTCCTCCACAGTTGGGAGGTCGCCGACGTGCCGCGGATGTTCGAGGAGCCGAGCCAGCCGCCCTACGGGGAGGTGCTGCAGCGACTGTACGTCGGCACCGCGCAGAGCTGGCGCGACGTCTCGAGATGGTACTGGAATCTCAGCGCGCCGCACTTGGACGCCGTCGACGCGGGGATGAAGGCCGAGGTGGCAGCCCTGACCGCCGGCACCGGATCCGAGGACGAGAGGATCAAGGCCCTCTTCTACTACGTATCCAAGAAGATCCGCTACATGGGCCTGACACCCGAGAAGGACCGTCCGGGCTTCGAGCCGCACGACGTCAGGATCACCTTCGAGAAGAAATACGGCGTCTGCCGCGACAAAGCGGGCCTGCTGGTGGAAATGCTCCGCCTTGCGGGGCTGAAGGCCTACCCCGTCCTCATCAATCTCGGGGCCAAGAGAGACCCGGAAGTGCCGGACACCTTCTTCGATCACGCAATCGTTGCCGTGGAGCCGGATCGGGGCGGCTACGTACTCATGGATCCGACCGACGAGAATACGCGGGGGCTCCTGCCCTATTACGATGACGATCGGAGCTACCTGGTCTGCCGGCCGGAAGGGGAGGACCTGAAGGTCAGCCCGGCGCATTCTCCCGACGAAAACATGATGCGCATCCGGACCATGGGAATCCTGACCGCCTCGGGCGATCTGGACGCGACCTCGACTCTGTCCTTCGAAGGCGTCAATGACGACGCCTATCGGAACGCCTTCGCCCGCATGAAGCCGGACGACGAGCGGCGGTTCTTCGAGACGTGCCTTCGACGGGCCCTTCCGGGAGCGAGGGTGATTTCTCTGAAGCTGGCGCCGGACGACATGACCGACATGTCGTCGGCGCTGCGGGCCGAGCTCCGGTTCTCGGCGAGCGGGTTGACTGCCTCGGGAGGCGGCACATCGGTGGCGACAATGCCGTGGATAGGGAGGGGCTTCGGCGTGGTCAACTTCCTCCTCGACGGAGCCGGGCTCGACAAGCGGAAATACCCGCTGGAGACGACGGCAGCCTGCGGCCTGGAAGAGGAGATTTCGCTCAAGTTGACCGCGGGCTTCGCCGGGACGGTTTCCCTGCCTGTCTGCTCGCCGGTCGACGACGAAACTTTGTCCTACCGACAGTCCTACGCCGCCCGCGAGGGGAGTCTGGAATGCGCCCGCGCGTTCGAGTTGAAAGGTGTCGAGTTTTCGCCGGCCCAGTATCTCAATCTCAAGCGGACCTTGAAATCTATGGACCACGATGAACGGAAGGCGCCGCTATTGGCCCTGTCTGCCGACGCCCCCGCCCCGGACGGGCTCGAGCCGAAGATCGCAGAAGCCCCCGCCGTGGACTCCGATGCGGAGGTCCTGGACAGCCGCGTGGAGTTGGAGGTGGCCGACGGCCACAGCTCCGTCTACAAAATCGAGTATTCCAAGCGAATCCTTACGTATG
>Ga0181520_10009395_pt1 | contig 13513 bp, 11 predicted proteins | sample PEATcosm2014_Bin_29_FD_132451 | JGI IMG/M metagenome (GOLD analysis project Ga0181520, IMG submission 132451) | Peatland microbial communities from MTU Mesocosm Facility, Houghton, MI, USA - PEATcosm2014_Bin02_30_metaG | ecosystem: Environmental > Terrestrial > Soil > Wetlands > Peat | place...
CTTTTGTGGTGACGAAGGAAACGCTCTTTTTTTTTTTTTTTTGTGTATGGGGGACCCCCCAAATACCCTCAAAAACCAAAAAAAACGCGAGTGGAGGGAAAGAGAAAGGGGGGGGGGGGGGGGGGTGGGGGGGGGGGGGGGGACACGATACTTGGACGCGGTTTCCGCAAAGAATTAGGGGGGCCACTAAATTAACTCGGTTTCCGGATTCCGTCTTGTAATCCTGTCGCGTCACAACCTCACCCGCTCGGCCGTTTTCGCGTTCCAGATTGTCAATCATTTATATCGGCAATTGGGAAAGCGCGCAAGGCCGGACTAGGCCGCCCCGAAGGCCGCCGCAGCGGCCAACGATTCGTCCTCGGACGCCAAAATTACTTCTACGGAAAAAACTTTAGGTTTTTCCGCAGCCCGGCGATTCATCAACCGAGAGGCCTTTTGTCCCTTTTCACAATTTCTTTCTTTTTTTCCTCGGGCAGGGAGTCGTATAACTGTTTCAGGCTCTTCCCGACGGTTATTTGTTTCTCGACAATGTAGTTCAGGCAATTAAAAAGCCGCGGCACAACCTCGGGATTTTCATCCAAAATAATTTTGCCGGGATGAACGGCGTCGTTTCCAATTATTCGAACCGAATCGAGCGCTTCTTGAACCGTCTTTTCTAACAGACCTTTCTTCACTAGATTCCCAATTTTATCAACCAGTCTTGTCTTTTTCCCCTTTTCACCCAAATGAGGCATCAGCGTCTCAACCGCGAGACGCAGCAAGGCGGCCGCAGATTTTGGAGACATTCGGGCAACTGATCGGGCCTCGTCATATAGCGCTTTGACGTCATCAGGCATGTCCTCCACGGGCAGCGGCCCAGTTGGGTCAACGGGAAAGATAATTTTTGCGGTAGGTTTGACCGGCGATGCGCTTTCGGCCTTTCTTCTCTCTGGCTCCGGGATATCGGGAATACTGATTGGACTAGGCGGCCGCCTCATGCTTTCGAGGTCGATTAAATGCGCCGCGAGCCATATGCTTTTTTTTTGGCACGCCCCACAGATAGCGACGAAGATTGTTTCAAGCTGGCGATGTCCGCCCTTACTTGAGGGACTCGAAAGCTGGCACCATTCATGATGGGCCACCGCGTGGCACTCTACATGTAAACAAGTGAACCTGTTCTTCAAGAACTCGGGGGCTTCGAATTTTGAATTCATCGAACTCTCCCTATGCGGGTAGTGGCCGCGTTCCAGTTGCCCGGCCGCGTGCTGCCGGAAAGTCGGAATCTCAGACAAACCACACGGGCCGGCTGCTGTTCGTCGATTGCGGGGCATCCTAGCGCGTCGTTTTTCCGGCGGAAAGCCCGGGAAAGCGCGGGTTGGCCGTTCTACGCGGGCGGAACATTGCGGGGAAATCATTGGTTTTTTGCACCTGTTTAACGCCAGGAAAAACGACACTGCAACGGTCGATTCAGAGGAACTTGCGCCGAGCGATTGGTCAGCGTATTTAATTACCCAACAATAACTTGTGAGCCGTGAACAAAAGCGCCTGGTTCAATCGGCTTTGCCGGCAACGCCGCGACACGATTTCCCGGAGGCAACGCATGCACATGATGTTTGTCGATGAATCAGGCGACCCCGGATATCCTCCGGACGGGAAATGGGCCGCTTGGCGCGGCAGCACGCACTTTGTCCGAGTCGGCGTCATCATCCACGGTTGGCATTGGAAAGCCTGGAACGACCGATTGACGAGCTTCAAGGAACACCGTGGTTTGACTTGGGATGTGGAGATCAAGGCCTCGAACATCCGCCGAGGAAAGGGCGGTTTTGTCGGCTGGGACAAAAGCCGGCGGCAACTGTTTTTGACAGATTTGGCGAAGCTGATCGGCTTTAACACCGACCTGACTTTGCTCGGGGTCGCGATCGATAAAAGAAAAGTCGATCCCTCAAAAGGCGCGAGGGTGGCTAAACCCGAGGTTCGCTCGCTCGAACTCCTCCTGGAACGGTACAATCTCTTTTTGAGAAACCAGCGGGACAAAGCTGGAGTCGTTATTCTGGATCCGACGATGGAAGAACACGACGACAACCTTCGCTATTTTCAGTCCTTTCTCCTTGCTAAATCTGCGCACCTTGATCCTTTGCACATTGTTGAGGGCACATTCTTTGCGAAATCGCATACTTCAAGCCTCATTCAGATCTCCGACGTTTGCAATAATATTTTCTATCGGGAGATAACTAGAGGCGATGGCGGCGCGGAATATAAAGCCTTGTCTCCAAGGTTCTGGCGCTTCAAGGGTAAACTAAAGGGTTACGGCATCAAAGAGTGGCCATAAAAAAGCGGCCAAGGAGGCTTTCACCTCACCAGTCGCACACTCGCGGCTGTCCTGGTCGCAGCCAATATATAACACCGGAAGATTCTTTATGCAACTCGTTTTTGCCGGGCAGTTGCATCAGGTAGGGCCTGCGAACAGGTGCGGGAAAAACTAATGATTTTTCCGCAGTGACCGGTCCGGCGCGCGGCGGCCAAGGCGGACCTTGAGACGGGTCTTGACGCCCGCCCCTGGTAACTTACAATCGCGCACGAAGCGACCCTCAACTAGCCCTTCCAACAAGACGCTTCCCGAGTCGGTGGTGTTTGTCTATCAAGGAGGGTTCAAATGCGTATTTGGTTGGTCCTGCTGGTCGTCGCATTGGTCGCCTGTTTGGCGTTCGCGGCGGGATGCGGTTCCGCTTCCCACAAATCAAGCGCCAATTCCGTCAAAAACGGTGAGGCCGGCATCACCGGCAATGGTCTGTACGTGCCCGGGGGCACGCTCTACCACCTCGGGAAATTGCAGAAAGAACGAATGACCGTCGAGCCCGGTGGATTGGTCGGCATAGATTGGAACGGCGGCCATTTCTTCTTTTACCACGAAGGCACGGACAAGACGATTCAACTCACCAACGACACTGCGAAGCAAAACTTGGTGAGGTTCGTCCTGAACCTCTACGATTACGAACTTCACGACGGCCTTTTGCCTTCGGGAAAAAACGAAGCAGAATTATTGGACTCGACTGGTGGCGGCTTGTCACTTGATTTTGGCAAATGTTCGTGGTGGGGTACCGATCAGTTTGACTACGATTTCAGCACTGGCGTCGGGATGAATAACCTTGGCGGGAACACCTACTCATTGACTAACTGTAAGATGCGGTGGGCTGCGGTTCAATCAGAAACTGAATCGGCTTTCTTGCCGGCAAAGAATGGTGTTTTTGAGACTGCTGTTGTCGACATCCTCGTCGGCATTTTCCAGGACGCCGTGTTCGGCCAAGACACGATCTCGGCCGAAAGGGCTGTCCGGACGTATGGGGCAGTGGAAGCCATTAACATGTACCCTGAAGGTCTAGCGCTTAATCCCGGCTTTTTGTCGAGCGTAGAGATGGCAGTGACCGACAACAAATTGTTGTTTGCAGAAGTGAATACGGCGGATGTGGTCGATTGGATGATCGAAGTTCTAAGTCAACTCGTCGGCCAACTGGTGCCATTTGGCGGTTGCCTTAATGCCGAAATCGATCCGCTCACCGCCATTTTCGAGGCGGATCTGTACAATGCGCTGAACGGAGATGCCGGCGCTAATGACGCGGTCCTGCAAGGGATCGAGAACACAGGCAAAGACTTGAGTTCGTGCTTGATCGAACTGGGGGCCTGTGTCTCCTCCGGACCGGCCGCGCCTATATGCGTAGTAGCCGAATACGCGTTGCAATTGTTGACACTACTTCCTTGGGCTGCGGATGAGGAAGTCAAAGGCTTTGATACATCTACCGCGTTGGCTTTTCAGGAGATGAACGTGGACGATGATTTCTCGCCGACCGACGACGACGCCTCGCCGACCGACGACGACGCGACCGATACGTTTTACGATGACTTCAGCGATCCCAATTTCGGAAACTGGACCTTGTGGGGTCCTCCGGATAGTCCGGATCCTGTGTGGGTGTCGTCGATTTTCGGCCGATCCGGAATCTTTGACAACAACGGCGGTCCAAATTGCGGCAGCGGCGCGGTTACTAATAGCACTTTCTCGGGGTTCGGAAACGGATTCGATCTCGAAGCTGCGGTTTACGTGGATGTGACCGATAAAACGGGGTGTTGGGATGAGGCATCGATCGGGATAGCTGCCGCAAGCGCGGATACGTGCCTCAATTCGACGGGTTGGGGAAGCACCGATGTCGGCATGTCATTACACTTCGACGGAGATGCTTGTTGGGGGACGCCGCCCCAATACCAGGAACACGCGTGGTTCTCGTGCTGTATAGTTACGGCGAGCGGTTCCGAATGCGCGCCGGGAAATACGTTGAATGGCGACAGCTACACGGGTCAATGGGTCCAATTGAAAATCGTCGGCGATTCGAACGGGCAAGTGGATTTCTATGCCAATGGCAACCTTATCTACAGCGCCCCAGACCCATTGAGCGCCGATTTCATGTCAGCCACGCGGAGTGTGGCCGTGGGCGTGCGTTCATCGGGCAGCGCCGGCAAGAGCTACCATGATTGGGTGTCGCTCAAGATTAATTCGGGCGGGGTGAAATAACGTTGGAAAATTTTTCAACTGCCGAGGCAGCCGGCCGACCAATCTCGGTCGATTGCAACGTCAAAAAAACTGGCTTGAAAGGAGTTTCCAAATGAAAAACATTTTCTTGTGGGCCCTTCTCATCCTTCTCGCTCTGAGCGTAGGCCTGTTGATTGCGTGCGGCGGCACAGCCAGCAGCAAAAGTTCTTCGAGCGCCGAGGGCGCGTGTTGCGTGTCAACAGCATGCTCCATCACTTCGCAGGCGGCCTGTAGCGGCGGACATTGGCTCGGCGGAAATACCGTTTGCGCTCCGAATCCATGTGAAGCGAGTGACGATGACGACAACGACGACACCGCCGGGGAAACCGTATGGACCGATCCGACGACCGGTCACATGTGGCAGAACGGGACCACAGTTGGGTCCACCATTTATAGTTGGCCGGATGTGCAAAGTTACTGCGCGGGCCTGAGTTGGGGCGGCTATACCGGCTGGCGGTTGCCGGATATCGACGAGCTTCGCAGCCTGATCCGGGGGTGCGCGGCCACCCAAACGAATGGTTCCTGCGGCGTGACCGATTCGTGCTTGGATGGAAATTGTGAGAACGCCGCATGTGATGATGGTTGCCCCCAATTCGGCGGTCCCGGGCCGGGCGGCGTTTATTGGCCGCCAGAAATCTCAGGCGCCGTCACTAATTATTGGTCGTCCTCGGCGGTCCCGAACACCGACAACGGCCCCGCGTGGTACATCCATTTTGACGTTGGCGTGGTCAGCTACCACGGCCTCCCAGGCGTCAACGGCGCACGTTGCGTACGTTAGTCATAGTTCGTTTTTTTTCTGTGGGAACCCGTCACCCGGATGGTTGGCGGGTTCCCTTTCTTTTCTTGCAGTACGCTTTTCGTTAGCGCCTTCCACCTTTTTCCCGCGGTGCTCCGGCTGCGGAAAAAACTAATGATTTTTCCGCACTAAAAACGCCTTCAAGAATCCTTTGTTCTCAAGAGTTTCCGCCGGCCGTTTTTGAGGAGGATTTTTCCGCACCCCGTTTTCCGCGGAATTTGACGGCCGGGCCGCCCTCGCCTACACTTCTAAGCAACGTTATGACAACCAAAAAAGCCTCAAAAGCCGTTGCCATCTACGCCCGCGTGTCCACCGGCAAGCAGAAGGTGAACATGCAGCTTTCGGAGTTGCGGCAGTTCGCCAGGCGCTCCGGTGGCGCGTCTTTCGCGAGTTTATCGACCAGGGCTGCACCGGAACGAACACCAAGCGGCCGGCGTTTTCCGCGATGCTCGCCGCGGCCGGCAAGCGAAAGTTCGACGTGCTCGTGGTTTGGAAGCTCGACCGCCTCAGCCGTTCGCTGAAAGACCTCATCAACACCCTGGACCAACTCGGGCACGTCGGGGTCGATTTTGTTTCTTACGAAAACAACCTCGACACCTCGACGCCCACCGGGAAACTCGTTTTTCAAGTCATCGGCGCGGTCGCAGAGTTTGAGAAGGACAACCGCCTTTCCGAAACTTTCAACTGAATTCGGGACAGGCTCGCCGCGCGGCCTCGCAGTGTTTCAGTCCACAAGAGGTTGCGAGGGTGAGACCTGGCGAGACTCGCAAGTGTCGATTTGCAAAATGCGTCACCGCTGATTCCGCCGCAGGCGGCGGCTCGCAATCGCTCGTGTAGTGAAGTGTTCACCCTTCCGCCTTTTTCTATACTTTTTTTTTCGTTAAGGAAAATACCGGAGAAATATACAAAACAGTGCACGGTTCCCATGCGCGCCTCGTTTGCCGCGCGGGTTTTAACTGCAAGCCCATACGAAAAACCCCTTTGTTTTTGCGAACTTTGCAGCATTCACGTTCGTCCGGGCAACGGCCAAGAACCGTCTGACTTATGGGGCTCCTAACCCCGGTTTTTTCGGCATGTACAGTGCAGGGTTCGAACGCGGATCGCAACTTATTTGACAACGGATGTCGCGATACCGTACTCTTATTGCGACGGTACGCCGCGAATCGGCGCAGAAGAACAGAAGGAAGGCAAAGCTTGCACACGTCCGCGACATTCAACCGCTTGTTGGCGGCCCATGCCAACGGCGTCGGCACGATCGCGCAGACCTCGCTGGCGTCTTTTCCGCACGTGGTGCGCAAGTATTTCGCTGTGCCCGAGGAATTCGCGCTGCTCTGCGGCATTTCCTTCGGTTACCCCGACGAGGCGGACGCGGTGAATCGGTTCCGCCCCGGAAGAGCGGATATTGCCGAATTTATGGTTCCGCCGAAGAGCGCGGAACTGCCGGAGGAAGAGCCCTTGGTTGAGGCAACCGCGCGGTAGGCGCCGCCCCGGAATTTCGCCATTCGCCATTCGCCATTCGCCATTCAACATTCTGCATTTTCGTTGTTGTTGCCAACCTGTTATTGACGCGCCCGCCAAGAAACGATACCGTCGCCCCGAGTGTTGGATTGTTCATCCGCCGCGAATAGCACTCGGCAACCGGCGTTCACAGGCGCGAATACGCCGCATTTCCGAATCACGAGAGGCGAAGCAGGGATGAAAGACCGGGTATTCATTTTCGACACCACGCTCCGGGACGGCGAGCAATCGCCCGGCATCAGCTTGAACCGCCGGGAAAAACAGGAAATCGCCGAGCAACTCGCGCGTTTGAACGTCGACGTCATCGAAGCCGGCTTCCCCGTCGCTTCTCCGGAAGACTTCGAAGCCGTGAAGGCGATCGCCGAGACCGTGCGCGGCCCGGTGATCTGCGCCCTCTCCCGAACCGACGACAACGACATCGACCGCGCCTGGGAGGCCGTCCGCACGAACCCCCGCCCGCGCATTCACACGTTCATCTCCACGTCGCCGATCCACATGGCGGCGCAGTTGAAGCTCGAACCTGCCCAAGTGCTGGAAAAGACCGCGCGCGCGGTGCGGCGCGCCAAACAGTACACCAGCGACGTGGAATTTTCCGCGATGGACGCCACGCGCTCGGACCCGGATTTTCTGGCGCGCGTGCTGCAAACCGCCGTCGATTGCGGCGCCGCGGTGATCAATATTCCGGACACCGTGGGCTACATTTTGCCCCACGAATACGCCGAACTGATCGCGCGCATGTTCGCCAACGTGAAGGGCTTGGACAAGACCGTCGTCTCGGTGCACTGCCACGACGATCTCGGGCTGGCCGTCGCCAATTCGCTGGCCGCCGTGCGCGCCGGGGCCCGGCAGGTGGAATGCGCCGTCAACGGCATCGGCGAACGGGCCGGGAACGCCTCGCTCGAAGAGATGGTGATGATTCTCGACACCCGCAGCGATCAAATGGGCTTCGAAACCGGCGTCAACACGCAGGAGATCGCGCGCGCGTCGCGGCTGATCAGCCGCCTCACGGGCTACGACGTGTCGCCGAACAAGGCCATCGTCGGCGCGAACGCCTTCGCCCACGAATCGGGAATTCATCAAGACGGCGTGCTCAAGAATCCGAGCACGTACGAAATCATGAAGCCCGACCGCATCGGCCGGGGCGAATCGAACATCGTGCTCGGCAAGCATTCGGGCCGCCACGCGTTTCGCAACGCGCTCGAGGAACTCGGGCATTTTCTCACCGGCGAAGGGCTCGATCGGGCGTTCGCGCGCTTCAAGGATCTCGCCGACATCAAGAAGAAGATCACCGACCTGGACCTCGAGGCGCTGGCCGCCGACGAAATGGCGGTCATGCCCGACCAATACCTGCTCGATTATCACCAAAGCTCGTCCGGCGCCGGCGCTATCCCGATCGCCGCGGTGCGGCTGAGCCGGCAGGGCAAATTCAGCGAGGCCACGGCCACCGGCGACGGCCAGGTGGACGCCTTGTGCACGGCGATCCGCAAGGCGACGCACTTCGACGGCATCATGATTTCGTACAAGGTCGGCGCGATCAGCGGCGGCGTCGACGCCCAGGGCGAGGTCTCGATCGTCCTGGAGCAAGACGGCAAACGCAAAACCGGCCGCGCCGCTCGGCCGGACATCGTCGAAGCCAGCGCGCGGGCCTATCTCAACGCCATCAACCGCCTGGAAAAAGATCGGAAATAACCATGGGCATGACCCTGACGGAAAAAATCATCGCGGCCCACTGCGGCGCGGAGCACGTTGCTCCCGGGCAGTTCGTCACGGCCAAGGTGGACTTCGCCCTGGCCAACGACATCACCGCGCCGCTGGCCATCGAGTCGTTTCGCAAGATGGGCGCGACAACGGTGTTCGATCCGAGCCGCGTCGCCCTGACCCCCGACCACTTCACGCCCAACAAAGACATCAAGGCCGCGACGCAGGCCAAAATCATGCGGGAGTTCGCCCGCGAACAGCGCGTGGTCCATTACTTCGAGGTCGGGCGCGCGGGCATCGAGCACGTCACGCTCGTCGAGCAAGGCTTGACCCTGCCCGGCGAGATCGTCATCGGCGCGGACTCGCACACCACGACCTACGGCGCCGTGGGCGCGTTCGCCGCCGGCGTCGGCAGCGCGGACCTGGCGGCCGTGCTCGCCGCGGGCGAGATCTGGCTGATGGTCCCCGCGACCATCCGGGTCGAAATGACCGGCAAACTGCGGCGCTGGACCTCGGGCAAAGACGTCATCCTGACCTTGATCGGCCGCCTCGGCGTCGACGGCGCGACGTACAAAGCGCTGGAATTTTGCGGTCCGGCGATCGCCGCACTCGCGCTGGACGACCGGCTGACGATGGCGAACATGGCCATCGAGGCGGGCGCGAAAAACGGCGTGTTTCCGGCCGACGACGTGGTGCTGGATTACTTCCGGACCCGCGCCGCCCGGCCGTTTCGCCCGCAATACGCCGATCCGGACGCCGCGTACGAAGCGACGATTCCGTTGGATGTTTCCGCGATCGTTCCCGTCGTGGCGATGCCGCACCTGCCGAGCAACGTCAAACCCGCGGCCGAGGCGCGCGACATCCGCATCGACCAGGTCGTCATCGGCTCGTGCACCAACGGCCGCTTCACCGACATGGAAACCGCCGCGAAAATTCTGCGCGGCAACAAGATTGCGCCGGACGTGCGGGTGATCGTCATTCCCGGGTCGATGGAAATCTACCGCCGCTGCCTGGACGCCGGGTTCATCGCGGACTTCGTTGACGCCGGCGCGTTCGTTTCGGGTCCGACCTGCGGGCCGTGCCTGGGCGGCCACATGGGCGTCCTGGCCGAGGGCGAGCGCGCGCTGGCCACGACCAACCGGAACTTCCTCGGCCGCATGGGGCACAAAACCAGCGAGGTGTACCTTTGCGGACCCGCGGTGGCCGCGGCGTCGGCGTTGACGGGCAAGATCACGTCGCCCGAGGAAATCGGAGGCGCGGCATGAAAACGCTCGTCGATTCCAGCAACGTGCTCGTGCTTGGCGACAACATCGACACCGACCTGATTATTCCGGCGCGGCATTTGTTGACGACCGATCCGGCGGAACTCGGCGCGCACTGCTTCGAAGACCTGCTGGACGACCTGCCTTCCCTGATGCGCGGGAACGGCGTCATCGTCGCCAGCAATAATTTCGGCTCCGGCAGCTCGCGCGAGCATGCGCCGCTGGCGCTGATCGGCGCCGGCGTGCAGTGCGTGATCGCGCAGTCGTTCGCCCGGATCTTTTTCCGCAATTCCTTCAACGTCGGTTTCCCGCTGCTGACCTGCGCCGGCATCGCGAGCGCGGTGGGCAAAGGCGATCGGCTGCTCGTCGATCTGGAAGCGGGCGCCGTCGAAAATGTCAGCCGCAAGAGCAAACTCGCGGCCCAACCCATTGCGCCGTTCATGATCGAACTGTTGCGCGCCGGCGGCTTGATTCCGCACGTGGCGGCGAAGTTGCGCGCCCGGGGCGGCGCGCGATGATCGACATCGCGGTCGTCGCGGGCGACGGCATCGGCCCGGAGGTCGTCGCCGAAGCGGTGAAGGTCCTGAAGATCGCGGCCGCGCGCTACGGCTTCGGCCTCGGGCTGCACGACATCGAACTCGGCGCGGATCGCTACTTGCGCACCGGCGAGTTGTTGCCCGATTCGACCCTGCGCGAACTGCGCGGCTACGACGCGATCTTGTTCGGCGCGGTCGGCGATCCGCGGGTCAAGCCGGGCATCCTCGAAAAAGACATCCTGCTCAAGCTGCGGTTCGAACTGGACCTTTACATCAATCTCCGGCCGGCGAAACTGTACCCGGGCGCGCCCTGCCCGCTCGTCGGCAAAGGGCCGGCCGACGTGGACATGGCGATCGTTCGCGAAAACACCGAGGGGCTTTACGTCGGCCAGGGCAGCTTCGAGCGCCGGGGCGAAAAGGACGAGATCGCCCTTCAACTCAGCCGCAACACGCGCTTCGGCGTCGAACGCTGCGTGCGCTACGCCTTCGAGTACGCCCGCAAGAACCACCGCCAACGCGTCACGTTTTGCGGCAAAACGAACGTGCTGAACTTCGCCCACGATTTGTGGATGCGCGTCTTCGAGGCGGTCCGCGCCGAATACGCCGGCATCGAGGCCAATTACGCCCATGTCGATGCGCTGTGCATGTTCCTCGTGAAAAATCCCGAGAATTACGACGTGATCGTCACCGACAACATGTTCGGCGACATCGTCTCGGATCTCGCGGCCATCATTCAGGGCGGCCTCGGCGTGGCGGCCGGGGCGAACCTGAATCCCGCCGGCGTCTCGATGTTCGAGCCGATCCACGGTTCGGCCCCGCCGTTCAAAGGCCAGGGCGTGGTCAATCCCATCGCCGCGATCAACGCCGGCCGCATGCTGCTCGATCACCTCGGGCAGACCGAAGCCGCCGCGGCGATCGACCGCGCCGTCGCCCGGACCATCGCCCGCGACCTCAAGGGCCTCGACGTTCATAAGATGGGCTGCAGCACCGGCGCCGCCGGCGACCTCATCGCCGGATACGTCCGGGGCGAATAACCGCAAGCCCCGCAAAGAAAACATTCGGCCAGCGCTGATGGTCCGTACCCCGCCCGCGTCCGATATTTTCATGCGACGGCATTGAGGTTCTCGGAAAGCTCACACGGAGACACAGAGTCGCTGCGGAGAATGGTTCCGGCCGACCTCTGTCCGGCGCTGCCATGTCTCCGTGTGAAGTCCGGGAATTTCCGGCGGCGCCAGCCGTCAACCGAGCCGCGCGTGTTGTCGCCGGACGCGCCAGAGCGTGCGCAGGGCGACGAAGAAATCCGGCCAGCGGATTTTCTTGCCGTCGCGCTTTTTGCGCGGATCGTAGGAGATGGGAACCTCAATGATCGGCTCGCCACGCGCGAGCAGCAGCGCGGTGACTTCGGGGCAAAATTCGAAACGCGCGGCCTGCAGCGGCAGGCTCTTCAGCAGGGCCGCGTCGAAAACCTTATAGCAAGTCGCGATGTCGGAAATATTGCAGCGGAAGAGCAGGTGCAGGAACTGGTTTTCGAGAAGACCGCCCAGCGAATACAGCCAGCCGGACATGCGCAGGCGATCGGCGCCGATCCAACGTGAGCCGTAGACGACTCGCGTGACGCCGGCGAGGAGCGGCCGAATCAGGCGCGGGTAATCGTCGGGCGAATATTCGAGGTCGGCGTCCTGAATCGCGACCAAGCCCTCGCCGACGCGCTCCAGCGCCTGGCGGATCGCGCGGCCCTTGCCGCGATTTTGCGGCGACGCGAGCAGTTCCACCGGCGCGTCGGGTCGGCGGGCCAGGAAATCTTCGATCGCCGCACGGCTGCCGTCGGTCGAGCCGTCGTCGACGACGATGATGCGGCCGCGGACGCCCAGCGCGGCGAAATCGACGGCGGCGATGCGGCGGAGCATTTCGGCGACGGTCCGCTCTTCGTTAAAACACGGCACGATAATGTGAAATGTCGGCAATGCGGCGGAAACCATGGGCGGAGCATAACACGTTAGACGGGCTTGTTCACCACAAAGGCTTAGCGCGACCCCTCGGGCCGCAACCAAAGGGTTTTTTGCCGCAGATGAACGCCGATGGCCGCCGATACGGCACGGGCCATGACGTGTTCCGCCCTGGCGAACGCCATTCGCGGCCCGTGCATCGGCGTAAGTCTGCGCAATCTGTGGCTGCCCCGAAAAGCTCTACGCCAAAACAAGAAACCGAGCCATAGTAGTATAGAGAACTTGGAGAATTTCATGACAATGAACTCTGTACTACTGTCGCTGAATTTCTTTGCGATGCGCGCAAAGATTCATGCAAGTTACGATAGGGGTTCACGCGGAGGCGCGGAGGTCGCGGAGAGAAATGAGGCGGCCACGTGTTTTCTCCGCGGTCTCCGCGTCTCGGCGTGGCACATTGGCCGAAAAAAACAGATTCGTGCGTTTGGTTGCGGCCAACGGCCGCGCCAAGCCTCTGTGGTGCAAATTAAATAATCTCTCCTCTCCTCGCCTCGACAAAGCCACGCAGCAACGTCCGTGCGGCGGCGAGCGCGCGGCGCACCTCGGCAAAACTGCGAATTTCGCGGAGGCGCCGCAGCATGTAGCCGGGCCGGAACGAGAAGCGGCGATAGAAGCGCAGCAGAAGCGCGGAGAGTTCGGGCGCCGAGAGGTGCTCGTTGCCGCAGGGCGGCCGAAAATTCGCGTCCGGCCGGCGCACAAACTCGCGCCAGTAATCCGGCGTCGCGCCGCCGCGCACGGCCTCCTCGTAAATCGCGGCGCCCGGATAGGGCACGAACAGTGACGCATGAATCATCGTCGGCCGCAGTTCGACGGCGAGCCGGAGGCTGGTTTCGATGCCGGCTCGCGTTTCGCCGGGATTGCCGAGCATGAAATAGGCGATGGTGCGCAGGCCGGCGCGGCGCGCGTCGCGAAACGCCTGGCGCGTCTGTTCCACCGACGGCGCACGGCCGAGCCGTTCGAGCACGTCGGGGCTGCCCGCCTCGACGCCGAAAGTAATCAGGTCGCAGCCGGCGCTTTTCATCGCGGCGAACGTTTCACGATCGGCCGTGCCGGGCGTCGCGCGCGCCATCCAGCGCACGCCGGGGCCGTCGTGCCGCAAGGCGTCGGCGATCGCCAGCACGCGGGCGCGCTGCGCCGTGAAC
>Ga0181520_10009396_pt1 | contig 13512 bp, 8 predicted proteins | sample PEATcosm2014_Bin_29_FD_132451 | JGI IMG/M metagenome (GOLD analysis project Ga0181520, IMG submission 132451) | Peatland microbial communities from MTU Mesocosm Facility, Houghton, MI, USA - PEATcosm2014_Bin02_30_metaG | ecosystem: Environmental > Terrestrial > Soil > Wetlands > Peat | place...
AGCGAGACGTACCCGTTGAGCGGGTTTCAATCCACGCGCCCGCGTGGGGCGCGACGACTTGCGATGGAGAATGCGGCCGCAGGCATCACGTTTCAATCCACGCGCCCGCGTGGGGCGCGACACGCCAGGCGCGTATCCCCGTCGCGCCGCCTGGGAGTTTCAATCCACGCGCCCGCGTGGGGCGCGACGCAGTATCGCCCGGCTCAAGATCAGCTCGCCTTTGTTTCAATCCACGCGCCCGCGTGGGGCGCGACGGCTATCGCGCTGCGGGATGTCGGCGACGAAGTTGTTTCAATCCACGCGCCCGCGTGGGGCGCGACGAGAGAATTCCGTCTGGCATGTTTCCTCCAATAGTTTCAATCCACGCGCCCGCGTGGGGCGCGACTTAGCTCAATTGCAGGATGACGCGGCGGCGGCTGTTTCAATCCACGCGCCCGCGTGGGGCGCGACCGTTGCGCGGAAGAGACTGCGCGCGATCTTGCGGTTTCAATCCACGCGCCCGCGTGGGGCGCGACGCGCGGTACCCTTTGCCCAGGGCGTTGCTCTACTCATGTTTCAATCCACGCGCCCGCGTGGGGCGCGACGCGACCCGCAAACCATGCTGGCCAACGTAGCATAAGTTTCAATCCACGCGCCCGCGTGGGGCGCGACCAGAGCGTTCATTCTGGCGCGCTCAATACAAAGCCGTTTCAATCCACGCGCCCGCGTGGGGCGCGACCGATGGCCCCAAGGATCCGCTGGGCATCGAAACGGTTTCAATCCACGCGCCCGCGTGGGGCGCGACCCGGCCAGGTGATCGACCATTTCGTCGTCAACGCGGTTTCAATCCACGCGCCCGCGTGGGGCGCGACAGATAGGCCACCTCACCATGATCTGCCGCGACAAGTTTCAATCCACGCGCCCGCGTGGGGCGCGACGTCACTGCACCCCTCCTACACGGATCCAATCCAGTTTCAATCCACGCGCCCGCGTGGGGCGCGACGAGCACCGCGTCTTTGAGATACCACCATTCAACAACGTTTCAATCCACGCGCCCGCGTGGGGCGCGACGCGGTGCTCCGCTCACGACGGTTACTGTTCCATCGGGTTTCAATCCACGCGCCCGCGTGGGGCGCGACCGTCAAGGATTGCATTGAATAACAGAGTTTTCAGGTTTCAATCCACGCGCCCGCGTGGGGCGCGACGCAACTGCAAGGCCCGCAGCGGGATTGAGGTCGTGTTTCAATCCACGCGCCCGCGTGGGGCGCGACGCAGTGGTTCGTGAAAGGTCAGCAAGATGGGGACGTTTCAATCCACGCGCCCGCGTGGGGCGCGACGTTTTACACCAAACTCTTTGGAGATGAAACCGGAGAGTTTCAATCCACGCGCCCGCGTGGGGCGCGACTTGCAACCGGCGATTGGCAGGGTGCCCGTCACCAGTTTCAATCCACGCGCCCGCGTGGGGCGCGACGCGCAAATCAGCATCCGGGCCAACTTGGGCCGGGGTTTCAATCCACGCGCCCGCGTGGGGCGCGACCGCTGCAGACCGACATGGGCGTAATCGAGATGCAGTTTCAATCCACGCGCCCGCGTGGGGCGCGACGTGGCCTGACTCTATGTCCGCCATATTTGATTGGTGTTTCAATCCACGCGCCCGCGTGGGGCGCGACGCCCGCTGCGTGCGGACATAATCCGAACCAGCTCAGTTTCAATCCACGCGCCCGCGTGGGGCGCGACCATACTGCAGCCAGAGACGCAGGGTGTTGCGCTTGTTTCAATCCACGCGCCCGCGTGGGGCGCGACCCATGGTCAGCGAAAGCAGATTCAAGCCCTCAAGGTTTCAATCCACGCGCCCGCGTGGGGCGCGACTGCGCTCGCGCAATAGATTGATATCGTCGATGGAGTTTCAATCCACGCGCCCGCGTGGGGCGCGACCGCTGCAGAGTATTTCCGCTCACGTTTTGGACTTGTTTCAATCCACGCGCCCGCGTGGGGCGCGACGCGCCCACGCCGGCACGCCTGGCTGAATCTGCTGTTTCAATCCACGCGCCCGCGTGGGGCGCGACCGTATGCGATGTATCTGGCGGGTCAGATGTCTGCTGGTTTCAATCCACGCGCCCGCGTGGGGCGCGACGGACTCCGAGCAGCGAGACGTACCCGTTGAGCGGGTTTCAATCCACGCGCCCGCGTGGGGCGCGACGACTTGCGATGGAGAATGCGGCCGCAGGCATCACGTTTCAATCCACGCGCCCGCGTGGGGCGCGACGCGTAAACGCAATTTGGCCTGAGTCTGCTGGGACGTTTCAATCCACGCGCCCGCGTGGGGCGCGACATGCCCGAGCAGAGCCCCTACGTTGCGCCAACCTTGGTTTCAATCCACGCGCCCGCGTGGGGCGCGACGGCGCCGCGGCGGCGAACGGTGTAGCAGGGTGGGTGTTTCAATCCACGCGCCCGCGTGGGGCGCGACTACCGGGACGCGCGTCAATGGCGCGATGGTGCAGTTTCAATCCACGCGCCCGCGTGGGGCGCGACTGCTCTTTTCGGGCTTGCACGCAACGCTCAAGGGGTTTCAATCCACGCGCCCGCGTGGGGCGCGACGGGCATACCAGCCCTCGTGATCGTCACCGGCAATGTTTCAATCCACGCGCCCGCGTGGGGCGCGACGTGGCCATGGATCTCTTAAATTCCGATATGAGCGGGTTTCAATCCACGCGCCCGCGTGGGGCGCGACAAGCGCGTGTGAGGCGCTATGCAAACCGGATTAACGTTTCAATCCACGCGCCCGCGTGGGGCGCGACCAGTGACCGCCATGCTTGGCGCAATGTGCGCAGTGTGTTTCAATCCACGCGCCCGCGTGGGGCGCGACACCGGCATCAGCGCAGCCCACCTCAGCAACTTCAGTTTCAATCCACGCGCCCGCGTGGGGCGCGACGTACGCAGCCGGTGACAACAGTCACACAACAGGGTTTCAATCCACGCGCCCGCGTGGGGCGCGACCTTCGCACCCGGCAGGGGGTTTGACATGCGCTACATCGTTTCAATCCACGCGCCCGCGTGGGGCGCGACGTCTGATTGGTCTAATCCACTTCTAAATGCGTTTTTGTTTCAATCCACGCGCCCGCGTGGGGCGCGACTAAACTTCTCGACGATTGGATGTACGGGGAAAAGTTTCAATCCACGCGCCCGCGTGGGGCGCGACGCGACCGAATCCAAGTCTCATGGGCAAGAGTTGTGTTTCAATCCACGCGCCCGCGTGGGGCGCGACAAGTAATCGATTAACAACCATGCGCTGATCCCCTGTTTCAATCCACGCGCCCGCGTGGGGCGCGACGCACAACCGCCTTAGGAGCCGCACAGCGAGGCGATGTTTCAATCCACGCGCCCGCGTGGGGCGCGACCCTCGGGGTGGATGCCCCTTGCTCGATCTGTCTTGTTTCAATCCACGCGCCCGCGTGGGGCGCGACCGTTGCATGGACCCCAACCATGCGCCGCTGTCAGTTTCAATCCACGCGCCCGCGTGGGGCGCGACGGATATGCGTCGGCGCGGATGGACCGTTGAACGCGTTTCAATCCACGCGCCCGCGTGGGGCGCGACAATCAGGGGCCTATCGATGGTTTTGACAGGACCGTGTTTCAATCCACGCGCCCGCGTGGGGCGCGACGGTTGATTACGCGGTCGGTGCAAGCTCCGGCATTAATGTTTCAATCCACGCGCCCGCGTGGGGCGCGACGAGAGGTAGGATATGGACGATGGGAGGTCGCATGTTTCAATCCACGCGCCCGCGTGGGGCGCGACGTTCGTGCTGGTTGACCATCACACAGGGAAAGCACCGTTTCAATCCACGCGCCCGCGTGGGGCGCGACCCTTTTTGCTTGAAACTGGATCGTAGGACTCCTGTTTCAATCCACGCGCCCGCGTGGGGCGCGACAAACCGGCATCAGCCCAGCTCACCTCAGCAACTTCAGTTTCAATCCACGCGCCCGCGTGGGGCGCGACCTTGTCCTGTTCACGTCCAAGCCAGCCTGTGATGTTTCAATCCACGCGCCCGCGTGGGGCGCGACGCGTGATTTCCTTTAGGTAGTTCGCACGGCCCACCTTGTTTCAATCCACGCGCCCGCGTGGGGCGCGACAACCGCACCAGCAATTGTGCGGTGATCTTTTCCGGTTTCAATCCACGCGCCCGCGTGGGGCGCGACGAAAAGATTTGTTACAAAGGTCACACATAAGTGTGTTTCAATCCACGCGCCCGCGTGGGGCGCGACCCACCAAACCGGGCAGAGCGGATGCGATCAAGATGTTTCAATCCACGCGCCCGCGTGGGGCGCGACGCGCGTCGGCTGGCACAACCCATAGGACATTGGGTTTCAATCCACGCGCCCGCGTGGGGCGCGACGTGAATAGCGATGCTGTGTATACCGGCGGAACCGGTTTCAATCCACGCGCCCGCGTGGGGCGCGACTATCGTCCGCCAGAGCGCAACGCGGCTGTGGGCGGTTTCAATCCACGCGCCCGCGTGGGGCGCGACGCCGTTTCATTGAGCAGTTGCCGTACGTCAAGGGGGTTTCAATCCACGCGCCCGCGTGGGGCGCGACGAAGCTTGAGGCGATCGCAGCGTTTCTTCAGATGTTTCAATCCACGCGCCCGCGTGGGGCGCGACAGTGACAAGCAAGTACATAGCATAGAGCCACTTGTGTTTCAATCCACGCGCCCGCGTGGGGCGCGACCCACGTCCAGCGTAGGCTCTAGCGATACCCAAGTGTTTCAATCCACGCGCCCGCGTGGGGCGCGACTGCTTTCTATCATTTCCCGGCAGACATGGATACGGTTTCAATCCACGCGCCCGCGTGGGGCGCGACGCGCGCGGAGCTGTAATTGACGCCGCTTAGATCGTTGTTTCAATCCACGCGCCCGCGTGGGGCGCGACGACAGATCAAGCTGCCCGATGTGGACATGGAAGCAATGTTTCAATCCACGCGCCCGCGTGGGGCGCGACGAGGTATCCATCGAGGGTTGGCGCGAAAGTGACGGGTTTCAATCCACGCGCCCGCGTGGGGCGCGACGCCCGGCGAAGTGTATGTCTTCACCGGCCAGGTGTTTCAATCCACGCGCCCGCGTGGGGCGCGACCACAGCAAGGTATCCGCATCAAGCCGGCTGAGAAGTTTCAATCCACGCGCCCGCGTGGGGCGCGACGGAAGAAACCTACACGGCGCTGGCGCGCGAACAGGTTTCAATCCACGCGCCCGCGTGGGGCGCGACGTCTGCATACTGTTGGGGCGCGTGTGCAGGAGCTTGTTTCAATCCACGCGCCCGCGTGGGGCGCGACGTGGTCTGCGCGAGGCCGGCCCCGGCGTCTGCAAATGTTTCAATCCACGCGCCCGCGTGGGGCGCGACGTGGTGAGCGGCAATTTGCCGGCCGCAATCCGCTGGTTTCAATCCACGCGCCCGCGTGGGGCGCGACGGGAAATCAGGGAACACGCGCTCCCAATTCCATGTTTCAATCCACGCGCCCGCGTGGGGCGCGACGGCCATAGCTCCCCTTAAATACTCGTTGTGAAACGGTTTCAATCCACGCGCCCGCGTGGGGCGCGACGTGGGAGATGGCCATGCAGCGCGATCTCTTCAGCGATGTTTCAATCCACGCGCCCGCGTGGGGCGCGACGCTGCCCCACCACCCCGGCTAGGCTGATCCATGCAGTTTCAATCCACGCGCCCGCGTGGGGCGCGACCTCGATCCGCTGGTATCATACCGAGAGACGGACGGTTTCAATCCACGCGCCCGCGTGGGGCGCGACGGTTCCCGGATGGATGGAAATCACCGGCCAAAGTGTTTCAATCCACGCGCCCGCGTGGGGCGCGACTTCGAGGCGGATAAGTTCACTCACCCGCCAAAGAAGTTTCAATCCACGCGCCCGCGTGGGGCGCGACCATTGCAGCGTGTGTGCATATCCAGGTGGACATGATGTTTCAATCCACGCGCCCGCGTGGGGCGCGACGTGGGAGATGGCCATGCAGCGCGATCTCTTCAGCGATGTTTCAATCCACGCGCCCGCGTGGGGCGCGACTCTGTCCATCGCGATCACGTACTGCTCCAGGAGAGTTTCAATCCACGCGCCCGCGTGGGGCGCGACTCTGCCCCACCACCCCGGCTAGGCTGATCCATGCAGTTTCAATCCACGCGCCCGCGTGGGGCGCGACGTTCTTCTTCGTTGCCCCGCTTGCTTCGAGGATGTGTTTCAATCCACGCGCCCGCGTGGGGCGCGACGACGGATCACATCACGCCGCATCGCGGGAATATGTTTCAATCCACGCGCCCGCGTGGGGCGCGACGCTTTTGAGCCGATCGCTATGCGCGTTACAAACTGTTTCAATCCACGCGCCCGCGTGGGGCGCGACATCACTACTTGTTTCCCTTCCGCCTCAACCGGGTGTTTCAATCCACGCGCCCGCGTGGGGCGCGACCCGATCCGATCACGCCCGATCAGTTGATGGGACGTTTCAATCCACGCGCCCGCGTGGGGCGCGACGCCTGGCGAGATGCGCAAGGGCGGACCGCAGATTGTGTTTCAATCCACGCGCCCGCGTGGGGCGCGACGTCGATAAGGTAAGCGGATTCCGGCGATTCAGTGTTTCAATCCACGCGCCCGCGTGGGGCGCGACATGCTTGTCAACAAAAATGTTTCAGGCCTGAGGAGTTTCAATCCACGCGCCCGCGTGGGGCGCGACGCCGATTACGGAAGAACTCGAACGTTTGCTTGATGTTTCAATCCACGCGCCCGCGTGGGGCGCGACTCAATCGGGCGCAGTCCCGCAACCTCTGCCTGAAGTTTCAATCCACGCGCCCGCGTGGGGCGCGACCTGCGTTCGTATCGACCGTTGACCACTCCGCCATGTTTCAATCCACGCGCCCGCGTGGGGCGCGACGAGCACGGCCGCTGGGCAAAAGAGCCCACAGAAAGGTTTCAATCCACGCGCCCGCGTGGGGCGCGACATACTTCATGGAGGTCTTTATCGTGCGCCCAGCGTTTCAATCCACGCGCCCGCGTGGGGCGCGACGGAGCGGGCTGCCTGAGTCCAATTGATGTGAGGGAGTTTCAATCCACGCGCCCGCGTGGGGCGCGACGCGCGTCGACTACGTCTGTACCGTTGCAGAGGTGGTTTCAATCCACGCGCCCGCGTGGGGCGCGACCACCGTCGACGAACAGCGCGCGATATTCGACGCTGCGTTTCAATCCACGCGCCCGCGTGGGGCGCGACGGTTCTACTTTAACTCATTGCGCGCCTTATCGTTGCGCCGTGTTGAGCGCGGAGGTAGCCGGACAGGCGCGCCCTTTGTCCGGGCAGGGGCGCGCCGGGTCTTCAACCTCTTTTGATTTGAAGCAGATGCGCGCAGCGCGAACCCCTCGGCAATTTTCCGGTTGCTGGAGGTTCGCGCACGCATTCCCTTACAGCAGGAGACATCCTTCCGGGTCGTAGGAAGGTTTTGCTCCGGCATGTTCCACGCGCCGACGCCAGTTGGCGCCGAGGAAGTAGAACCGCAAGCTATCTTTCTCGGGATTGATCGTATCGATCAGCGATTTGCGGAGCACGACCCACTGCGCCGGTTCGAGCAGGCACTCGAAGACGGAGAATTGTACGCGCTGGCCGTGGTCGACGCAGAGCCGGGCCACCTGACGCAGACGGCGCTTGCCGGCCTCGTCTTCCGTCGACACATCGTAGGTAATCAGTACAAGCATGGTTCACTTCCAGAAGAAGGCAGGATAGGCATTGAGGTCTCCGCGCTGATGGCGAGCAAGCAGGAGCGCCTGAACGTAGGGGAGCAAGCCCCAGGGGCAACTTTCGCCCAGAAACGGATGCTGCAATTCTTCGCGCTTGCGCTCCTGCCAAGCCTGAATTACCTCGCGCCGCCCTTTGTCGTTGAGCCATACGGCGCCGCTGGCCGTTCGTTCAAAGTGCTTGCTCTGCAACTGGCGGCGGTTGATCAGGGACAGCGCCAGCCGGTCCGCAAAGGGCGCGCGAAACTCTTCGGCCAGATCGAGCGCCAGGCTCGGCCTTCCGGGGCGGTCCGTGTGCAGATAGCCTACGGCCGGGTCGAGACCCACCGACTCGAGCGCACCCACACACTCGTGGACCAGCAGCGTGTAGAGAAACGAAAGCAGCGCATTGACCGGATCGAGCGGAGGCCGGCGGGAACGCTGCGTGAATTCGAATGCGTCTTTCTGGGCGAGGATCATCCGGTCGAACGCGGAGAAATACGCGCGTGCCGCATCGCCTTCCAACCCGCGCAACAAGGGCACGGAAAGCTCCGCGCCGTTGTTCAAAGTCCGCAATGTAGACGCCAGCCGCGTAGAGGCATCCGTCAGTTGTTCCTTCGCCTGCTCGTCGGAGTGTTCGCGCGCGGCGCGGAGAAGCACGGCGCGGGCGTTAGCGATCTTGGCGCCAACTATCGCGGCCACAATCGCAGACGCGGCAGCTTCGTCGTCGGCAGCACGATATTGTTGCCGCCGCAACAGGACATTGCCGCGCACCGGGCCTTCCATGCGCCCCTGAAAGCGGCCGCTTTCGCTCAGGCAGCTTACGCTCACGCCAAACTCCGAGCAGAGCGCCAGAAAACCGGAGCTGAAGGCCACGTTGCCCAGGCACACCACCGAAGCAAGCTGTTGCACGGGAACACGCATCACGGTTTCCTGCTCCACCTGCACATGAATGGTCTGGCTCTCGCGGGAGAGATAGGCTCCCTGCGTCGTCACATAAAGCGTATTGAGCAGCCGTTTCATTTCGCCGTCTCCTCCAGAGCCTGACGAAGACGGTCGCGCAGATAGCGGTTCGCATCGCGCTTTCTCCGCGGCAGGCACACTTCGATCAGCGAGCACTGCTCGCATCGCGGAGCGTAGTTTGCCTCGGGAGTCTTCCCCTGGCGGTATAACTCGTGCATCCGCTCCGCCAATTTCTCGACCAGCTTCCGCAAGGGCTCGTCGAACGGCACATCGATGCGGCGGCGTGTGGTTCCGTAGAAGAGCGCGCCTCGGGGAACGGAGACGGCCAGCATCTCTTCGAGGCAGAGAGCCTGCGCACAGAGTTGGATCTCGTCGCAGCGGTCGTCTTTCGGTTTGCCGCGCTTGTACTCGACCGGGAAGGGCTGCCCGCCGTGAAATTCAACCACGTCGGCCTGTCCGGCCAGCCCCAGCCGCAGGCTGCGCAGCGAGAGACCGCGCACGATGCGCACTTCACCGCGCGACTCCGCACCAGAGGCATGCACCGTCTCATGCAGCAGGCGTCCCTCGGCGGTCAGACGGTTCTCCTCCCACTGCTGCTCGATATGAATCAGCGCCCACTGCCGCTCGCAGAACATCAGGTGCTGAAGTCCGGAGAGCGGCAGTAGATCGTCTTCGCCGTACATCGGCTTACACATACCGCCAGGCATGAACGCCAGCGAGGGGTTCCGAGCCATCTTCCGGGGCGTGGAGCAGGCTTGCATAGTCCGTGAAGGCGCGCGGCAGAAAGCCTTCGGGGCGCGCATCGAAGGAAACCGTTTCGAGCACCGCATGTGCCGGAGCGTTGCCCAACTCCGTGTTGTGCTCGAAGAGCCAAAGCCCGCGCACGGCCATCTCTCCGCGCGAGGCGGATCGGTCGAGTTCGAAGGCATTGGCGAGCGCATTCAGGAAAACGCCCAGGTCGCGCTCGGTGAAGTTCGTGTCGCGCGCCAGAAAAGGCGAGATGAATCCATGCATCTGGTAAAGGCCGTACAGGACGCCGTGCTTACGGCCCATCTGCCCGCTGCCCGCCTTCTCCTCGCCCTCTTCGGTGGTTTGCGCGGCGGCCTTCACGTCGCTGGCATTGGTCAGGGCGACGCGCGTAATGGTGTGCGAAAGGCTGACGATCGGATCGATGGAGCGCGCGAACCCGAACTGCACCGGCCCGCGCACCTGGCCGCAGTTCCAGAGTTTCAGCCCTTTGCTCCTGCCACGCTTGCCGGGTTCGCCGTCTTCCTCCTGCTCTGCCTTGCCGGTGGTCATCACCGCGCCGAAGGTGCGCACGTCGAAGAAGTTCTTGCACATCCAGTCGCGCGCCGCGTCGATCTTTTTCTTCTCCTCGACTTTCTGAATCTCGGGATCGTCGTAAGCCCGCTTCTGCTGGTTGGCAAGGATGCCGCGATCTTTAACGTAAATCTCATAGCCTTCCCAACCTGCAAGAGGGCGAGAGTATTTGGGTGTCGAGTCAGGATCGAGTTTGGTCAACGTAACAAAGTTGCGCACCTTGCGCTTGATGCACACGTCGGTCACCAGGCCGTTGCCAGTCTCCGGATCGACGCGCGGCTGGTTGTCGGCATCGGGGTCGCCGTTGGGGTTGCCGTTGGTCACGTCGAAGAGTAGTGCCAATTCGTAGCGGTGCTGCAAGGGAACGGCTTCTTTGAATTCTGCGCGGCTGGTCATTCTTAATTCTCCTCTGGGTCGGAATCGTTGACGGGTTCGTTCTGTGCATCGGATTGGGGCGCTTCGGCGTTCTTGCCGGCGCGCTCGCTCTTCTGGCGGAATAGTTCGTTCTTTTGCTGGAAGTATCCGAGCGCGAAGCGGCCCTGCTGTTCGAGATTCAGCGTGGACTTGAATCCTTCGGCGCCGTCGAGGCCGCCAACAATCTCTTCGATCCTCCGGCTGTAGAGATCGGCGTAGGGGACGGAACGCAGGTGATTCTGCGCCAGCGTGAGCAGGCGCGGAAAGGCCGTGGCCGGCCGCGTAGAGGCCGCCGCATAAAAACGGTCCACGATGGTGCTGTTCGGTTTGCGGCCGTTGTGGTAGCGAATTTGAAGATCTTCGAGCACCGCCAAAAGCCTTCCATAGCGATAGGCGGCATCGGTTACATTGACATCGAGCGACATGGGCGGTTTCTCCATCTCAAGGTTGAGACTGCGTTGAAAGTAGAGTTGCAACAAGGCGGCGCGCGGCCAAGGCACCTTGCGCTCGGCGCGGCAGCGGGCGACGGCCGACGTCAGAAAGTAGCGGGAAAGCGGCCGGCCCAGCACCGCGTTCAGGAAGAGTTCTTCGCCGAGACTCGAAGGCAGTTGGGCAGACTTGCCAGGAAGCGCAAGCGAGGCGAGCAGCGTCGCAATGGGCGCGGGTCTTTCCGTGCCGACTGCGGACTCGATGCAGTCGAAGTAGCCGGGCCGCGTCGCGGTTCCGAGCAGACTGTCTTTCACGCCGGCGAGGGTTGTCGTGTGCATTCCGCGAACAGAGGCCCGGCCCTGCGAACCGGTCAACAGCAGGCAGTAGAAACGTTTATCCGCGGCTCCCGGCCGCAGCCCTTTCCATGTAGCTTCGAGCAGCGACTTCACCTGGCCAGGGTTATCGCCGCTGAGCTGCGCCAGCAGGGCGGAGACAGGCGACGATTCGTCATCCCAGTAAACGGCGACCGTATCGTCGCCGAGCCTCACGCTCTGCTTTGTAAAGCTGCCGCCGTCCGGTTTGGGATAATTCTCTTCCAGACAGCGGCGCAGGCCGTTCACGTACGCCACCATGCAGTCGCGGCAGATGGGTGCATTCTGGCTGCGGTCGAGACCGTGCTTTTCGAAGGCGCCGGAGTTGAACGAAACCAAAGCTACGCCCGAGGTGACCGCGCCGGGCAGCTTGACCGAGTCGTGCTTGTCCACCAGCGGCTTGCGCTCGCCGCAGAGCAGGCACTGGCCAGCCTCGCGCTGCTCCGACGCGGCAACCATGCGCTGTTCCCAGTAAGCGCGCAGCTCGGGAACTTCGTCGAGCATCGTGTCGCCTACGCGGAAGGTGAACAGATCGTTCGAGGCGAACGGTTCCTGACGAAGCAGGTCGATGCAGCGCTGCCGTTCGGTGTCGTTTGCGAGAAACTTTACCGTTGCATCGAGAGCGGTATCTGCGATGCTCTGCCGAGCATCCAGCAAAGCCTGCAGAAAAAGGTCTCTTCTCTTCTTGTTATCCCCTTCGCCTTCGGGAAGAATTCCAAGCACGTAATCGGACTTATCGACCAGGAACTCTTCTTTATCGCCGGAGGTGCGCCCGCTGCGCCGCGGAATTTCGCGTTTCTGGTATTGCACCTTCGGCTTGCGCTTGCCTTCGGCTGGAGGCGTGTAGTCGGTATTGCCGAGCGTCTGAAAATTGCCCTGCGCGTCGAGCGTGACGATCCAGCGCACCGGCACGCTCTGGAAGGCAGGGTTCTCCACCAGCCGGTCGCGCACGGCCATCTTTGCCAGCGATTCCAGAATCATGCCGTCACCGCCTCTTCCCACGTGGGCACACGCAGCACACCCGCATCGAGCCGCGCATCGAAGAAGCGCGGACGCCGCTCGCTGCCGTACTCCATGTCGTGCAGCATCCAGCCCAGCGCGCGCGTTTCGGCGATCGGCTGCGGCATCGCATTTCTGTCGACCGGCGCAACGAAAGCGGGAAACTCGCGGCAGCCAAGATATGGCTGATAGACCTGCTGCCCCGCGCCCAGCCGGCGCTCGAACATGCCGAAGAACTTGCCCATGTTGTCGCTGGGGCCGGCGCGCCCGGTCAGCTCGAACGAGGCTTCGACGAGGTAGTCCACATCGCGCAGCGCGACGGTGTGCCGCTGCGCGCGATCCGCATCGGCAAAGTAGTCGCCGAACACGGTGTTGCCCGCGGCTGCCGAAGCGGCGTCGCGCGTGGAGGCGCGGCTGTTGACCTCGTTGCGGTGGAACTCCATCCAGCGGATGGGACTGAGCACGTGAATCGCATGGATGCGCCAGCGAATCGCGGGCTTCCAGAGAATGGCTTCAAGAATGGCGCGCGCAGCAGAAGGCGTCATCACCTCATACGACACACGCTCAGTGGAAAACTCGGGACGCGTGAAGCAGGCCAGCGGCCCGTGCACACGCACCAGCAGATTGGAAGCATTCATCGATGGCTCCGGAGAATCGTGGCTAGTATAGCGCCGCTCCGGAGGATCGAGTTTCAACGTGCGTGGCTTTGGCGAAATGGAACCGAAAGAGTAACTCTCGCCTGAGTAATACTGTTCCGCACGAAGTTACGCAAAGATCGTCGAGTTATCTTCTTCCTGCACCGTCAGCCCAAATCGCTCCGAGTACGGCATGGGCTGAAGATCGCCGCACACCACCCATGTTTCCTTGTCCTCGCTCGCTTCTTCTTCCGTTGGCGCAAAGAGCCGCTCGACGAAGCCGCCGTTCTTCAGCCTGCGCAGCTCCTGGTCGTAGACCGTAACCGTGTAGCGCTGGAGCCCGCGCATCCCGTTGCGCGAAGGGCCTTCGCGGCGCACCTTTTGCACGCGCTCCCAGCCTTCGCCATAGGGCACGACAACGCACGCGCCAGCGTCGTCGATCATCTTGAACTTTCGCGCAGACTGCTCGAAGTCGAGTTCGCTCTCGCAGCCGAGCACGTTTCCGGGATCGGGCTGGCGCGTCTGGAGAACGCTCTTCGTGTAGAGCGGAAAGACATCGGGGTCGTGCAGATCGAGCCGCTTATCCAAATAAAACTGTAGCGCCGCTTTCAGACCCGCCTGCGGCGTGCCTTTGGGCGGCTCCGTCGGC
>Ga0181520_10009397_pt1 | contig 13511 bp, 13 predicted proteins | sample PEATcosm2014_Bin_29_FD_132451 | JGI IMG/M metagenome (GOLD analysis project Ga0181520, IMG submission 132451) | Peatland microbial communities from MTU Mesocosm Facility, Houghton, MI, USA - PEATcosm2014_Bin02_30_metaG | ecosystem: Environmental > Terrestrial > Soil > Wetlands > Peat | place...
AATATATACTGATTCGGATCTTTAAAAAAATTTGCCTGCAGTGAATATGCAACGAAAGGATATAACCAAAAATTATCGGCTATAATCCATCTTAAACTGCCGGTTTAATTAAAAAATTTTAACTCATTAATCTCAAAAAGTTAATGTACTATAATATATCTAAAAGGGAACAACAAAAGATTTTTCTTGCGGGAATCTTTATGAGTTTCCAAGAATTATTTAGTAAATAAGTAGGTAATTGGAAATTTATAATCGGGAAATAATCTTGAATTTGATTGAAAGCAATTCCAGTGGAAAAAATTCATGGGAGCTCTCGTTTACATCCCATCGCATTAATAAAATATTATCTGTTTATAACTCTATACTTCTATCCTTCATGAAAATATCTATCCTGGAACAAATCAAAATATATATTTACGCAATTTCAAATTGGTGGTAAAATAAGTAACTAACATTTATAATTTAATACACAACCGAGAGGTATATAATGAAAATGATAATCGCCATAATACGTCCTCACAAACTTGACGATGTTCATCACAATCTTCAGGATGCCGGATTCAGGGGTATTACCATAACCGAAGTAAAAGGCTATGGCAGGCAAAAGGGACATAGGGAAATATACAGGGGCGCAGAATACAAAATTGAATTCGTCCCCAAAATAAAAATTGAGCTTGTCTGCCCGGATAATTCCGTAGATAAAGCTATTTCAATAATCGTAAATACTTCTAAAACCGGAGAAGTTGGGGATGGCAAAATATTTATTGCCCCTATTGATGAGGTAATCAGGGTCCGAACTGAAGAAACCGGTGAAGAGGCACTTTAATATAAAAATTAAAAATTTAACTAAGTAAGGAGAAATATATAATGAAATTCAGGCTGAGTTTTTTATTTTTTCTAATTGTTGCTGGAGTCACTTCCGTTTATGCTAAAGACAGTGCTGCAGTATTAACCGTGGATAAAGGCGATACTGCCTGGCTGCTTGTATCGACCGCACTTGTAATGTTAATGACTCCGGGCCTTGCACTTTTTTACGGAGGAATGGTAAGGCGAAAAAATGTATTGGGTACAATTATGCAAAGTTTCATTGCACTTGGAGTTGTTTCCGTCCAATGGGTTCTAATCGGATACAGTTTGGCCTTTGGTCCGGATCTAGGCCATTTTATTGGTAATTTAAGCTGGGCAGGGTTAAATGGGGTTGGGGCTGCTCCAGATCCGGATTACGCGGCAACTGTACCTCATCAGGCTTATATGATGTTTCAGATGATGTTTGCTGTAATAACCCCCGCTCTTATTACCGGTGCTTTTGCAGAACGATTTAAATTTAAAACTTATTTGTTATTTTTATTACTTTGGACAACTTTTGTTTATTGTCCGATTGCTCATTGGGTTTGGGGAGCAGGCGGTTGGATTAGAAACATGGGTGCATTGGATTTTGCAGGAGGGTTAGTAGTGCACATTAGTTCCGGTACTGCTGCGCTTGCTGCTGCAATAATGATAGGTAAACGTAAAGTGCATTCAGATGAAATTACGAAGCCGAATAATTTAACAATGACTCTTACCGGTGCTGCGCTTCTATGGTTCGGTTGGTTCGGGTTTAACGCAGGCAGTGCATTAACTTCAGGTTCACTGGCTACATCTGCATTTGTAGCTACACACATAGCAGCTGCAGCAGCAACGATGTCCTGGTTATTTATTGAATGGATTGACCGTGGGCAGCCTACAGCTCTTGGCGCTGCTTCCGGTGCTGTCGCCGGTTTAGTAGCAATTACTCCTTGCGCCGGGTTTGTCGGTCCGCTTCCCGCTTTATTAATCGGAATTGGTGTAGGAGTTTTATGTTATTATGCGGTTGGTGCTAAGAATAGACTTGGATATGATGATTCTCTGGATGCTGTTGGAGTGCATGGTGTAGGAGGTACATTCGGTGCATTAATGGTTGCAATATTTGCTTCAAAAGTAATTAACCCTGCAGGCAGCGACGGCTTACTTATGGGTAATATAAATCTTTTAGGTATTCAAGCTATAAGTGTATTAGCAACAATTGCCTATTCATTCACAGTTACGTTGGTTATTCTTAAAATCCTGGATAAGACATTAGGAATAAGAGTTAAAGAAGAGGACGAACTTGACGGGCTTGATTTGAGTCAGCATGGTGAAAGCGGTTATTCTTTCTAATTCAAAATAAGCATTCTATACCTCTGATAAATTCTTTATGTTTGTTAAGAGTGTATAGAATGCTTTTTTTAGGTAGGAGCAAACCACCTTTTGGCTGGAGAAAAAATTAACACAGATACTGACACTGATAAAGAAATATTAGACAACGAAAGCCCTGATACAAAGTGTAAAGTGGGTTTGTATCGCTGGACTATCTGCGGTTTACTTTTTTTTGCCACGGTAATTATCTACATGGACAGGCAAGTATTCGGAATACTAGCCCCGGTTTTACAGAAAAGTATCGGTTGGAATGAAATTGAATACGGTTATATTATAGCGGCATTTTCAGCCTCCTATGCTTTAGGCCTGCTGTTTGTTGGAAGATTTATTGACAGAGTCGGAACGAAGATCGGATACTTTTTATCAATTTTAGTATGGAGTATTGCAGCAATTGGCCATGCTTTTGTTAAAACCGTACTTGATTTTGGCCTCGCAAGATCTTTATTGGGTTTTGGTGAATCGGGAAACTTTCCGGCCGCTAACAAAGCAATAGCGGAATGGTTTCCTAAAAAAGAAAGAGCGCTTGCATTCGGAATTTTTAATTCAGGAGCTAATGTCGGCGCTGTGGCTGCTCCATTGTTGGTTCCATGGATCACGATTATGTGGGGATGGCAGGCAGACTTTATATTTGTTGGACTGCTGGGATTTGTTTGGATTGTGCTTTGGGCTTGGCTATATGAAATTCCTGAAAAGAATAAAAATGTAACCCAAAAGGAAGTAGCATATATTCAAAGTGATCCGGAAAAACAAAAATCTGAAAAAATTCCCTGGTTAAAATTATTAAAATACAGGCAGTCATGGGCATTTATTGTAAGTAAATTTCTGACAGACCCGATTTGGTGGTTTTATCTATACTGGCTTCCGAAATTTCTTAATCAAAGATATGGATTGAATTTAACCCACCTCGGATTGCCGCTAATCGCCATTTATACTATGGCAACAATTGGCAGTGTAGGAGGAGGATGGCTTTCAGGAGAGCTAATTCAAATGGGATGGAGCATAAACAAAGGCAGAAAAATTGTAATGCTAATATGTGCAATTTTGATAGTCCCGATTGTTTTTGTGTTTTCAGTTTCCGAATGGTGGGCTGTTTTATTGATTGGTTTGGCCACTGCCGGCCATCAAGGCTGGTCTACTAATTTGTTTACTTCCGTATCTGATATGTTCCCCAAAAAAGCCGTCGGCTCTGTTGTAGGACTAGGCGGAATGGCCGGATCAATCGGGGGTATGCTGATTTCTGCCGGAGTGGGTTTTATACTGCAAATCACCGGAAGTTATCTTTCAATATTTATTTTAGCAGGTGTAGTTTATTTACCAGCATTATTTCTTTTCCACCAGCTTGTTCCAAAAATGGAAGAAGCCAAAATTTCTTAGATTTACTTAATGTTTGAATTAATGCGAAAAGAAGATTTTGTTAAAATGTCTTTTTCGATTAATAATTATACACCGCTAAAAGAGCTGAAACCCCCGTCGATAGGAATTATTACTCCCGTAATAAATTTAGCGGCATCGCTTGCAAGAAACAAAACGGCTCCTATAAGTTCAGACGGATCGCCAAATCTATTAAACGGAGTTAATTTAATGACTGTATTTCCTCTTTCCGTCAATGAACCGTCTTGATTGGTTAATAACGTTCTGTTTTGATCTGTTATAAGCCAGCCTGGGGCAATCGCATTTACACGCACACTTCCTTCATATTTTGATGCTAATTCAACAGCCATCCACCGTGTAAAATTTTCAATTGCAGCTTTAGCCGAGGAGTACCCGACAACCCGTGTAATGGCTCTTGAGACCGCCATTGAAGAAATATTTATTATTGATCCGCTTTTTTGCTCTGCCATAATTTTCCCAAATACCAAAGTTGGTAAAACAGTGCCGTTAAGATTCAAATCTGTTACTTTTTTGAATTGATCTATTTTTAAGTCGAAAATAGTTTGATCAATTCCAATGGTTGCTCCGGCCATATTCCCGCCGGCAGCGTTCACTAAAATGTCAATGCGGCCAAATTCATTTAGAATCGAAGCTTTTGCATTTTGAATGCTTTCTTCGTCAAGCACATTACACTTCAATCCAAGTACATTTTTACTAATTTTTTTTAATTCTTCTGTCTTTTTCTTAAGATTTTCATCATTAATATCTAAAATTACTACTTTTACTCCGGCATTTAAAAATCCCCCGGCCATCTCTCCTGCCAGTATTCCACCGCCTCCTGTAAGGACTGCCACTTTATTTTCTAAATTAAATAGTGTATCAACAAATTTCATAAATCATCCCTTAATATTATTTGAATTAAGCTTTATTGAATCCGAGTTCAGTTCTTCTTGTTATCCATGTTTTTATTTTTCTTTAATTGATAATATAGTGTTGTCATACAATATTAATTAACAATTTCCAACATTATTGAAACGTTTCAATTATTAAAATATTTCATATATTTGCTTCAAAAAAAATAATTTAAATAAAAAAAATATAATACAAGTTTAAATAATAAATTGATTAATTATAAGCCCTGCTCTTGTTTAATAAAATATTTCCCGTGCAATATCAGTGAAAAATATTTTTGTGCGTCATAATGAACTATACTCTTAAAGCACAGAATGAACCATATAAAAATCCATTTATATCAATTGAGCAGAGGGTGAATGATATAGTCTCGAGAATGTCTCTTAGAAAATTTCTGTTCAAATTATATCCATTGAAGAGTTTATAAGAATCTATTTTAAACAGGGAGAGGCAAGAGCTGCCAAACTTAATCAGATTCTTTCGAATTTTGCGGCTATCAACAGCGACAATAAAAAAGTTGTTGTACAGGTAATGTGGAAATATTTGACGGGGGCAGCGAGCCGGGAAATGCCAGGATTGACAAAGATAAAATAATTGGAAAAATGATTTCACTTTATGGTGATATTTTTTTGTCGGGTAATTAACTATTATCTAAAATATATTATAAGTTTACGTATTAAGAATAAAAAATAAATCAAATAATCCTAAATTAAAAACTAAGCTGGAAGATCCGTGCTTTTAGAAAGGGCTTAAAAAGGTAATTTATGATAAGCGAAATAACCTTATGCTTTTCATCAATATTTGGAACCGGTTCAAGTATTGTTTCCCTAAATTGGGTAGACTCCCTTGTTATTGCAATCTATTTTGTATTCGTCTTAGGTATCGGATTTTATCTGATGCGTTTTACAAAAACAGGTGATGATTTCTTTCTTGCCGGCCGTCAGATGACCGCTTGGATTGCAGGACTTTCATTTGTTGCTGCAAATTTAGGTTCTCTTGAACTTATGGGCTGGGCGGCGTCAGCGTATCAATATGGAATTCTTGCGGCTCACTGGTATTGGATAGGAGCAATTCCTGCAATGGTGTTCCTGGGTTTGATAATGATGCCTTTCTATTATATATCAAAAACACATTCGGTTCCCGGTTATTTGAAACTCCGGTTTGGAGAGAGTTCCAGCCTGCTGTCGGCAATTTCCTTTGGGCTTATGACTGTCTTTATGAGCGGAATAAATATGTATGCTATGGCAATCGTTATGAAGGTAGTACTTGGCTGGGATATAAATTTTAGTATTTGGGTTTCTTCATTAACTGTAATGATTTACGTTGTATTGGGCGGGTTATTATCGGCAATTTTCAACGAGGTTTTACAATTTATGCTAATTTGGTTAGGAGCCTTATTAATTCCTATTATCGGAATGATAGAATCCGGCGGCTGGAGTGGAATGGTAGCAAAGATCCACCATAATTATCCTCTGGGAAATTATACTCATCTGTGGAGTACGCTGGGATCATTTAAAGATAACCCGATGGGTATCCACTGGACAGGAATAGTATTCGGATTAGGGTTTGTAATTTCATTTGGTTACTGGACTACTGATTTTCTTGTTGTACAAAGAGTACTTGCTGCAAAAGATCTAAGATCTGCAAAAATGGCTCCTATTATTGGCGCCGGATTTAAGATGATGGTTCCATTGATTGTAATTCTTCCGGGTTTGTTAGGGCTTGCCGTTATACCCGGTCTTGTTGGTGAAACACAGGCAGTTGCAACAGGTGGTCATAGTTATAATGAAATTCTTCCCTTAATGCTTGCACGTTATTGTACGCCGGGATTACTGGGACTGGGAATTACGGCTTTAATTGCAGGCTTCATGTCCGGTATGGCAGGAAATGTAAGTGCATTCGCAACAGTATGGACGTACGATATTTACAGGCCGATATTAAAGAAATTAAAGAGAACAGATGTAGATGATGCACATTATGTAAAGATCGGCCGTTGGACAACAATACTTGGAGTTATTATAAGCATAGGAACAGCGTACTTAGTTCAGCAGTTTGCAAGTATAATGGATTATGTTCAGGCTTTGTTCAGCTTTTTTATCGCTCCGCTTTTTGGTACGGTTATTCTTGGTATGTTATGGAAAAGAGCTACTTCTAAAGGCGGATTCTGGGGACTATTTGCTGGAATAGTTTCTTCGGTAGGGATGTGGTTATGGGTGAAATTAGACCCAAGCGCTCTGAGAATTATTGCCTTATCAGCATCAGCAAAAGATATGGCACAGGATATGTACCGGGCTCTCTGGTCCTGGATTATCTGTGTGACTGTAACAGTGGTAGTAAGTTATATGACGGAGCCAAAACCCGATTCACAACTATTCGGGTTAGTTAGAGGATGCACAGAATTGCCTTCAGAAGGTCATCTTTCGCTTATAAAACGCCCGGTGTTCTGGGCAGTAATAATTTTGGTAGTTTTTGCCGCATTAAATTTAATATTCTGGTAGGATGGGAAAAATGATAGATCAAAAAAGACTTTCAATCTGGTTTTTTATCGGTTCGTTGTTAACGGTTTACGGGGTCGTGATTTTAGGAATGAGTATTTATAATTTATTCAATCCTATAACCGGCAGTCATGTTGTTTTAAGCAATCTTCACGCAGGTATTTGGTGGGGGGCGCTTCTTTTATTAATCGGCATTGTTTATGTCTTTTTATTCCGGCCGGGAAGAGTGAAAAAGTAAATTTTAACATGTCACTTGTTGTTTGGTAAGCCTGCCGGTGTTTCCGGCATGGCTTACATTTAATGAGTGTTTTATCACTGATTTTTAATATCCCTGCCTGACTAAATGCTGAGTAGTGTAATTTTCACTGTGCTGCAACCCATCTTAAGCATTTCATTAAATATATTCTATTGACAAATGGAAACCGGATAATTAGTTTTCTATTCAGTTTAGTTTTATATAATTTTTTCTCCTCTTCATAAGTGAATCAAAGGTAAAATGATTTATAAAAGTAATTATATAAATTTATTTAAGGAGAATTATAATGGTAACACTATATATGCTGTGGCTTCCCATACTGCTTTCTTCGGTAATCGTATTTATTGTCAGTTCAATAATCCACATGGCATCTCCCTGGCACAAAAACGATTATCCTAAAGTGCCAAATGAAGACAAAGTAATGGATGCTATACGTCCACTTGATATCCCGCCGGGAGATTATATGATTCCCCGTGCATCGGGCACTAAAGAAATGAAATCGTCTGAATTCAAGGAAAAAATTAACAGAGGCCCTGTTATGATGCTAAATATATGGCCGAAAGGCCCTATAACCATGGGTGAAAATCTGGTATTTTGGTTCCTTTATTCAATAATAATAGGGATTTTTGCGGCTTATGTTACTTGCCATGCCCTCGTTGCCGGGGCTGGTTATCTCCGTGTATTTCGTTTTGCCGGAGTTACTGCGTTCCTGGGGTATTCCGCTGCACTTTGGCAGATGTCTATCTGGTACCACCGTCCATTAAGTATTACAATTAAGTCGACAATAGATGGATTATTATACGCATTGATTACTGCCGGAGTATTCGGATGGTTGTGGCCCGGGATGTAGAAAAATTACTTAATTTTATCAACAACTAGTAAAAATGCATATTGTATAATCAACACAGTAAAAACTCTGTTCTGATTTAAAATTGAAATTTCATTGAATAGATTCTTTAATTATTTCTATTGCTTTATTCTGCTCATCAAGATTAAGAGAAGCAAATCCAAGTCTTGCAGAGTTGTAATTTTTATTACCGTTATTAAACAAGCTTCCGTCATTCATCATCAGCCCTTTCTTTAGAGCTTTTTCTGCAACCATTTTAAGATCTATATCATTGAACTTTGTCCAAACTGCCATTCCTCCGTCGGGTATTTTAAATGTAATATGCTTGTCTATTTTCTCTTTTAATTGTGTGCAAAAATAGTCTCTGCGTTCACGGTATAACTTTACCGCCTTTTTAATATGCCTTTCGATTGTTCCGTTTTTATAAATTTGTGCAATGGCAACTTCCATCATACTATCGCCTTGCCAGTCAAGTGCCCTGCGTAAATTGGAAATAGCGTTAATATAATTTTCAGGAGCGACTACAAATCCCATCCGGATTGCAGGAACAAGAGTCTTGGTTAAAGTGCCTATATAAATTGTGTTTCCATGCTGATCAAGGCTTGCCATCGGAAGTACAGGGCTGCAGTTATACTGAAAATCGTAATCGTAATCATCTTCTATGATGGCAAATTTATAACGGGCTGCTAACTCAAGCAGCCGTAACCGCCTTTCCGGTATTAAGGTTACTGTGGTAGGATAGTTGTGGTGCGGAATAACATAGAGCAGCTTAATCTCTTTTTTCTTGCAAAGCGACTCAATTATATCTACATCTATTCCAAATTCATCAACCGGTACTCGATTTATATGTGCACCTTCATTCCGGAATGTTATATTCGCTGCAAAGTAACCCGGCTCGCCAACAATCACATTATCTCCCGGTTTTAACAGAAGCCTTGCAGCCAAATAAAATCCCATTTGTGCACCTCTGGTAATTAAAATATTTTTCTCCGAGATTAATAGCCCTCGTGTTTCACTTAAAAAAACAGACAAAGTTTCAAGAAGATAAGCTGTACCCCTAGGCCCTCCGTATCCATAATATTTTCTAAATGCACTTAAATTTGAAAGACTTTTATATTCCTTCAGTAAATATTCAGTTGGCGCTAACCGTATATCCGGTAAGCCGTCATCGAGAATTAAACTACCGGGGGCAGTGGAATTTGATGATGGATAAAGAGGTATTCTTTTCTCATCAATTGAAAAAGCAGTTCCATCAGGGTAGCGTTTCAATTGTTGTGAGAATGGAATTTTCGCCGGTTTAATTTCCGGCAAATCTCTTACAATAAATGTACCTTTTCTTGGTATTATTTCAACCCAACCTTGAGCCATTAATTCATCATAGGCAGTCTGCAGCGTTTTACGGTGAATTTTTAAAGTAGAAGCTAATTCACGGGAACCGGGTAGTTTTAATCCGCTTTTTAACAGGCCGCTGCGAATATTGTGAATAATAGAATTTGTAATTTGCATAAAAACCGGAATCCTTAAGGATTTGTCGATAATTATAATTTCTTCAAATGAAATCATGTCTGGTACACTTAATTAGTTTATTGTGGACTATTCTCGTGTACCAATAAAATTTTATTTTTGACCAAAGTCAATACCGGATTAATAATGGATTCAAATAAACAATAAATAAGAAAGGATAATAATATGAAATCACGGATGGACATTAATTCTGCTGAGCCTCGTATCTATGAAGCAATGGCGGAATTGGATACACGCATTGATGGATTCGATCTTGATCCTAAACTTCTTGAGATTGTGCGGCTAAGAGCATCACAGATTAACGGATGTGGATACTGCATTAATTACCATACAAAAAATGCACTTAAGCTGGGAGAAACTGTGCAAAGATTATTTGCTGTCAGCGCATGGTGGGAGACGCCTTTTTTTACGGAAGAAGAAAAGGCCGTTTTACAATTTACAGAGGAAGTAACTTTGATTTCGAAACATGGTGTTTCGGATGAGGTATATGAGAAAGTATTGAAATTTTTAGGTGAAAAGAAATTGGTGCAGTTGGTTTTGGTTATTGTTACTATCAATTGCTGGAACAGAATTGCAATTTCAACTCACATGGTTGCAGAGAATGATTAACAATATGTAAAATTATGGAGAACATAATGTCTGAAAACAATATCGCTTCCGCGGAAGCTTACTATAAAGCGTTTAATGACAAAGACCCTGATGGCATTGGAAGGCGATTGCACAGTAATGTACAATTTGTTGCACCGATGGGCAATTTGATCGGAAGGGAAGCAGTTGTTAAAGCTGCGAAACGCCTTTTCTGTCTTATGAAGAGTATCAGGATAAGGGAAAGATTTAGTTCCGGCGATGAGGTAATGCTTGTCTATGATTTGTATTACGGAGAAGCGGGGTCAATTTGTCAGTCAGCAGTTCTGATGAATTTTAAGGATGGCCTCATTACAACCATCGAACTCTTCTATGATGCCCGCCCTTTCGGGAATTTTTAAGTAAAACAAATACTCATCTTTTAAGATTTAGATTTAATACATAAGCCTTCCTGCAGATTTATTCTGCAGGATAGTTTTATTATCATTTAGATAAATTTAATAACTAATCTATATTTTTCACAACGAACAATAAAATTAATATTATATTCCCATCAACAATTAAATTATCTTTAAAATAAATCCGAAAATTATATTTATGAAATTAATGAAAGCAATCCAGGTAGGCTCCCCCGGCGCAGTTTTTGAATTGGTACAGAAAGAAATTCCCGAACCGGGAAACAATGAAGTTCTAATAAAAGTTGAAGCGTGCGGTATTTGTCATGGAGATTCATTAGCTAAAGAAGGACATTTCCCCGGTATAAAATATCCTATAATTCCCGGGCACGAGGTTGTGGGTATAGTTGATAATACGGGACCCAAGGTAACTAATTGGAAAGTAGGGCAAAGAGTCGGGGTTGGCTGGCATGGCGGGCACTGCGGGCAATGTAATTCATGCAGGAGAGGCGATTTCGGAGCTTGCGAGAATTCACGTACAACAGGTCTTCATCTTGATGGCGGATATGCCGAATATATGATAGCACGTTCTGAGGCTATGGTAAATATTCCGGGAGAACTTGATGCAACGGATGCTGCTCCTTTATTGTGCGCAGGCCGGACAACATTTGGAGCATTAAAACTTAGCGGAGCCCAGGGCGGGGACCTTGTTGCAATTCACGGGCTGGGAGGGTTGGGACATTTGGCAGTTCAATATGCAGTTAAATTAGGCTTTAAAACAGTTGTATTATCCCGCGGCAAAGAAAAGGAAGAGCTTGCTCAAAATCTCGGTGCTCATGTTTATATTGATACCGATGCCGGTGATGCGGCGAAGCAATTATCTAATTTAGGCGGTGCGCGGGTAATTCTATGTACAGCCCCAAACAGTAAAGCAATCTCGGATTTAATTCCCGGCCTTGGCCGAAACGGGCAGGCAATAGTGGTAACTGGTGCCAGGGAACCGATTCAAGTTTCTCCGATGCTTTTACTCGGAGGGCAGCGATCAGTTCGCGGATCCGTAAGTGGAAATATTGAAGATACTATTAATTTCAGCTTGCTCACAAAAGTTATTCCTATGGTTGAAGTATTTCCTTTAGAACAAGCAGCCCTTGCATATGAAAAAATGATGACAGCTAAAGTACATTTCAGATCGGTATTGAAGATGGGGGAACTAAACAAATATTAAAAATAAATTAAACCGGGGTGAAATAATGATTGAACTATTAAAACTTATGCAAGAAAGGCAGTCAGTTAGGATGCCTTATGATACTACACGCTTAATAACAAAGAAGGACTTATTACAAATTCTTGAAGCAGGGCGCTGGGCGCCTACAGCGCACAACATGCAGAACTTTGAATTAATTGTTGTTGATGATGAAAAGGTGCTACAGTCTATTGGTAATATTAGGCGGCCGGTGTCTGAAACATTTATCAGGGAAAATTACAAGCAATTATCTTTTTCAGAGGAAGAATTACTCAGGAAAAAAACCGGGATTTTAGCTGCTATGTTTCCTCCTGCATGGAGAAACCCGGAAATCAGGCTGGATGTTAATGATGAGGACTCTGATTTATCTGTTCAAAGGCCATTGCCCCCTTGTCCTTTATTTATGGTTATAGTTTACGATCCCGCTAAAAGAGCCCCTGCATCGGAGGGAGATTTTCTTGGTAATATTAGTTTAGGATGTGTAATGGAAAATATGTGGCTAATGGCAAATTCACTCGGAATTAGCTTTCATATAGTTAGTTCGCTTAGTTCCGGCAGTGTTGGGAAAGAGGTAAAAAGCATACTTCACATACCGGAGAATTTACAGATAGCTTTTTCATGCAGATTAGGTTATCCGGTTTCCGCACAGGCCAAATATATAAGAGTTAGGCGTGATATTAAGGACTTCGTAAGCCATAATAATTTTGGCAGTAAGGGAGTGGAGTAATTAAATCAATTCTTATTCTGAATTAACAAGTATAGGAAACGGTTAAACCAACGATAGTCCGGTTGGAAGTTTTTATCCAACTAGTCCTACAAGAAATTTGTTCGCTTATTAAACTGAGAATAGATAAGACTATCATTCGGAATTATTTATTAAATAATAGACATAGAACATCCTTTTTATTGCCTCATTTATAGCCTTCAAAATTTGATTCGGATAATTTACTAGGAGTAGAGGAAAAAAAGTGCGATGGGAGTCAAGATCGTTTAAAGATTTTAAATGGACGTGCGATTATTTACTGCCTACACATTCAAACAGTAGGCGAATTATTTCAGAATTTGGATGTACCGATTAACCTTCTGATTGAATTGCAATCAACAACGATTTAAGCCTGTTTTATGATGAAATAACATCTTTAATATTTATGTCCTTATTACGCAGGTCCAATCCTCCTTCCAGGACTGATTTTAAATTTGTCAGGTAGAAAACCCATCCTTTTGAACAACCCAGATGAAAATTTATTTTTGACTTTTCATCAAGCTGCATTTCGGACTGCACAAGCTCAACAAGAGTAATATCTTGTTCAGTCCTTATATTAACGTTTATTATACCCGCTTTACCAAATTTAAATTTTAAATAATCTCTCCCATTTGTCTCAAGAACAGCTCCTCTCTCAACTGTATCATCACTATATCCATACCACATCCATTCGTATGTGTCGTCTTTTTGAATATGACTATTGCGATCTCTAAGCGATTTATCGGCTTTAGTAAATTCTGCATTTCTCAGAAACCATTTTTCAAGTCCGTCCTGTGTTGTCCAAAAATCATATATTTTGTGAATACCTGCTTTTATTGGAATCCTGAGAGTGAATTTAGTCCAATCGTAATCCTGCATGATGTTGCCTCCTAATATTATTTTATTAACCCTCTTACAAATTCAACC
>Ga0181520_10009400_pt1 | contig 13508 bp, 9 predicted proteins | sample PEATcosm2014_Bin_29_FD_132451 | JGI IMG/M metagenome (GOLD analysis project Ga0181520, IMG submission 132451) | Peatland microbial communities from MTU Mesocosm Facility, Houghton, MI, USA - PEATcosm2014_Bin02_30_metaG | ecosystem: Environmental > Terrestrial > Soil > Wetlands > Peat | place...
CAACCGTGATGGCTCGGCAAGTTACGCCGCAATCGTAGACTTTTTGGGTCATAAGGATCTCGGCGAGAAAACCATGCTATTTCTCATCGACGGGCTCTATGGAAACGAGAATGCAGACCCTCCGCCTAGTCACAAGTGGAAGATGGCGCCGTTCAACGACGCGTGGCCGAGCAGCATCTTCATGTCGCTTGACGGAGTGGCCATCGATTCAGTCGGCTTCGATTTTCTAACTTCGGAATGGCCCGATCTTGTGGACATTGCGAATGCCGATAACTATTTGCGCGAAGCTGCTTTGGCAAACGACCCACCTTCCAAGACGATCTACGATCCCGGACGGGACGGCATCCGATGCCGCAGCCTCGGTGTATTTGAACATTGGAATAATGGGACCGAAAAGAAGTATTCGGGCAATCTCGGAAGAGCACACGGGATCGAGCTATTCCAAGTCAGCTGAAAATAGGCCCTGCGCGAGTCGCTCGGAAGCTCCGGCTTAAGGAGAACAATGCACCGCATCCTGACCATCATCGTCGCATCCGGCCTGTTGGTGCCGGCTGCAGTGACCTCGGCACCGGACACGTCCGCGCAACATTGGAAACTGAGTTGGAGCGACGAGTTCAATGGGCCTGATGGCGCCCCGCCCGACCTGGCAAAGTGGGACATCGTGACCGGAGGAGGCGGCTTTGGCAACAAGGAGCTCGAACAATACACGGCGCGCCCTGAAAATGTTCGCCAGGAGCACGGCAATCTCGTGATCACTGCGCGTCACGAATCATTCACCGGCGCAGACGGCATCCAGCGCGACTACACCTCCGCCCGTCTAAATTCGAAGGGCAAATTCGAACAGAAATATGGACGTTTCGAAGCTCGCATCAAGATCCCGCAGGGCCAGGGGATGTGGCCGGCCTTCTGGTTGTTGGGGAATGACAGCAAGACCGCGGGCTGGCCGATGTGTGGCGAAATAGACATCATGGAGAATGTCGGCTACGAACCCGGAAAAATCCACGGCTCGATGCATGGCCCAGGTTACTCCGGCGGCAGCCCGTTGACCGGCGCATATAGCCTGCCAGCCGGCTCGAAATTCGCCGACGACTTCCACGTGTTCGCAGTTGAGTGGGACGCCTCGGCGGTCCGCTTCTATGTGGATGATCAGCTTTACGAGACGCAGACGCCGGACAGCATCCCCAGCTCCAAGCGCTGGGTTTTTGATCATCCGTTCTTCATTCTGCTCAACCTGGCGGTGGGCGGCGGGTGGCCCAGGGATCCCGATGCGACCACTCAATTCCCGCAACAGATGCTGGTGGATTATGTGCGCGTTTACACCCATACATAGTACGCACAGAATCTGCGGCTCAATTGAATTTCACTGACGCGAATAACACTCACTCGGGGTTGATGGAGATATTGGGCAACGCACGCCGAATCTCCTCATACGTTCCGCAACAATCAGCAAAACTGCCTATAGGGTTCTCCCTCGTTTCTATCCACCGACGCACCCTTGACAATGCCTCCTGCCGACACTGATCCTTGTTCGTTACAGTTAACGATATAGATAAGGCCCAGATGCCCGATTCATCCAACCTCATGTTTCCCGCTGCCGATGCCATCAACCCCGCCAGCGTCCCGCAGCGCCGCCTTCGCTCCGGCGCATTCATGCCCGCCATTGGCCTCGGTACCTTCGGCTCCGACCACGTTCCGCATGCCGCGGTTGCCGCCGCAGTTACGGACGCCGCCTCGCTCGGCTATCGCCACTTCGACTGCGCCGCCGTCTACGGCAACGAAGACCTGATCGGTGAGTCGCTTCAATTCATCATGCGTTCCGGCATCAAGCGTGAAGAGCTCTGGATCACGTCCAAGCTCTGGAACGACAAGCACGCTGAAGAGGACGTAATCCCCACCTGCGAGAAGTCTCTTCGTGACCTCAAGCTCGACTATCTCGACCTCTATCTCATTCACTGGCCGTTTCCCAACCATCATCCGCCGCATTGCGATGTCGGCGCCCGCAACCCCAACGCCGTCCCCTACATTCACGAGCGCTACATGCGCACCTGGCGCAAGCTTGAAGAGCTTGTCCACCGCGGACTCGTCCGCCACATCGGCACTTCCAACATGACCATGCCCAAGATGGATCTGCTCCTCCACGATGCGCGCATCCTGCCCGCGGCAAACGAAATGGAACTCCATCCACACTTCCAACAACCCGAATTCTTCGCTTACCTGGTCGCCCAGGGCATTGTCCCCATTGGCTACTCGCCTCTCGGCTCACCTGGTCGCCCCGAGCGCGACCGCACCCCTGAAGACACCTCGCCCACCGAGGATCCAGTTATCCTGCGCATCGCCAATCGCCTCGGTGTTCATCCCGCCGTCGTCTGCATCAAGTGGGCCGTACAGCGCGGTCAGATTCCCATTCCCTTCTCCAGCCGCCGCTCCAACTACCTTGCCAACCTGCGCGGCGTTGTCAGCGAACCACTCACCGATGACGACATGCGCGCCATCGCCGCAATCGATCGCAACTGCCGCTTGATCAAAGGCCAGGTCTTCCTCTGGAGAGACAATCAGTCCTGGGAAGACCTATGGGACGTGGACGGCGTTATCACTCCTCCCTGAACCCAGCCTTGTTTTAAGATCGCGCTTCTCAACTGTTCATTCAACAACCAGCGGCGAGTCTTCAACAATCCGTGAAAGGTTCGAAGCATGAGCAACACCATGAAGGCTGCCTATCTGCCCGGCAACAGCACGGTTGAAATGCGCACCGTCCCGGTACCCGCCCCCGGGCACGGAGAAGTCCTGATTGCCGTCAAGGCCTCGACCATCTGCGGGTCCGACATCCGCGCCATCTACCGAGAGCACTTGGGCAAGGGTCCGGAGGGCTATCAAGGCGTCATCGCCGGGCACGAGCCAGCGGGACTTGTTATCGAGGCCGGCCCCGGATGCCGACGCTTCAAGGCAGGGGATCGCGTCCTCGTCTATCACATCTCCGGATGCGGGCTATGCCCCGACTGCCGTCGCGGCTTCATGATCTCCTGCACCAGCGTCGAGTATCGCCGCGCCTACGGATGGCAGCGCGATGGCGGCATGGCGGAGTTCATGATCGCCGAAGAGAAGGACCTCATCCTTCTGCCCGACTCGCTCACTTATCTCGACGGCGCGCAGGTTGCGTGCGGATTCGGCACCGTCTACGAGGGCCTTGAGAAGATCGGCATCAGCGGCAACGACGCAGTTCTCATCACCGGTCTTGGCCCCGTCGGTCTGGCTGCCGGCGCATTGTGCCGCAAGCTCGGCGCGGAAAAGATCATCGGCATCGATGTGCTCGACGAGCGCCTTGAGCTGGCCCGCACTCTCGGGTTGTGCGATCACGTCCTGCGCTCAGGACCCAATAATGTTCAAGAGGTCCGTGACCTTACCGGCGGCCACGGCGTTGAGCGCGCAGTCGATTGCTCCGCCAACGCTGAAGCCCGCGCCACTGCCATCCGCGCCACTCGCCAATGGGGCCGCATGGTCATGATTGGAGAAGGCGGCACCGTCACCTTCAACCCCTCGCCCGACATCATCCATGACCAGAAGACGATCTACGGTTCATGGGTCAGCTCCATCTGGCGCATGGAAGAGCTGGTTGAAAAGCTCGTCCGCTGGAACCTCCATCCGGAAGAGATCGTTACCCATCGCTTTTCGCTCGACCAGGCCAGCGAAGCCTACGCCCTCATGGCGACGGGGAAATGCGGCAAGGTGGCCGTCTGTCCCGGCGGCGACCAGTAACCAGCACAGACTTGAGCGTTTTCAGATTTGCTGTGGGCTTGCGTGCCCCATCTTTTCCGCGGCCTTTCGAAGAGAAAATGCGGAAAGGGTGGGATCTCAACGAAGTCAAGTCTATACAATCTCAGAATCTTCAACAGGATCGGAATTAGATCGGAAAGAGCGTATCCGACGAGTGCGGCAGCGTGGTAACACGCCCCCGCCGGCGCAACGCCCCTGTCGCAACCGGCGCTGCGAGTTGCGCCGCAATCTCGCGGAGCTCCGCGCGAACCTGGCCGATCGTCGCCGTCACGCGATCGGGCCGTGTATTGTTCCCTCCCATGGGCAGTGGCAGGGCTACGGGCACTGCCAATCCTGCCTGCGGCTCCCGCTTCTGATCCATGCGCCGCCCGTGCTGAATCTGGCTCAATGCCTGCCGTGCCCCGGCCAGCGTGTAGCCCTCGGCATGAACAAGCCGCTTGATCTCAAGCACCAGTTCAACATCCCGCCGCCGATATAGCCGCTGGCCCGTCCCGCTCTTGTTCGGCTTCAGCTGAGGAAACTGCGACTCCCAGAACCGCAAAACATAAGTCTCGAGGTCGCAGATTTTGGCCACATCGCCAATCTTGAAGTAGAGACGGTCGGGGATGATCGTTTGGTCAGTGGCGCGTTTCTGGGCGAGTGGTGAGGCCATGAGGAAGTCGAGCGAGTTCACCGTTCTTCCGGGAACCCCGCTCTACCCACGAGTATAGGCCACATTCTGCACCATTTGTGAAGCAAAATCGCCGCCGAACCCAGTTCTGCACCTACAGGCCAACCGCCTCCCGCGCCACCGACTTTTGAGGTGCCGCACGTAGGTACTGTTTCGGCCACGACGCCGCTTCGCCCAGCGAATTCGCAGCGTGCACCGCCCAATAGGGATCGCGAAGCATCTCCCGCGCCAGCAGCACCAGGTCCGCTTTTCCTTCTGCAACAATCTCGTTGGCCTGCGCAGGCTCGGTAATCAGCCCTACCGCCGCCGTGGCAACTCCCGCTTCCCGCCGAATTCGCTCCGCAAACTGCACCTGGTACCCCGGCCCCAATGGAATCTGCGCATTTGGCGCCATCCCTCCGGACGAGCAATCTACCAGGTCGACCCCCCGCTCCCGCAACTGCCGCGCCAGCTCAACCGACTCATCCGCGTTCCAGCCGCCCTCAACCCAGTCCGTCGCAGAGATCCGCACAAACAGCGGCAAATGCTCTGGCCACGCCGCCCGTACCCGACCCGCAACCTCAAGCGTCAACCGCATCCGGTTCTCCAGGCTGCCGCCGTATGCGTCCGTCCGCCGGTTCGCTAACGGAGACAGGAATTGATGCAGCAGGTAGCCGTGCGCGGCGTGAATCTCCACCACGTCAAAACCGGCCTCAACCACGCGCTTCGCCGCTGCTCCAAATGCCTCAACCGTCGCATCGACGCCTGCCTGGTCAAGCGCCTGTGGCACCGAGTACGTCGGCGAAAACGCAATCGCGCTTGGTCCAACCGTCTCCCAGCCGCCCTCCTCCGGCTTCAGCAGTCTCTCGCCGCCGAATGGCACAGCCATGCTCGCTTTCCGGCCTGCGTGGGCCAGCTGAATCCCTGCGCGCGCACCCTGCCCGTGAATGAACCCCACAATCCGTTGCAACTGCGCGACGTGTTCGTCCTTCCAGATCCCCAGGTCGCCGTCGGAAATCCGCCCCTCCGGCGTCACCGCAGAAGCCTCTACCATCACCAACCCCGCCCCGCCCTGCGCCCGCGCTCCCAGGTGCACGAGGTGCCAATCCGTTGCAAACCCGTCCTCCGACGAATACTGGCACATCGACGACACGCCGATGCGATTGGAGAACTCAATAGAACGGATCTTCAACGGAGAAAGCAAAGCAGCACTCATGCATTCTTTGATGAATGCCGCTCACTGAGGATTCACCGGCCCAAACATTGAGGCCTCGTGCCCCATCCTTTCGCGCCCTTTGCGAATGGGTGGGAGACCAGACAGCTCTACTGCTTCTTCAGCACGGCCGTCCCCTTCTCATCGGCCAGAATCGCGCTCTCAATCCTGCGATACACCCCCGCCTCATTTGCGCCGAGTTCCACTTTGCGTACCACGTAATCCCGCTCGTAGTGAAGCTGATTGTCCTTCGCCGTGATCGCTGAGTGATAAGTGGCAAAGCCAACGTCAAGGTCCACTGGGTCCGGCGTCTCGTCCACCACATATCCCGGCGGCAGCGCGATGTCGAAGCTGTCGTGCCAGTGCCCGCTCGCTCCGAGATCGATCGGAAACTTCCTCGGCTTGTCGTCAAACGGACGAACCAGCGTACCCACAACCCGTGGCCGCACCAGCAGCAGCGGCCCCGCCTGGTGAGCATATTGCGCCGCCGTCAGCTTGTAGTGAATCTCGATCGGCTTGTCCAGCGCCGACGGCTGGACATACTCGAACGAGTTCAGCACCACCCCCGGAACATCGCGCGCTACGGCCGTCTCCAGCGCCTCGCGCCGTTCCTTCTCGTCCGAGTCCTTCAGCACGTTGCGCAAATAGCCGCCGCCCGCACCGTTCCTTATCGTATCCACCGAGCCGGTCAGAGTCCCGTCTGCCGCCAGCGTGAACTTGCCCGTGTGCTCATTTGAGTTCGCATCCGGCGCCAGCACCGGCAGCCCGATCACCTGGCTCGCGTCCCCCGCTGCCAGCGTGCCGTAGCTCCCCTGCTCATATTCCGGTAGAATCCCCACCGGCACGCGCTGGTTCGTCGGATCGAAAATCAGGTAGCGCTTGCCGTCGTTCCCCTTCACAATCGCCTTAAGCCGCGGGTCCTGCACATCCGGCGGAATCTCGATTGCCGTAATCATGTGGTTTCCCGCCAGCGACGGCGCCTCCGGATCTACCACTCCTCTTCGGTCATCCACCATCACGTAATACCCGCGAATCCCCGCCACCTGCAGCATTGAGATCAGCAGCGTCGTCTTGTCTTTGCAGTCGCCGTAGCGGTTGCGATAGATATCGGCCGCGTGGTTTGCCTGATAGCCGCCAATTCCGCGCATCACTACAAAGTAACGGATGTTCTTCTGGATCGATTCCGTGATCCGGCTCAGCTTGGTATAGAAATCCGGCGCGCCCACAATCAGCGATTGTGCATCGGCGGTAATCTCCGGAGAAGGCGTCGGCCGATCCTCCTCCAGTTGTGTCATCCACGCCCCGATCGCTTTCCACTGGTTGTCGACGCTCTCCGCTGCCGCATCGCTCCAACCCACAGTCATCCGAGCCGCCAGCGCCTCCCACTCCGGATGCGAGGGCACATCCCTCAGATCCAGCGCCGGTACATCCTTGATCTCCCACCTGAAATGATTCGGCGCCACCTCTACCGCATCGACCGGCTTATAGTTGTGCCACGATTGCCAGTGCTTCTCTCCGGCCGGAAGATCAAGCTCCACACCCAGGAACACGACCGGGATTTCATCCTGGACCCCCCAGAATTCCTGTCGCATATAAGGTCTGACCTGCTCTTCCGACTCGCACACGATCGTCGCCCCTACATCGATCGCTGGCGGATGAGCTACCTTGAGCTTCTCGGTCGATAGCATCACCGCATCGCGCGTGTCCCCCACCTCAAGAAACTCCGTATCCGCTGCCATGTATTGTTTCTGGTCCGCGGCAATCGTCCACGCGCGAAAATAGTTCACCTTCTCATCCACGTCGTAACTCAGGAAGCAACTGTTATCCCGTCCCTGCGGCTTTAGAATGCGGACCACCTTTCGTTCCCGCTCTACCGCCCGCCCCTTGTCGTCGATCGTAACGAGATATTCGTGATAGAGAATCACCGCGGCGGAATTCTTCGCGTACTCCGGCGTAGCCGTCTGGTTTGCTTGCATCCCCCAGTCCGGCACCGGAGCCTTGCCAAACATTCCGGCAAATCCCGGTTGGCAGGCTATCAGAACTGCCGCAAAGACCACGAAATGATGAAGGCGAATCCGAAACGCATTCGCTTGTCCCATACTCAGTTTCCTTTCGCAGACGCTGCGCGGCTCAGCACAATCTGCTGCTGATCCGCGGTCGCCACCTTCTGGTAGAAGTCATGGAGGTCCGGATAATCCTTCGGGGCAAGCAGAGCAAAGTTATACACCAGTGTCCGCACTACCTCGATGGCGTTCCCTGTCGTTTGGGATCCCATCTTCAACTCCGCATGCCCACCCCAGGTAGCATCTGACTTCTGGGGCACGCTCTCGATCGTGTAGCCGTCGGGCAGACGATATGTTGCATCGTCCTGCTCCATCTTGGGATAGCGCACGTCGACCGGCGTCGCCCTTTTATCCTGCGCAACAAAGGGATGCTTGGCCTGCGACTCAAAGAACAATCCGGGAAGAAAAACGTGTTTGCCTGTCGCCGTCGCTACATTCCCTTCCAGCTTTACCACCGCGATCAGGTTCACGTTGTAGTCTTCGAGCGCGAGAAAATGGTCGAAGTCCGCTCGTACCCCGTCGGGAAACTCGCCCTGAATCGACTCGTTGAACTGCTTCTTCACCTCCTCCTCGTCGTTCTCCAGTGAAACCTGCCGCCAGTACAGCGCATCCTGCCCCGACATCACAAACCGCGCAATCCCTTTCACCTCTCCGTCAGGCCCCATCGTCAGATCCGCCACGCGATGGAGAAACGTCTCCTTGTAAGTGAGGGCGGGAGTCATGACCCGCTCCGCCCCTTTATCGGTCAACTGAAATCCCGAAGCCAGGGAGTGTTGCCAGCTCAGCGTGCCAAATGGGCACATCTTCTGCCCCGGATCGAGGTAGATGTCTTTGCCGTCAATCGTCAACTTGGCCACGTAGTCGTCAAGTTGCTGCATGGTGAAGTACTGGCTGTCAAAAATCGCCCGGTTCCGGTCCACCACCTTCGCCGGCCAGGCCTTCACGCCCGCCGCCCGCGCCAGCGCTACATAAAGGAGCGCGATGTCATCGTCTGAACCGCTCTTTTGTTTCCACACATCCTCAAGCGTTTTAAGGTCCTTCAACTTCTCTTTCTTCCGCTCTGCTTGTGTTTTCTCGCGGCTGAACCGCGTATTGTCCAGCTTCTCCACCGCTTCGTAAATTTTCTGCGCCTTCTGGATTTCAGTATCCCCCGGCGCCACAAGATCCGACGCAATCTTCCTCAGGCCGCCGGTCGACTTGATCGTCTCTTCCATATCCTTGGCCCAGCGTTTTGCCGCGTCCGCCCAAAACTCCGTAGACGACTTCGCCGTCGTGAAGTAAAACTTCACCCTGTATCTCAACGTATTCAGCGGTGGCATCCAGTCCTCGTCCGGAAGCGGCGGGACATTCGTCAAATCCAGGCTGTACAGTTCCTTCTTTGGGTCGTTGTCCACCTTGTCCCCGTCCGGCAACTGCCAGCTCAACATAAGCCGGTCCAGGTTCTCGCCGCTGCTGTCCGTCACGCCGTTCACAATATGCGTATGGAAGCTGAAATGCTCCTTGTGAATGAAGTTCGGCAGTTGCACATCCCACTCCGGCTCGGAAATCTTGTATTCCGGGTAGTGAATCTTCAGCCGATACTCCAGAATGCTCCCCACCTCCACATCCGGCAGAGTGAAAACCACAGTATTCATCTGAAAGTACTTGGCCTTCATATCCATCAAGTCCGCGGGCTTGGCTGCCAACGGCACAACCTTCCCATCTGCATGGATCGTCCGCCCTTGAACGTCTGAAACCGTATCCACGCCGTACAAGTACGGCGTCTGTACTGTCGCGAGCTCTTTGCCCATCTCTGAGAGCACCTTGATCCGGCAATAGAACGTCTCGGCGTGTTGCTGGTCGTCGACCGTCACCTCCCGATACAGATAGACCGCCGACGCTCCCGGCGCCAGTGCGTCCGCTGTCATCTTCAACTCGTCCGCCGTCGGCTCCTGAAACTGCGCCCGCAACACCCCCGGCACGGTGAGCGCACCAAGCCCGACAACCACCCATGCTGCCCTCAACGCTCGCCTATGTACCATCCAGCCCGCCCATCTCCTGCCGGCACAATCCATCAATTCCCCTTCGGTGCTTCCGTTGCGTGCAGCACCAGTTGCTGTTGATCGGCCGCGGCCACCCTCTGATAGAAGTCGCGCAGGGCAGGGTAGTCAGTTGAGCTTGCGAATGTAAAGGCGCGTGCAAGAGTACGGTTCACGGTGAGCTTGCCGGGGTCAGCTTTGGACTTGATGATCAGCACGGCGTGGCCTTGCCAGGGCACCTTCACAGGTTCGGAGGTACCTTCGGCCTCCAGGCCGGGCGGAAGTCTGTACGTCACGTCATCGGAGATGGTTTCGCCGTAGTGCATATCCACGGGGATGAGGCGCTTCTCCTGTTCCGCAAAAGGATGTCTGCCGCGTGTCTCAAAAAAGAGAGCGGGGAGAAGCAGTCGCTTTGCGGTGGCTGTGCCTACGGTTCCATGAGCTTTGACGACCGCCGCGAGGTTGCTATCCGGATCGTCGAGCCCATTGAAGTGGTCGATATGGGCTTCGACTCCCTCGGGAACCGTGCCTGCGATCCAAGAGTCGAATTGCTTCTTGACCTCGGCTTCGTCATTCTTGAGGGCCTTCTGGCGCCAATAGAGTGCCTCCTGCCCCGTCAAATTGATCCGGATATCTGCATCGAAGGCGCCGTGGGGGTCAAGAGTGATTTCAGCAACGCGTTGGATTGCATTCGCGGTGTAGGCCTGCGCTGGAGATGTCGCTACGGCGCTGCCTCCTGCGACCTGGCGAACCCCTGAGGCCGATGAGTGCCGCCAGCTGACCGTTTGAAACGGGCACATGCGTTCGCCCGGATCGAGAAGAACCTCTTGGCCGCCAGTACTGAGAATGACAAAGGTGTCGTCAAGCTGGCTGAAGTTCATATAGTTGAGCGTAAACATGCCGCGGTCACGATCGACAACGCGCATCGCATAGGCGCTGAGCCCCGCGGCGCGCAGCATGGAAAGATAGAGCAGCGCGATCTCGGTGCTTGTGCCGCTCTTCTGCGTCCAGACGTCTTCGGCGCGCTTGACTTCCTTGAGCTTCAGACTCTTGCGTTCAGCGTCGCTTTTTTCCCGCGAGTAGTCGCTGTTGTCAAGCTGTTGCACCGCTTTATAGAGCTTGCGGGCTTTGTCGAGTTCGGTGTCGGAGGGAGCGAGTAATCCGTTCACCGTTTCGCGAAGAGACTTTGAGGGATCGCAGAACTGGTCTACAAGATGCGACCAGTTGTTACCGGCTGTCCGCCAAAAAGCATCCGCATCGCTCGAGTCGCGGAAATAGAACTCAACGCGATAAAGAGAATTCGCGATAGGCGGCATCCATTCCTCGTCGGGCGCGGGAGGAATGTCGTTCATGTCGAGGCTAAATCGGCCGAGCGCGTCCTTGTTGACTGTGGTGCCGACCGGAAGGATCGACCACAGGCTGAGCGAATCGTTGCCTTGAAAGGGCGTGAACATGTAGTGCGCCTTGCGTACCGGATAGTCACGCTGGACTTGCCAGGTTGGGGAGAGGTACCACTCATCGCCGTAGCGAAGCTGATAGTAGTACTCGATAATGCTGCCGACCTGAATGCTTGGCAGGTTGAAGACCTTGCGCCCGAGTTTCGCATCGCCCTGCTTGGCAACGAGAAGGTCCGAGGGTTTTCCCACCAGCGGGACAATCGTTCCGTCGGGATGGATGGTGCGGCCCTGAATGCCGGCTACCTCGCGCTGGGCCTCATCCTTCACATAGGGGAGCTCGACGGTGCCCAGGCTTGCTCCCTTCTCGCTGAGGATCTTGATGCGGGCGTAGAAGCTTTCAAAGTGATGGGGGTTGTCAGCCAAATGCACGACGTTGAGATAAATGGCCGAGGCGCCCGGATATTTCGGGTCGGCCGTCATCTTCAGCTCTTCATCGGTCGGCTTCTGAAACTGTCCAAGCATCGACGCCGGAAGTGCAAACACGGCTACCAGCGCCAAAATCCCCAAAGACGTGCGGATTCGCATGACTTCTCCTCTGCCGGAAAATTGCAGAAAGTCTAGCCCGGCAGTGACTAATCAGTTGTGTTTTGCAACACCACAGTTTGTTCCCATTCCGCATCCTTGGCAAGCGCGGACTTTGAAAGGGCTCTCTCAAGCGTGAAAAATCAGCGAATCGAACGCATCTGTATCACCAATCTGTTGATTCCTGAGTAAACAACATAGCGCCTTCGCCCCATCCTCCTTTGAGTCTGCCTGCATGGCCTTTGCCGCTCAGCATTCCAGCACCCCCATTCCCCGCGCCAGCCTCTTTCCCGGCCTTGGCCCCAGCGTATACACTCCCCGCAAATGACTCGCTCCCGCCAAACACGCCTTTCCCACTTCGCCTTCGCTGCAATCTGCGCCCTCGCAACGTTCCTCAGCCTCTCTGCCTTCGCCCAGCGCGCCCACCCCCTGCTCATCTACGCCATCGATGTTGAGGGCGGCCAGTCCACGCTCCTCGTCACGCCTTCAGGCGCATCTCTCCTCGTCGACACCGGCTGGCCCACTCCCGATGCCCGCGACGCCAAGCGCATCCAGGCTGCCATGCGCGATGCCGGCATCACCCGCCTCGATCACGTCCTCATCACCCATTTCCACGTCGATCACGTCGGCGGCGTCCCCAGCCTCGTCGCCGCTGGCGTCCTGGTCGGCGAATTCCTTGACCACGGCCCCAACCGCGAAGACTCCGACATCACGCGCCACGACTTCGCCGCCTACCTCAAGGCCATGGGGAACACTCTCCGCCGCATCGTCCACCCCGGCGACACCCTCGACCTGCCGGACGTCAAGACCGTCGTCCTCACTGCCGACGGCGAGCACATCGCCTCCGTCCCGGGCATCAAGCCTAAGCCTAACCCCCTCTGCGCCACCGAGCCCCACTGGGACCTCGACGATACCGAGAATCCTCGCTCTGCCGGCTTCCTGCTTACCTACGGCAAGTTCCGTTTCCTCGATCTCGGCGACCTCACCAAGGCCAAAGAGATCCCCCTCGTCTGTCCCGCCAACCTCATCGGCACAGTCGATCTCTATCTCGTCAACCACCACGGAATGAACCTCTCCAACTCCCGCGCCTTCGTCCACGCCATCCACCCCCGCGTCGCCATCATGGACAACGGCGCACATAAGGCCGGAAGCCCTGAGGCCTGGCAGACCATCCACGAGAGCCCCGGCCTCGAAGATCTCTGGATGCTCCACACCGCCGAGGGCTCCGATGCCGCCCACAACAGCGCTGACCCACTCATCGCCAATCTCAAGGGCACTCCCGACGGCGCTTACCTCAAGGTTGCCGCCTACCCCGACGGCAGCTTCTCCGTCTTCAACTCCCGCACCGGACAAACAAAGCAATACCCCCGCAAATAGACCGCCGCGGAATCGCCCAATTGATGGGGTGCCCCATCCTTGGCACGATTCTGTTTTTGTGCCAAGGGTGGGATTCAACCATCTCCGTCCGACCCCCTTGTTGATCCAAAAGACCGCAAATTGCTCTTGCCGCTCGGCCTCTGCCATCTGCTAAATTCTGAACAGCTTTCCCCTGACCCCCGACAACTGACAACTGTGAACTGCGAACTATGAACTGTGAACTTTGAAAGGCCCGTCCAATGCCCCTCGCTCCCAACGCCCGCCTTGGTAACTATGAAATCAAGTCCACCCTGGGCGTCGGTGGCATGGGCGAGGTCTATCGTGCCCGCGATGCGCGCCTAAACCGCGATGTCGCAATCAAGGTGCTCCGCACAGAAAGCGCCGCCAACCCTGAGCTGCGCAGCCGCTTCGAGCGTGAAGCCCGTGCCGTTGCCGCGC
>Ga0181520_10009401_pt1 | contig 13507 bp, 11 predicted proteins | sample PEATcosm2014_Bin_29_FD_132451 | JGI IMG/M metagenome (GOLD analysis project Ga0181520, IMG submission 132451) | Peatland microbial communities from MTU Mesocosm Facility, Houghton, MI, USA - PEATcosm2014_Bin02_30_metaG | ecosystem: Environmental > Terrestrial > Soil > Wetlands > Peat | place...
ACCGGCTCAAGCTGCCGATTTGCTTCATTCATGGGGCGGAGAACCAGTGCTTCCTGCCCGTCAGCACGGAACTGACCTTCAATGCGCTGCGGGAGGCAAACGGGAAAGACCTGTATACGCGTCATGTCATTCCGGGTTACGGGCACATCGACTGCATCTTTGGGCAGTCCGCAGCGCAAGATGTATACCCCTACATGCTGGACCATCTTGAAGCCACGCAGTGAAAGGCGTGAACGGTTCAGACCCCGACTAGCGCCAAACGCAGCAGAATGGAGAGCCCGGAATGACGACGGATCAGGAAAAAGCCGCAGCTCTGATCGCTTCAACGGACATGGTCCCGGTGCAGGGAACGGTGGACGTGGACATCCCTATCGCCACAATGTGGGCGTCGTTTGTCCATGCCAACCTTTGGCCGCGCTGGAACAAGTGCTTCTTCTGGGCGAAGAACAAGAACCTCGTTCTGGGGCAGCATTTAATCTGGACGTTCCAGCCGATCAAGCCGTGGCTGCCCTACAAAATGTGGGCTATCGCCAACATTGTGGAGTTGGTCCCGCAGCAAAAGGTGACTTGGGAGGTGGTTGCTCTGCCCGGCATGTATGCGCGGCACACCTACCACATGGAAGACCTGGGAAACGGCCGCACGCGCTTCGGCTCGTGGGAACAGGGCATGGGGTGGGGATTCAGGCCGATGCGCTGGTTCTGGCTGAAGCACTTCACCTTCGTGAAAGACGAGTCGTTGAAGGGCGCTGTCACGCTGGAGACACAATACAAGCGCACCGGCGCACTGAACGAAAGCGATATGCCGAAGAAGAGTTACGTTCTCTTCTGGATGGCGATCGCTTTGCTGATCGTCCTGCTCGCGGCGCTGATCGCCAGCTGTGTCATGTACTGCAAGTACGTTCGGCTCACGGCCACTGAGCTTGCGCCAGGCATTCATGCCATCTTCGGCGGAGGCGGCAACTCCCTGCTGGTGGAGAGCGAAGGCGATTCGCTGCTGGTCGATACCAAGTTTCCTCCCGGCTCAACCATGCTGCACGACTGGATCGAGCACCATGGCGCGGGAACGGTGAAGACAATTGTCAACACGCATTACCACTACGACCACACCCAGGGGAACACGCTCTATCCCCAGGCAACCAAGATAGGAAACCGCGAAGACCCGGTGCTGATGAGGAAGTGGGACGCGGATTGGTGGGACTCGCACGCAGCGGGCATTCCCACGGACCTTGTCGATCGCGAGCGCGTGCTGAAGGTCGGTTCGATCGAAGTGCGACTGGAGCATCCGCCGCCTGCGCACACCGCGGGAGACCTCTGGGTGTACCTGCCGCAGCAAAATATTCTTGCAACGGGTGACCTGGTCTTTAACCGTTACTACCCGTTTCTCGACCAGCCGGAGGGCGGAACATCGATCCCCGGCATGATCGCGGCTGTGCGAACCTTGGCTCACGACCACCCCGATGCGGTGTTCCTGCCTGGGCACGGACCATTGGCCAATGCGAACGATCTTCTTCACTACGCCGACTATCTTGAAGCGCTGCAAAACGGCGCGATAGCTGCCCATGCGGCGGGATGGACCGAGGAGGAGGCCGCGCAGCGCAACGATCTGGCGCACTGGCATCTCTCGATTCTGCCCTCGTATCACCACCAGCGTTTGATCTGGTCGACCGCCTCCAATGACGCTCTCTGGGCGTATCAGTTAATCAACCAATCCGCGGCAACCGCGAAGTGAGATCAATGAGCGATACGAATCCGATCGACCAGCATCAGGGGCTTGACCAGGCACTGAACTACCCGCTGTTCAGCGCCATATTCAACCGCAGATCGCGGCGCATCAGCTATGGCCTGGATTCAGTCCCGGCGGGCACCATGACCTACACCTCCGACGAAGAGCCGCTGCCGCTCTCCCCTCTCGAAGAGGCACTGCTGATCGCGGCCACGGGCATCACCGGCGTCACCATGCCTGACGGGCCGTTTCAGACACCGCAAGGCGGGACGCTGCTAGGGTCTCCGCTGATGAACCTTAACGGACGCGCGGCCAGCAGTCCCGACAACGCACAGGGAACCCACTTCTTCCTCATCAACGACAGTGGGACCTATCTGCTGAAGCTGCCTGACTCCGTCGATCCCTTCTTCTTCGAGGGAACGCTTACCCAAGACAAGCTGGTGGCCTACACCGAATTGTGCAAAGTCAAGGTGCAAGACAAGCGACTGGATCTGCCGCGCGAGTTTCCCTGTTATGTAGGAAGAAATCGCTACGTCTCCAATGTTCCGGGCAGCACCATTCTTGTGCCGGTGGTGGATCTGACGCACCAATACATCAACGGCATGATGTACCTGCTGTCGCAGGACGATGGCCGAAGGCCGAATTTCATCGACGACTGGAATTTCTATCGCAACGCAGGCACCTCGAAGTGGGTGCGGAGCGGGTTCCTCAACAAATCGATTCCCATCCCCCTGGGGTTCATGAACACCTTCCGCATTCACATCGAGGCGGACCTGCTCATTCAGAATCTTCTCTTGACCATCCAGGCTCTGGGCCTTGGCGGATGGGTGCATGCGGCGTTTGCGGGTCCGTATCTTCTGGGCGCGCCAGACAGCGCTCCGCTGTATGGCAAGGGGCTCGGATTTCGCTTCGATACACCCAAATTCACGCTGGGCCGGCTGCTCAAAAAGGTCATCACGCCATTGCCCGCGTGGCAGCCAAACCCGGTGGGGCTGGATGGGCTCCTGCAAGGCCTGTGCCCGCCCTACTACAAGAATATGTCCGATGCGGTCGATGCCCTAATCGAGCTCAAATACGGCAAAGCCGGTCTCTATACCGACCCGAAGTACTTTGACCAGGTGTTCAAGCAAGGGGTCACCAAGGAGTTCCTTGACCAAGTGCCGCATTTCTCCGCGGAAGTCATCGCCTGCTGCAAGGACATCTGCAACTACATTTACGACACCTACGGCAGGTTCCCCGCGCACGTTGACGCAATGTATGTCCCCGGAGTCTGGGTGCAGGCACACCATCTCGATCTGGCGTACTACGACAAGTTCTATACCAGGGGATACTCGCAGACGCAGGCGGACCACCAGAGAATCTGGCATGGAGGTGCGGCGTGATCGACAAAGCTAAGCTCGGACGAGGCTTGATGAAGGCGGGAATTGCGGTGACAGCGGTGCTGCTGGCGGCGACGCTGCTCTTTATCTACGCGGAATCGACCTGGGTTCGTGCATCCTCGGCGGACCCGGAGCACTCGTTCCTTTACGCAACCACGGGCACCGAGATCATGCCTTTGCCGGTCTTTCAAGTGCTGCCGTACCTCTTTCCAGATCAGTTTCAGCCGGGCGGCCCGGCTGCCGGAGATTGGATTCAGCAGTACGGATTGATTCGCGGCAAGGAAGGCGTAAACGAAGGACTACCCCAAGGGTTCTTCGTCTCCAACCACCGCCCCAAGTCGGGCGCTCCGTCGCCGGTGCCATTCGTGGGCATCAACTGTTCGTTCTGCCACACATCGTTGATCAAGCGGACGGACAGCGATCCAGGCGTGATGGTGCGCGGCATGGGCAACACTTCGCTGGACTTCATCGCCTGGGTCGATGGCTTCAAGACCGCCGTACTCGATGAGAAGCGGATGACGCCGAAGGCCATCTTCGACACCTACGAGCAGAAGTTCGGCAAAAAGCTCTCGCTTTCCGAGAAGCTCATGATCCGCTTGTGGCTGATACAGACGCGGCAGACCGTGCAGGAGGCAGAACCAAAGGTTGACGATCCTTTCGGCGGCGCCGACCTGCGCAATTCCGCGTACATGCCCAACGGCCCTTCGCGCACGCAGCCGTTTCGCAACCTGGTACGCAACGTAATGAACCGGCCGGCCATGCTGGACCACGGATATTGCAAGCTGCCGGTGCTTTATGAGCAAAAGGATCGCGACTGGGGACAGTTCGACGGCAGCGTCAAAGATCGTCTGACGCGCAGCGTGCTGGCGGCAATTGCCATCGGCGCCACCATGCAAAACCTGTCGATGCCCGAGATATCGAACAATGTCGAACAGTCGATCGCTTACACGCTCGACCTGAAAGGGCCGAAGTTCACCGACGTCTTTCCCGACCAGAAACTCGATGCGCAGAAAGTGGCGCGTGGGCAACTGGTCTATGCTGCCCACTGCGACTCGTGCCATGGGCATCCCGGCTCGGATGGGGCCTGGGTGCGCGGCGAGAAGCAGGACACGGTCTTCCCCTACCAGACTCTCGGCACCGATGGAGAGCGAGTCAGCTTTCGACACTTCGACACGCTCGCCGATGCTCTGGTGGACTCTTTCCCGCCCAAGCAGCCTCTCCGGCCGAATCGCGCAGACCTGAGGCCAGGGCCGATGGGCGACACCCAGGGCTACATCGGTGTGCCGATCGTGGCGCCATTCTCTCACGCACCCTATTTGCACAACGGGAGCATTCCCACCCTGGCCGAGTTAATCAATCTCAAGCCGCGCCCGGATGTGTTTTATCGCGGAGACAACCTCTACGACCCGGTCGACGCGGGCCTGATCGTGCCCGACCACCCCGACGCCCTGCGCTACTTCCGCTTCGACACATCGATACCCGGCAACTCCAACAAGGGCCATGACTATCCATGGGCCTACCACGGGCCCGGCTGGAACGAAGCCGCGCTAAAGGATCTTCTGGAGTATCTGAAGACGATATGAGCACACGACAAATCACGCTCGGACAAGTGACTGCGACATTCGTTCCCTTCGGCTTGCTCTTAGTGGCGGCGCTGATGGGCGCGGAGACTGCGCTCGACCTTCCCTTTCAGAGGATGATCTATTCAATATGGGCGACCATGGCGCTGATGATTCCGGCGCTATGCCTCTATATCCTGCCGTCACGAACGCAGCCCAGGAAGAATCTGTGGCTGCTCTACTGGACCTTCGCCTATCTCGCCTATCTCGTCCACTTCTACTACGCGGTCATGGTGCACTATCACGCCAGCATAACCGAGGTGTTTGCGCAGCAGGGAGTCAAGATCGCCGGCAGCAACTTTCTGGTTACGTTCTGGTGGGCGCTCGACGTAGTTCTGGCTTGGACGGTACAGAGCGACGTGAAGTGGATCGGGATATCGCGCCTGCTGGCGAACATCTACATCCCATTCACATTCTTCGTCGCGTCGGTGGTTCTGTTCCAAGGATTTGTCAACGTCCTGGGTTACGCGATGACCGCCGGCATTATCCTCTGCCTGCTGGTGAGAATCCATGCGTGGTGGCTGGCGGCGCATCCGGTGGTTCAGACGGAGGCTTCCGGTGGATGACCTGAACCTGATAGCCACGCCGATTCTGGACTACGCCTGCCCGGAAATACAGCAGATTCTCGCGCGGCTGGACGATGCGCAGCTCACGCCGCGTGAATTTGTGCAAAAGGCGCATCAGCACCTTTCCGACGTGATGCGGCCAATCTACTCCGTCGCCGAAACGCAATCGGTTGCTAAAACCGTGCAGCTCAATGGCGGATCGTGCAGCCAGCGAATGGCGTGTCTTGAGGCTCTGGCGCGGGCCCACGGAGTCAAGACGAGAGTGCGCGGCCTGTGGCTGACCAAACAGTTTTGGAAGGAGCGGCTACCCTTGCTGCAACTAATCATGCCGAAGACTCTAATGCCATGGCCCCAGTTCTGGCTGGAGGACGGGTGGGTGGACTTCGACGAGCTATTCGACTCGATTGCGGATCTGGCCCTGCGCGTGACCCACCCGTTCACGAACGCGGGAGCATCGTTGTTCGACGCAATCCAAACGCAGCCGGTCGACCTGCTGGGAAAATCCGCGAAGTTTAGCCTGGCGAGATTCGTAGCCAGCGATGCCGGATTCTTCAACACCCGGGACGAACTGCTGGCCAGACTCGATGACCGAACCTGGCTTGGGACCTTGATCTTCAACCTCACTTACGGCGGGAAACCGGTACGGCGCGTGAATGAGATGCCATAGGAGTTACGATGAACGAGTTGCAGCAGTTTCGCGGCAAGAAGGCGTCGCTCTGGCAGTCGGCAATTGACCAGGTTGTCGCTAAACGGACCGCCAGCCAGCCGCCGGCGAGTCCCGGTCCCGTTCCCAACATCGTCCATCTGCCGCGCCCCCAGCAGACCGACTCCGGAGTTCAGCACGGCAACGTGATCGCCGCGGCGATCAGTGTGCAGGCAGCACCAACCGCTGCCGAGACCATAGCCGGAGCTGAGGCACAGGAGGGAACCGCGGAGTTCTGCGCTTCCGCCGCATTTCGGCTTGCCGAAGCGCAAGTGCATGCGGCCTTGACCGGCGACTACAGCGGGTTGCCAGCTCTGCATGCCGAGTTGGATACGCCCTTCGGACAGTGCGATCCCAAATGGGGTGAGGTGCTTGCCACCTATGCCGCCAGCCGAATCGCCGACGGCACCATCCCGTACCGGCGGTACAGCAGTCTCCAGGATTTCGTCATCGACGGCCGTCTGCCCTCCAACGCAACGGTGGTGATCGTTGCCGATTGGGGTACCGGTCAGGATGCTGCCAAGATCCTGCTGGCGAAGGTTGCCGCGCATGCTCCCGATGTGGTGATTCACCTGGGAGACGTCTATTACTCGGGCACGCAGTGCGAGGTGCAAAACTACTTCTACTCCATCTGGCAACAGACGCTGAAGATTCCGCTGGTTGCCTGGGGACAGAAGCTGGCAGACCTCACGGCCAAGCCCGCCACTTTTCATATGCCGGGCAATCACGACATGTATGCGGGCGGGCAGCCGTATTACACCGTGATCGACATGCTCGGGCAGCCGGCAAGCTACTTCTGCCTGCGCAACGATGACTGGCAGTTTGTCGCCATGGACACCAGCCTGCATGACTCCGATCCGCTGACTGTCAACGACGCAACTTGGGTCGACGACCAGGAGATTCTGTGGATGAAGGACAAGGTGAAGAACGCCGGTGGACGGAAGACTGTACTGCTCTCGCACCATCAGTTGTTTACCGCGTTCGAAAAGATAGGCGGCCAGGCTGTCAACCAGAAGCTTCTACCCCAGGTTGAGGAGATCTTGCCCGATCTGACGCTCTGGTTGTGGGGTCATGAACACAACCTTGTGATCTACAAGGAGTACTTGAATGTTCTTGGGCGGTGCATCGGGCACGGTGCGTTCCCGGTTTGTGGAACGCTACCCTACGATCCGCCCAACCCGGGCGTCCCTCTGGAGGATGTGAAACTGGATCTCGACCCCACAAACTTCTATCGGCACGGGTACGTGCTGATGAAGCTGGATGGTCCGAACGCCGACCTCACCTATATTCAAGTGAACGCAGAGACAGGAGAAGAGAATTGCCTATTTCACGAGGTGTTTCCCCCTGTGAATAGCGCACCTGCCCCTTGAACTCATCCGTTCGACAATACGAGGAAAAGTCAGATCTGGGAGATCGATTGCGATCGGGGCTCCGTTGTGATGTGTCTTTGAACTTCGGATTCCGGACGCATCGCTGCCCGCTCTCTCCCCATGGGAACACCAGAATGTCTGCGATTCGAAATTGTCTGTTCGACGGCGTGCAGTGTGCCATCTTCTTGAGGGAAAAGCCACCCAGCTTCACGGTTTCCGTAAACAGCCGCAGCTGAAACGGTGTAGCCTCTCGGACGCGCTCGCAGGCTTTCTTGATGGCCGGGAATTCGCGCGCACCCGGGGCGCAAACCGCGTCGAGCAGCTTGCATACGTTATTGATTTTACATATGTTAGTAGTGATGACCAGCGGCTGCATTGAATACTCCTGCGTCATTCCCAACGCGGACCGAAAACCAGATTGACCGGTACGAGCGAACTCCCTCCGCAGAGTCTGCCGGTTGCGCGACTCGGCCTGACTTGACGCCTCCTCGCGGGCCCACGATCGTGAGATCCGGCCCTCGTCCGGCCGGATTCCCGTGGGCGGTCCTGGGCGCTGGGGAATCCCTTGTCCGACAAATCCGATAGCGAAGGAAGAACCTCTCATCGGATGGGGCTATTCCGAATACAGTGGACTACGGTGCGTCGTTGGAGAGCACAACGTCGCTCTGGCGTCTCCAAAAGCCTCACTTTCAGAGATTCAAGCACTACTTGATGCGCCCGGCCGCGACCATCGCTCAATTCCATCCCAGGAGGAGGATATCGGGCCAAAGTACCCGCCTGTGGCGCACTCGACGTTGCCGGATGGGCGAGCAGGTCCGCGGCATGTTCCAGCGGGCGTCAAAGGCGGTTCCGCGCGGATGAGACCAGATGCCCGCCGAACCACCAAGCCCTTGCCAAGCCTATCGCTTGCCATGTTCGCCGCAGCATCGCTGAGGCTCCTTAGTGTAAGTTTCTCAGGGTACCGATCATGTGTGAATCATGATTTACGTCCTCTATCACCCAACCGCCTGACTACCCCCGGTTGTGGCTTCCCAGTCCCTGGGAGGTTCCAATGTCGGATCCCGGGAGCATCCATTCTCTAACGGTGAGGTCATTTTCGGCATTTTCCCGCTATATCGAATGGTGGCGGATACCGCTGCTGGCGGGCGCTTACTCCGGCCTTGCGGTTAAACCATCGGTTGGGCTTCAATCCAGGAATTGCTTATGCCGCTCATTTCGCTTAGAATTCCCTCGGCCTTTCTTCCCATCTATGCCGGACGACGCACGCGGAGATGTAACTCTGCTCTTGGATCGGTGGCGCGGCGGCGACGCCGCGGCGTTCGATGCTCTTGTGCCCGTCGTCTATACGGATTTGCGCCGGCTGGCCCGAAGCATGATGCGCCGCGAGCGCTCCGACCACACCCTCCAAGCCACCGCTCTGCTGAACGAGACATACCTGCGCTTGATGCAGCAGCAAAAGGTCAATTGGGAGGATCGCTCCCATTTCTATGCATTTGCCGCACGATTGATGCGCAACATTCTCACCGATCATGCAAGAGCGCACCTGGCCGGGCGGCGTGGCGGACCGAATCGAATCAAGATCGAACTTACAGACGATCTGGCATGGATTGGTTCGGCGAACGAGGAGATTCTCGGCCTCCATCGGGCACTGGAGCGTCTGGGGGAGCTCGATTCCAGAAAGGCGCGCGTCGTCGAGATGCGCTATTTCCTTGGCTTCACAACGGCCGAGGTCGCAGAAGCGCTGGAAATTTCGCTCGCAACCGCGGAAAGAGACCTTCAGTTTGCGCGTGGGTGGCTGTATCGGGAACTCCGCGGGGAAGGCGCACCCCATGAATCCAGGCCAGTCCTTCGCGGAAATTGAGGCGCTTTTCCATCGAGCGATGGAAGCCCCCGAGGCGGAGCGGGCGAAGCTGATCGAACAGAGCACCGGCGGCGACGCCGCGTTGCGTGAGGAGGTGTTCTCACTGGTGAACGCGGTGGCGGCCGCTGACCGGTTGTGCACCGGCCCGGGTTCTGATCGGGAGGCGGAAGCGTCACTCCACTCCGGCCTTGGGGCCGGGGCGCGGGTTGGCGGATTTCAACTGGATCGGCTGCTCGGCAGAGGCGGGATGGGGGAGGTGTATGCCGGGCATCGTGCCGAGGGCGATCTTCAACAGGTGGTAGCCGTCAAGGTAATTGAGGCGCGGCTCGATTCTCCCGGGTTGCGGAAGATATTCTTTCGTGAACGCGATACCCTGGCCCGCCTCCAGCATCCGCATATCGCGCGGCTGCTGGATGGGGGAGTTACCCCCGATCACTCGCCCTATCTTGTCATGGAGTTGGTTGGGGACGAGGCTGCTCCAGCAGAGCGCCTGGACGCATATTGCGAGAATAGGCGTCTCCCAGCGCGTGAGCGCGTGGCGCTGGCGATCTTGTTGTGCGACGCGGTCTCGTTTGCGCATCACAAGCTGATCGTGCATGGAGACCTTAAGCCGGGGAACGTGCTTGTTACGGCAAGCGGGGACCCAAAACTGCTCGATTTTGGCGCGGCACGCCTCCTTGCGGTGGAAGAAACGGGCTCTCGCGCGTCTGCGTTTACCCCCGGTTATGCAAGCCCAGAACAAATGCGGGGCGAGCCGATCACCGTAGCTTCAGATGTTTACTGCATGGGCAGGTTGTTGGAGCGTGTTCTGGGCGAATTGAAAGATGGAGAGCTTGCCGCAGTCATCTCCAAGTCTACTCGGGCGGAGCCTGAGGATCGCTATGCATCGATGGAGCAGCTTGCGGACGATTTGCGCGCCTGGATGGAGTATCGGCCACTCAGAATCTGGGCCGGAGGCTGGGGCTATGCCCTGCGAAAGTGGACGCGGCGCAACCGCAGATGGGTTCTTGCGACGGTTGTGCTCCTAGCGGCAATGGCTGCCTGCATCGTGCAAACTCAGCGATCCGCGCGCCGGGCAATCGAGGAGCGCGATCGCGCGCTTCGTTCCGCAATGGCCGTGGAAACGCTCGCACATCGTCTGCTCTTCGATCTTCAGCCGCAATTGAAGGAGATTGGATCGTCAACCGAGGCGCAGCACCAGGTGGCCGATACCACACTTGCCTACCTGAACGAGTTGTCGCTCGATCCGAGCCTGTCCAGCGAGAGCTTGCGCCTGGATATGGCCAATGCCTATCAAAGGATGGGCAATCTTCTGGGCAATCCCTATGAGGAGAACCTTGGCCAGCCGAAGGAAGCGGTGGCCGCCCTGCTCAAGGCGGTGGCAACGGCCTCGGCACTGGTCCGGGAGAAGCCTTCCAGCAAGGAGGCGCGCTTTAGCCTGGCCAAGGCACAGACCAGCCTTGCCGAAGTGGAATTTGGGGCCAGCGACCCGAAATCGGCTCTGCAAACTATGACGGAGTCGGCAAAGAACTTCCAATTGCTGATACAGGCGCCCGATGCGACACCGAGGGAACTGCTGGAGGCCGCTTCCACATTTGGGTCCTTAGGCGATCTATATGGCGGCATGCAGGGCATGGCTACTCTCGATCAGACGAATAAGGCGATGGAATCGTACCGGCAGACTGGTCTTCTCGATCGGCGCGTCTTGCAAATCGATCCTTCCAACGTGCGCGCGCGGAGAGGGGTTGCAGTGAGCGAGTATAAGGCTGCAAACCTGATTATGGATGCCGATCCGAGCGCAGCTATCGCCGGATACCAGAGAGCTCTTGCCAATCTGAGTTTATTGCCCAAAGAGATTCAATCGGGAGCTCCCATCTTAAGGCTGCTGATTGTGATTGAAGGGCATTTGGGGGGCGCTTACTTCAAGCAAGGCAAACTGGCGGAAGCCATTGCGAAGAAGCGGCACGTTCGCGAGCAGTCGGCGATGCTGGTAGCCAGAGATCCGCTCGACAACCGCGCGCGTTACGACCTGGTCACGGTGGACAATTCGATCGGAGAGATCTTGACGTCTGCGGGCGACCGGCAAGGCGCACGGCAAGCGTATCAAGAAGCTCTGCAGAATCTGGACGTCATGATCAAACGCGATCCGGACAATGCAGTATTCAAGGACCATCGGAAGGATCTGGAAGAGTCATTGAGAGAGCTGGATCGTCCGTCCGCCAAGCCAAAACACGCTCCGAAATAAGCATGGTCGAGACATGACCGGTCATTGAGTCCGATGGTCGGCAAGCAGGTCGCGAGCCCGCTGCTCTGAGACCAGGGCTCCTGCGGTATCGCCTTCGGAGCGCTGCATCTGGGCAAGGCGGTTAAAACTCTGCGCCAGTTGAGATCGTAGCTGAAGGTCGTTCCCGGCCTGAGCTGCAAGGCTGTCGAGCGACTCGACAGTCCAGCGGATCAGAGTTTCCCGGGCGGCTTTCGAGTTGGGCAATTTGCTGACCGGCTCGTAGATACCGGACTCAAGCGAATAGGTGAGCTGCTGCATCTGGCGTAGCCGGGCCTGAGCCCGATCGCGCGAACGCCGCGCAGAGATGTCCATGGCGACGGAGTAGACCGCCGCAACCAGAACGGCGGTTGCCAGGATAAGCGACGGGTAAAACAACTCGGGTCTTCGCCGGGCAAACAGAGCCACGCGGTAGGCCGGCGTGGCTTTGCGCGCGGAAACCGGCTTGCGGGCCAGGAAGGACCTCAAATCCGCAGCCAGCGAGCTTGCTGACGTATATGCGGCGGCAAGTTCTTTGTGAGTTGCTTTGCGCAGAATGGCATTGAGATCGCCTGGCAGACGCGGCAGCCCGCAGTCAGATAGCAACTTCGATAGAAGCTGAACGGCGGCGGACAAATCGTCGCCAGCAGGATCGGCGCTGGAAACCACGCTTGGAAATATGGATAATCTGGCCTGGCCCGCGGCTGTAACGCAAAAGCTCTCGGCCGTGAGACGCCCATGAGCAAGCAGACTCCCGTGCGCAACCGCCAGGGCATCCAGGTGATGGATGGCCATGGCAATGCGGCGGGCAAGTGCCCATTTCTCAGCGTGCGCAACGGCTAGCGCCGGCTCGGCAGGAACGAATTCAAAGAGGAGATACGCCTCCCGGCCAGCAGTCTCTCCCGAATCGAGGAGCCGCGGAATCACCGGATGGTTCATGGCTCCGAGTTTCCCCCTGCGCTCGAGGAACTCGGATTGGCTCCCGGGCGCGAGCGGCCCTGGAACAAGTGCTACGGCAACTTGCTGCTCAAAATCCTCCACGCGGTCAGCCAGCAAAAGTCCCGGCTCCAGTTCTCGCGCAACCCGGTACTTGCCCAGGCGTTCCCCTTCGTTCACGGGATGCTCCTCCGCGATGCCCTTCTCGTGTTCCTGATCCCTCACACCGGCCATGGCGCCAGTACTGCCCCCTGCGCGCCGCTCCCAACATATTAAATCCGTCCAGGCGCCGTGAGGGTCTTTTCCGCTGTTTTCCGCTTACCAGAACAGAGGGACAGAAAGATGAAATCTGCCATGATTAAAGATCGCCATTCGCTTCAATCGGCAACCTTCAACCCTTACTTCCGCCGTCTCTTCGGCCCTGGGCTGAAGCCGCGCGGGCTCGCTGCATTCTGCACACTTCTGGGGTTGCTGTTCTGTGGAGCTTGGAATACTGCCTCTGCCCAGAACGGCTTCAATTGGGCGCAGAGGACGCTGGCCAGCAACTTTCCGATTACGTGCCCAAATGGCGTGGCGGTTGACGCACACGGAAACGTCTTTGTGAGCAATGCGTGCACCCCAAATTCCTCTTCCGTCTATGAGATTCCGGCCGCGACCGGCTACACCGAGGTCAAAGCGGTGGGAAGCGGATTCATCACTCCAGTTGGCTTGGCGGTGGACGCCAACGGAGACGTCTTCGTGGCCGATGCCGGTGACAGTGCGGTCAAGGAGATCATTGCCTCGGGAGGTTATACCGCCTCGAGAACTCTCGCCCGCTCAGCATGGCCCCAATATGTAGCGGTCGACAAGAATGGCGATGTCTTCGTCACCGATAGTGGCTCTTCGAAGGGCCAAGGCACTGTCTATGAGATTCTGGCGGCTAACGGCAGCATTCCGGCCAATCCCACCATCACAACACTGACGGGCAGTCAGTAGTGTCCGGCTAAAATCGAGGAGATCGCTGTAACCGTCACATATTACACGCGATAGGTTATAACTCTCATTTTTCGATTTGAAATTGACGGCAGCAAAACAGGGGGCAATCGTGGGG
>Ga0181520_10009402_pt1 | contig 13506 bp, 15 predicted proteins | sample PEATcosm2014_Bin_29_FD_132451 | JGI IMG/M metagenome (GOLD analysis project Ga0181520, IMG submission 132451) | Peatland microbial communities from MTU Mesocosm Facility, Houghton, MI, USA - PEATcosm2014_Bin02_30_metaG | ecosystem: Environmental > Terrestrial > Soil > Wetlands > Peat | place...
CTGCGAAACCTCGTTCCACACTTCCGACAATTGGCCGAGCGCGCCGGCGCCGAGCACGGCGTAGAGCAGGAACTGCGACAGTTCGCCGCCGCTCATGCGGCCGCCGACGACGTCGTTGGCGCCGAGCCACAGCACGACGACGACGCTGGCGAAGGCGAGGAACATCGCGGCGATGGTGACAATCGCACGCGACTGCGTCATCGCCCGCGCCGCGTCGAAAGCCTCCTCGGCGGCGGCGCGGAAACGCTGGGCGGCGAACGCCTCGGCGACGAAGGCCTGCATGACGCGCACCGCCGACAGGCTTTCGGCGGCGAAGGCGGTCGTGTCGGCGAGCCGGTCCTGGGCGCGGCGCGAGCGCGCCGTCACCGTCCGTCCGGCGGCGTAAAGCGGCAGGACGATAATCGGGATCGCCGCCAGCACGTAGGCGGAGAGTTTCGGCGAGGTGACGACCATCATCGCCACCGCGCCGACGAACATGAAGAGATTGCGCAGGGCGATCGACGCCGACGAGCCAAAGGTCGCTTTGAGCTGGGTCGTGTCGGCGGTCAGGCGCGAGACGAGCTCGCCGGTCTTCTCGACGTCGAAGAAAGCGAGGTCGAGACGGGTCAGGTGGGCGAAGACGTCGCCGCGCAAGTCGGCGACGACCCTCTCGCCCAGCGTCATCACCAGATAGTAGCGAGCGCCCGAGGCGGCCGCGAGCACCGCGACGACTCCGATCAGGCCGATGAAATAGAGGTGAATCAGGCCGGAATGGGCGTCGGAAAAACCGTAATCGATCATCTGCCGCACGGCGACCGGCACGACCAGCGTCGCCGCCGAGGCGACGATCAGCGCGGCGACCGCGCCGATCACCCGGCCGCGGTGGGCGAGGGCGTAAGGCAGCAGCGGCTTCAGGGCGCTAAGCGAGACGCGGGACGGCTTGGCCGTCGCGTCGGCAGGGGCGGTCATCGGTCGGCGGGGCTCCGGGATCGTCGGACCACCGCTTAATTCACCACCGGGCGCTAAAATCAACCCCACACAGCGCGCGCAAACGCTTGTGCGCCGCCGCCGCCTGGACTATAGAGTCGCCGAATTCACGGAGCCGCCGCGACCCGGTCGGCTCTTGTTTTGTTTGCCGAGGACCGACCGATGAAGGCCGACACGCACCCCGACTACCACATGATCAAGGTCGTGATGACGAACGGCCAGGAGTTCATGACCCGCTCGACCTACGGCGAAGAGGGCGCAACGCTCCACCTCGACATCGACCCCAACACCCATCCGGCCTGGACCGGCGGATCGCAGCAGCTGCTAGATCGCGGCGGCCGTCTGTCGCGCTTCAACACGCGCTTCGCCGGACTCAAACTCGGCGGCAATAAGTAAAGCTTCGCGGGCCAACGCCTACAAGCGGCGGATCGACGTGATCGCGCCGCCGCCGTTGTTGGCGATGCGGACGCAGGCTTCGGCGAGCGGCTCGCTCGTCACTTTCATCGCCCAGCCGTTGGCGTGCAGTAGCGTCGCCGCGTCGCGCATGATTCCGACGTGGCCCTTCCAGAACACCAAATCGCCGCGCCGCAGGCGCTTGAGCGCGTCACTCAGCGGCAGCGGCTGGCCGAGCGCCGCCTCTTGCATGTCGCTGTCGCGCGGCGCGGCGATTCCCGCCGCCATCAGCGCCGTTTGCGCCAGGCCGGAGCAATCGATCCCTTCGCTGGTGCGTCCGCCCCACAAATAGGGCGTCTCGACAAAACGTTCGGCGACGGCGACGAAATCGGCCTCGCGCGCATCGATCGGCGCGGCGTGCCTAGCGTAGAGGAAGAGGCCGTCGTCGGCGACTGCGAAATCACCTTCGAAATGAGAGACTTCGACGAGAGCGCCGAGAGACAGCGCGAAGCGCGGCGGCCGCTTGATGGCGGGGCCCGGATAGGCGTGGGTTCGCAGCGCGGCGATCGTGTGGGTCGGCGCGCGCGAAGGGCCCAGCGCGGCCGCCGGCAGGTAGCCGACGTAACCGTCGCGCGCGAGCTGGACCCAGCGCCAGTCGCCGCGCGCTTCATAGACGACGACCGCCTCGCCATAGAGCGCCTCGGTGTCGAGCGACGCCTCGACATCGGGCGCGCGCCGCAACGGCGCGATCGGCGCGACGACGCGGCAGGCCTCGCCGGCGACGTAGCGCGCCGCTTCGACTTCGCCGCGCAAGGATTCGGCGGCGAGGTCGGGGCGAGCCGGGGTGAGGCGCGGATCGAAGGGGTGCGGGGACATAACGGCTCGCTTTGGCGGCGGCTTCGTCGCTGGCCGAAGCGGCGCGGTCTCTTCTCCCTGCTGGCGGGGAGAGGGGCTCGCGCCTCGAATCGACTGCGATCCGCTCTAACGTGGAAGTCAGGCGGCCGCTACTGTTGCGAATGGGCCGAGAATTCGCCGGCGCGAATGCGTTCGGGCAGGCGGTCGGCGAGCGCGACGACCTGCTCCTCGCCGTAATTGGCGACGAGTTCGCGGAACACCGCGCCGAGCGCGGCGTCGGCGAACGTGTCGACGTCGATGCCGTCGAGCACCGCCTCGGCGAACGCTTCGCTGACGTAGACCAGCGCAGCCCGGCGCGCGTCAGCGGCTCTGAGCTCTTCCAGCGAGAGTTTGGGCGGCGGCAACATTGATTGGTATTTTACGTCGGCGCGCTGCGACTCGCGACTCGCGTCTTTAAGAAGGGTTAATTTCGTTGACGATTCGGACTCGGCCGGGGTCGGTGAGGGCCTGGCGGCGCGGGAGCGGGCGATCGCCCGCGTCGTTCCGTTCGTCGCCGCCTCGCCGTTCACGGCCGACGATGCGCGCAATCCTTCACCGGCGGGCAGCCGGGGCGATGGGCGGGCGCGAAGGTCAGCGGCGCCGCCGTTGGCCGCGCCTTGACAGGCCGGCAGCGACGACCGAGCGGCCCTGGTTCGCTCCCAGGCGGGCAATGAAGCCCCGGCCCGGCCGGCGGCGCGCCTGACGTCGCCTTGACCGGCCAGCAACGCTGGCCGAGCGGCCCCGGCTCCATTCCGGGGGGGCAATGAAGCGCCGGCGCCGCCGGCGGAGCGGGCGGCGGCGCGATCGGAGCGGCGGGCTGCGCCGGAACCGGCGGCGCGGCGGAAACGCAGCGGCCGTCGACGTCGCGCGCCTCGCCGGGCGGGCAGAGTTGCGGCGCAGACGGCGCGCAACCGCCACCCGGCGTCTCGACCTCGCCCGGCTTGCAGCGGGCCTTACGCTCCTGTTCGCTCTTGGCCGGACAAGCGCGACGATTGTTGGGGTCGACGGGACTCGAACAACATTCGCCGGTCGAGGTCAGATTGGCGCTGGCGCAGCACTGGCCGGTTCCCGAGGGGACGGAACCCGAGGCGCAGCATTGGCCGCCCTTGGGAATCCGGGTCTGGGTTTGGCAGGTCGCGTTGTCGGGACTGGGCGTCTGCCCGCTCGGGCAGCACAGGCCGGTCGCCGTCGCCTGGCCGGCGAGGCAGCAGCCGCCGCCGATCGGCACATAGCCCGCAGCGCAGGCCGAAGTCGTCGTCGGCGGCGGCGAAGCGCATTTGCCGCCAACCGCCGCGGCCGAACAACAGGCTGCGCCGCCGGCGCCGTCGGCGTACACTCGGTCGTTGTCGCAACACTGACGGCTCGGCCCGACGGCCGTCTGGTTGGCGCCGCACTGCGGGCCGCCGCCGTTTGCGCAGCCGCCGCCGCTGAGCGCGTTGACGCCGCAGCATCGTCCCGCGACGAGGACTTCGTCTCGCTCGCAGCTCGGCGCGCATTCGCGCGCCCTCTCGCGCCACACCTGATTGCGCCCGCAGACCGAAGCTCCGGTCGGGCCGCAGACGCGGGTTTGGCAGACGCGGTCGGGCGGCGGCGCGCTTAGCCCGCCCGGGGGCGGGGGCGGCGTCGGGGCAGGCGACGCAGCGGGCGTTGGCGGCGGGGAAGGCCAGGCGGCGGAGGGCGGCGCCGGCGCCGAAAGGGCCGCCCCGAGTTCCGCCGGCGCGAGGCCGACGGCGCCGACGCAAGCGCGCGCGATCGCCAGCGCACCCATATGTCCGCGCGCGGAAAGATCCGGCGGCGCGTCGGCGTAGTCGACGAAATAGCTGACGGACGGCGGCTCGTCGTCGCGGCGAATCCGCCAAGCGGAGTCGCCCTGTAGGCCGTCGATCGCGCGCTCGTCTTTCTCGCTGAGTTGAGCGGCGATCCGCCAATCGACGGCGTCGCGCAGTCGCTCGCCGGTCGTCCAGACGAAGCCGCCGCACGAGCGGGCGTCGATCTAGCCGTTGGCGGCATAATTGTCGACCGACTGGTGAGCGTTTCTTCAGTTGACGGAAGTTAATTACGCGACTCTGTCGCGGCGCAGCAGGAATTGGGACGCTGCGTCAAAATGACGATCGCGCGCGGCGCGACGCTGACCGAGACGCCGAGCGCCCACGCCGCGCAGAGGAAGCGATTCCGGCTGCATCGGCGGCGAAGCCGGGCTAAGAAAAACGCAATGGCCGAAGAAGCGAATCCCCCCCGTCCCAGCGCCGCGCTCGTCCACGCCGACGGGCTGCGTCGCTGCCCGTGGCCCGGCCTCGACCCGCTCTACCTCGCCTATCACGACCAGGAATGGGGCGCGCCGGAATGGGACGATCGCGCCCTGTTCGAGAAGCTCGTTCTCGACGGCTTCCAGGCCGGGCTGGCGTGGATCACGATCCTGCGCAAGCGCCCCGCCTTCCGCGCCGCCTTCGACGGTTTCGACCCCGAGACAGTCGCGCACTACGACGCCGCCGAGGTGGCGGCGCTGCTCGCCGATCCCGGCATCGTCCGCCACCGTGGCAAGATCGAGGCGACGATCGCGCTGGCGCGGGTGACGCTCGATCTGCGCCAGCAGGGCGGGCTCGCCAGACATCTGTGGAGCTTCGTCGACGGCCGGCCGATCGACGGCAAGCGCAAGTCGTCGCGCGAGGTTCCGGCCGAGACCCAAATCTCGCAAGCGATCTCCAAGGATCTCAAGGCGCGCGGCGCGCGCTTCGTCGGTCCGACGATCGTCTACGCCTTCATGCAGGCGACCGGCATGGTCAACGACCATCTCGTCGATTGCCATCGCCACGCCGCCTGCCGCGCGCTCGGTCGGGGCCGGCCGTGGTGACTCCCGCCAAACCGCGCGCCTGGCAGCGCATGCTGTCGGGCCGGCGGCTCGACCTCATCGATCCGTCGCCGCTCGATGTCGAGATCGCCGACATCGCTCACGGCCTGGCGCGGGTCGCGCGCTGGAACGGCCAGACGCACGGGCCGGAGATCTTCTCGGTGGCGCAACATTCGCTGCTGGTCGAGGCGATCTTCGCCGCTGAGGCGCCGACGTCGGCGCGCGCCGCTCGCCTCGCCGCACTGCTGCACGACGCGCCCGAATACGTGATCGGCGACATGATCTCGCCGTTCAAGGCGGCGATCGGCGGCGACTACAAGCTGGTGGAGAAACGGCTGATGGCGGCTATCTTTGTCCGCTTCGGCCTGCCGCCCGAGCCGCCGGGCGAACTGAACAAGGCGGTCAAGGCGGCCGATCGGATCGCCGCTTATCTCGAAGCGACGGCGCTCGCCGGCTTCACCGTCGCCGAGGCGCGCAAGTTCTTCGGCGCGCCGCGTCTCGCCTTGAAGGGCTTCGCCGGCTATCTGAAGCCGCTGCGCCCTGCCGAGGCGCAGCAGGCGTTCCTCAGCCGCTTCGTCGAGCTCGACCGTCTCGCTCACCCGTGATCTCAGCTGGAGTCCGCGATGCCGCGCATTCACGTCTGCCCGCTGGCGCGAATTGACGAAACCGTCGCCGCGACCGGCGCGCGCTCGCTGGTGACGCTGCTCAATCCTGGCACGCCGGTGGCGCGGCCGGCGGCCATTGCCGCCGAGCGCCACCTCTACATCGGCGTCGCCGACATTGTCGAAGCGCAGCTCGGCCAAGTGCTGCCGGTCGAAGCGCACGTGCGCCAACTGCTCGATTTCGCCGGCGCCTGGGATCGGGCTGAACCGCTGCTGATCCATTGCTACGCCGGCGTCAGCCGTTCGACCGCCGCGGCTTTCATCGCCGCCTGCGCGCTGGCGCCCAAGCGCGACGAGGGCGAGATCGCGCGCGCGTTGCGCGCCGCCTCGCCGACCGCCACGCCCAATGCGCGCCTTGTCGCGCTCGCCGACGCGACGCTCGAGCGCGGCGGACGCATGATCGCCGCCATCGCCGCGATTGGCCGCGGCGCGGAATGCTTCGAGGGCGAACCGTTCGCCCTGGCGCTCGCCTGAGCGGGACGCCGGCGCGAGAAAGCGGCTTAGCTTCGCGAGACGACGGCGCGATAGACCAGCAGAACGACGACGGCGCCGATCACCGCGACGACGATGCTGTAGAGATTGACGCCGGTGACCGTGCCGTAGCCGAGCGCGCTGCTGATGTAGCCGCCGACGATGGCGCCGACCACGCCCAGCACGACGTCCATGATCAATCCCGACCCGGTCTTGTTGACGAGCTTACTGCCGATGAAGCCGGCGATCAGGCCGAGCACGATCCAAGAAAGAATGCCCATGGCGGAAACCCCCTCGAAAACCTCGCCCATTTTGAAGCCGAACGGCCGCGGCGCGAGTCGGGCGATGTTGCCCGCGCGGAGCGCGGAAGGCAAGGCGGCGGCGGGCCTCGGCGCGCTCGCGCCGATTTCAGTTTGCGATGACAACTCAGGGCTCTGCGCCGATGGCAGCGCGTTTGTGAACGCCGATCGGCGCGACGGCGTTTCCCATCCCGCGCCGCGCGCACTAAGATGCGCCGTAGGGCGATGGGCACGGAGGTCCGGGTGATGCGATTGGTCGGAATCGGGCTGTTGGTTTTCGGGCTCGTCGTGGGCGGCGGCACGGCGGTCGAGGCGGGCCACAATTGGCACAACGCGCACAACTTGCACAATAATCAAATCAAGACCTGCGAGCGCAACGGAATTGTCTACAAGCCGTTGTCCTATTGCTACACGAGCTGTGCGCCTACCCGCGCCTGCGAGGTGGACGTGTGCTTCAGCGACGGCGAATGGATGAGCGTCGGCAGCTGCAAACAACTCGACTGCCGCAAAGTCTGCTGACGGCTTCGGCGACTCGCTTCGGCGCCGGCGCAGGGCGCGGTCTGTCGAAGCAGGATGACGAATGACGCACTGGCTCTATCTCGGATTGGCGATCGTCTTCGAGGTGTTTGGCACGACCATGCTCAAGCTCGCCGCCGGCGCGCCGAGCTGGGCGCCGGCCGCCGGCGTCGCGGTCGGCTACGGCGCGGCGTTCGTCTGCCTCGGGCTGGCGTTGCGCGTCGTGCCGGTCGGCGTCGCCTATGCGATCTGGTCGGGCGTCGGCACGGCGCTGGTGGCGCTGGTCGGCTGGGCGGCGTTCGGCCAGCGGCTGACCCTCGCCGGCGGGGCCGGAATCGCGCTGATCGTCCTGGGCGTCGTGGTCGTGCAGTTCAACGCGACGGCCCACTGACCCCGGCGACCGCCCGCGCCGACGCGAACACCAGTTTCTGATAAACGAGGCCGATCGCGATCAGCGCCAGGCCGAGGCCGATGAACGAGAAGGCGCGCAGCGCGCCCTCGAGGCCCGACAAATCGTAGATGAACACTTTCAGCGTCGTGGCGACGATGAAGAACGCCGAAGCGTAGCGCGCCTCGCGCGATCCGCGCACAACGCCATAGGCAAGCAGTGCCAAGCCGAGCGCCAGCCACACCGCCGAATAGGCGTAGACTTCAGCGTCGGAGACGCCGCTCCCTTCGCCGATCGTCGCGCCGTGAAAGCAGCGGCGCGTCTCCAGGCTGACACAGATGAAGAACCATAGGATCGCAGCGAACCGCATCGGCGCAGCGTCCAGCCGCCGTCCGAGCCACGCCGTCAGCGCGCCGGGCAGGGCGTAGGCGACGATCAGCGAATTGATCGCTGCGCCGCCGGCGATCGGCGCGTCGGTGAGCAACGGATTCTCAAACCAAGCCAGGCCGACGACGCCGGTCAGGGCGCTCAGCGCGAACAGCGCCGTCAACAGCCGCCCGGCGCGGTCGACCGGCGCTCGCGTCGCGTCGAGGACGGCGGCGAGCGCCAGCGGCGCCGCTGCGTCAATGCCGAGCTCGCTCAGCGTGAAGCCTTCGCCGGCGTCGATGAGCGCGCCGTGGAAGAACACGCGCAATTGCAGGAACAGGTAGGCGGCGGCGAGCCCGGCGGCGACGATCCCGGCGCCGCCCCAATACCATTGCGGCCGCGCGCGCCGCGCCGCCAGCGCCAGGACGGCCGCCAGCGCCGCCGGCAGCGCGTAGCTCAGCAGCAGCGCGTTGACGAACGTTCCGCCTTCGATGGGGACGCTGTCGAGGAATGGGTTCCAACGCAGCAGCAGCGAGATCGCCGCCACCGCGCCGCCGAGCGCGCCGGCTCCGAGCGACGCCCAGCGGAACACCGGATTGGCGCGCGCCGCGTCGAGCCGGGTCAGGACGAGGGCGAAGCCGAACGACGAGACCGCCATCAGGCCCTGCTCGACGAGGCCCGAGCCGCGCGCGAACGGATCGCCGCCGTTGGTTGCGTGACGGATCTCGAAGAAGACGAGAAAAGCGGAGAACAACACCGCTAACGCATCGCCGACGCGCACCGGCGTGTCTTCGCCGCCGCCGCGCATCAGCCGCGCTGCAAAACCGAAGGCGAGCGCCGGCGCGCCATAGCCGAACAGCAGCCAGTTGAAGATCGGCGTCGACGACAGCGCCGCGCCGACGACGCGCGGCTCCCAGGCGAGCCGCGCCGCCACCGCCACGCCGAATCCGGCGACGCACCAGCGCAGCGCCGGGATTTCGAGCCGCGTCGAGACATAGGCGGTCGCCAGCGCGGCGAACGACAGCGAAACCGTCAGCGCGCCGCCGTCAAGCGCGAACACCAGACCGGCGGCGAGCGCGGCGATCGCTCCTGACGCCATCGCGCCGAGGCCGAGCCGCGTCGCCGGCCAATCGCCGCGCGCCAGACGCAATTGGAACCGCGCCGCCGCAAAGGCGTAGAAGCCGGCGAGCAGGCAAGCGGCGCCGGCGAACGTCAGCGACGGCGCGCCATCGGCGACGCGCGCGTCGGCGGCGAGGATCGCGGCGAGCGGCGTCAGACCCGCCGCGCCGGCGTAGAAGACGGCTGGAGGCGCCGACAGCCGTTCGCCTTGCAGCAATCGCCAGGCGGCGAGCGCGGCGACGCCGAGGCCGGCGGCGAGCGCGAAGCCGACGAAGCTCGCCGGATAGAGCGGCGGCGGCCAGCGCCAATGGGCGACCAACGCGTAAAGGTCGAGCGCGCGCGCCGCCTCCGCGGCGGGCCAGAGGGCGAGCGCCGCGATCGCCAACGCTCCGGCGAGGGCGGCCGCCGACGCGACGGTCGCCGCCACGACGCCGGTGATCGCCAATACGGCGACCAGCGCGCTGGCCGCGGCGATCCACCACGCGTCGAAGCCAAACGCGTCGGGCGGCTGGTAGAACGCCAAGACCGCGAGCGCGGCGAATGCGGCGAGAACGCCGCTCGCCGCCGGATCGAAGCCGGCGTCTTCGTCGGCGCCGCCCCGGTGCGGCGCGACCGCCATGAACGCCGCCGCCAGCGCGGCTTGCGACACGAGCACGGCGAGCGCGGCGCGGTAGACCTCGAGCTCATGCGCGCCGTGGCTCTGGCCTGACAGCAGGAAACTCCAGGCGATGCCGCCGCCGGCGGTCGCCAACGCCAGCCACAGCCAACGACGCAAGCGCGCCAGCGCGTAGGCGGCGATCGCGACCGGCAAGAGGTAAAGCACGACGGGCCAGGGCGAGGGATGATCGGAGGAAACGAGCAGCGGCGCGGCCTCGGCGCCGACCAGGCCGAGACCGGCGAGCGCCGGCCCGTGCAGCGAGGCGAGCGCGAGCGACGTCAGTCCGACGGCGCCGAGCGCGAGGAACGCCGGGCCTGCGCCGATGAAGCCATAGAGCGCGTGGGCGGCGTAGACGCTGCCGAACGCCGCGACGACGCCGGCGCCGGTCAGCACGGCCGGCGCGTTGGCGCGCGCCGCCGCTGAACCGATCGCCGGCAGCGCGCCGTCGGCGCGGCGCAGCCATTCGCCGAGGCCGAGCAGGACGGCGGCGAGCGCCAGGCCGAGCAGCACCCGCGCGGTGGGGCCGAAATAGCCCTGTTGGATCGAATAGCGAACGAGCAGCAGCGCGCCGAGGCCAGTCGCGACGCCGCCAACCCATACGGTCCAATGCGTGCCGAGCCTTTCTTCAAGCGAAGCGCGAGGAGGAGGCGGGCTCGCCGGCGGTTCCGACGCTTCGGCGGCGGCTAGAGCGCTTTGCCTATGGCTAGAATCGAGCGGGATTCCCGAATCGGCGAGGTTGTGATTCAACCTGTTGGCTGGGCGGAGGCCAGCGGGAGATGCCGAAGCCCTATTCTCAGGATTTGCGCGATCGTGTGATCGACGCGGTGGAGCGGGGCGAGATGAGCCGTCGGGCTGCGGCTCGACGTTACGAGATCAGCGAGTCGGCGGCGGTGAAATGGCTGGAGCGCCTGGAGCGGGGCGGGTCCCGGGCGCCGGTCGGGCATGGCGGCCATCGGCCTGCCAAGCTCATGCCGCACCGGGCCTTTCTGGAAGCTGCGCGAACCGAGAAACCCGATACGACGCTTCAGGCGCTGTGCGATCGCCTGCTGGCGGAGCGCGGGGTCAAGGCCGACGCTTCGATGATGAGCCGCTTCTTTCGCCGGATCGGCGTCACATTTAAAAAAAGACGCTCGTGGCGAGCGAGCAGGATCGGCCCGACGTAAAGCGCCACCGGGCGCGCTGGCGAAACTACCAGGGCCTCATCGATCCCAAGCGGCTGGTCTTCATCGACGAAACTTGGACCAAGACGAACATGACGCGCCGCTACGGCTGGGCGCCAAAGGGCGAGCGACTCGTCGACAAGGTTCCCCACGGACATTGGAAAACGGCGACGTTTCTCGCCGCTTTGCGCAATGACCGCATCGATGCGCCGTGCCTGTACGACGGTCCCATCAACGGCGAACGCTTCCGCGCCTATGTCGAACAGTTCCTCGCCCCGACCCTCAAGCCCGGCGACGTCGTGATCCTCGATAATCTCGGCTCCCACAAGGGAATGGCCGTCCGACACGCCATCCGAGGCGTCGGCGCGCGGCTCGTCTTCCTGCCGAAATACTCGCCCGACCTCAATCCGATCGAGCAGGTCTTCGCCAAGTTCAAAGCCTTGCTGAGAAAGGCCGGCGCCCGGACATACGACGCCGTCTCCGACGCCAGCGCGCAAATCCTCGCCCAGTACGCCTCCGACGAATGCGCCGCCTACCTCACCAACGCCGGATACGCGTAATGCCAAAAGCAAAACGCTCTAAAGACTCGGGCAGGGGCGGAGGTTCGGCCGACGCGGTCGGTGCGGGCGGCGCGACGGGAGTTGGCGGCGGCAGATCGGCGGCCGTTGGCGCGACCGGCGGCGGCGCGGCCAGGTCCTCAGGCCGTGGGACCGCTCCGCTCGCGGGCGCGTCGGATTCGGCGACGCGTTCCGCCTGCGCCGCCGTCGCGCCGGCGCCGGCGGCGAGCTGGCGCTCGGCCTCGATCAGCCGCTGGCGGACGTCGTCGAGCGCCCGTTCGACGACGCGCAGGCGTCCCCCATGCCCCATTGCGGCGAAAAAGCCGATCGGTCCGAGGATGACGGTGCCGATGGCGGCGAGCCCAAGCAGGACCAGAAGACCATCCATCGCCGCGTCCCCCCTGAGCGCGCGCAGCGCCGCCGTTGCGTTTCAATCCGTGAAACGACGACTTTACGGTCCGCGACGCGGTCTTGGTTGGCGCACAGTAATTTGACCCACAGCATGGTCAATCGCCGACGGGCGGGCGATTGACCTGGGCCGCGGCGAATCGCCCCCGGCACTTGCCGGTCGCGGCGCAGCGCCCTAAAGGCAGGGCGGGCGAAGAGGGCGCTAGGCGTTCAACCTGGCTGTGGTCCTTAAGGAGACTATCCGATGTCGCATAAGATTCTGGTCGCGCAAGGCGGTGGGCCGACGGCGGTGATCAACCAGTCGCTGGCGGGCGTGGCGCTCGAGGCGCGGCGCTTCTCCGACATCACGCACGTCTACGGCGCGGTGCATGGCGTGCGCGGCATCATTGAAGAGGATCTCGTCGATCTTTCTCAGGAAACCACCGCCAATCTCGAAGCCGTCGCCGCCACGCCGGCCGCCGCGCTCGGCTCGACCCGCGACAAGCCGGACGTCAAATACTGCCAGGAAATCTTCAAGGTGCTGAAGGCGCACCAGATCGACACGTTCTGCTACATCGGCGGCAACGATTCCTCCGACACGGTGCGCATCGTCGCGGAAGAGGCGGCCAAGGCCGGCGAACACATTCGCGCGATCCACATTCCCAAGACGGTCGACAACGATCTCGTGGGTTTCGATCACACGCCCGGCTACCCGTCGGCGGCGCGTTTCGTCGCCCAGGCGTTCGCCGGCGCCAACCTCGACAACGCCGCGCTGCCCGGCGTCTATTGCGCGGTGATCATGGGCCGCCACGCCGGCTTCCTCACCGCGGCCGGAGCTCTGGCGCGCAAGTTCCCCGGCGACGGCCCGCATCTCATCTACCTGCCGGAGCGCACCTTCGTCGTCGATAAGTTCCTCGCCGATGTGAAGGCGACCTACGCGAAGTACGGCCGCTGCGTGATCGCGGCCTCAGAAGGCATCCACGATGAGTCGGGTGCGGCGATTATCACCAAGCTCGCTGGCGGCGCGGTGGAGAAGGACGCGCACGGCAACGTCCAGCTCTCCGGCACCGGCGCGCTCGCCGACCTGCTGTGCGAGGAGATCAAGAACAAGCTCGGCATCAAGCGCGTGCGCGGCGACACCTTCGGCTACCTGCAGCGCTCGTTCCTTGGCTGCGTCTCCGACGTCGACCAGCGTGAAGCGCGCGAAGTCGGCGAGAAGGCGGTGCAATACGCGATGTGGGCGGGCAAGAACGGTTCCGTGGCGATCCGCCGCATCGCCGATTACGCCGCGGATTATCCGCTGATCCCACTCGAAGAGGTCGCCGGCAAGACGCGGGTGATGGAGGACGAGCTGATCGCCCCGGCCGGCAACGACGTCACGCCGAAGTTCTTCGATTACCTGCGGCCGCTGCTCGGCAAGGGCGTGCCCGAAGTCGCGCGCCTGCGCGCCGGCAAGGTCGCGAAGATCGGCAAGTAAGGCTGACTGCGATTTGGGCGCGGCCGGCGGCCGCGCCTACAGGAACGCTTGAAGACGCGGCCATTGGCCGCGTCTTTTCATTTTGTGGTTGATCCGGCTGCGTCGGGCGCGAGCGGCGATTGCGCCTACAAATCTGCGTCGGCGACTCGCTTCTTCCCGTCCAGCCCCAACGCGCGCAACAACGGCCCGGCGGTGAGGCCTTGCGCCAGCGCCGAGAACGCGACGACCGCGAAGGCGCCGACCAAAATTTCGTCGCGGTAGGGCGCTGCGGGTGGCAGCGCCAGGGCGAGTGCCAGCGCCAGGGCGCCGCGCAGCCCGCTCCACCAGAGGAAATGCGCTTCGCGC
>Ga0181520_10009404_pt1 | contig 13504 bp, 10 predicted proteins | sample PEATcosm2014_Bin_29_FD_132451 | JGI IMG/M metagenome (GOLD analysis project Ga0181520, IMG submission 132451) | Peatland microbial communities from MTU Mesocosm Facility, Houghton, MI, USA - PEATcosm2014_Bin02_30_metaG | ecosystem: Environmental > Terrestrial > Soil > Wetlands > Peat | place...
ATGAACATTGATAAAATGGAAAATAATCCATTTTAATCCATGCTCATTTGTGGCAGAATCAAAAGGTGAACATCACAAATCTGAATCCCGACACGGACATCGGCGCGAGCGCGTGGCTCGTGGAGCTGGACGAACACTGCATTTTGCTCGACGCCGGGATGCACCCGAAGCGCGAGGGCCGCGGGGGGCTGCCGATGTTCAAGGCGGCAAAAAGCAACGACCTCGACGCGATTGCCATCACGCACTGCCATCACGACCACGTCGGCGCGCTGCCGGTGGCGTGCCGGCAGTTTCCCAAGGCGCACGTGCTGATGACGGAGTTGAGCTATTTCATAGCCGAGCGCGTGCTGCACAATTCGGTGAACGTGATGACGCGCCAGCGCGACGAGCTGGGCATCCGCGAATATCCGCTCTACACGCACGACGAGGTGGACGACATCACGCCGCAATTTCAGGGCTTCAAATACAACCGCCAGATCGAGTGGGGTTCATTCCAGAAATCGCGCGCGGGGCTGCCGTCGCCGACGCTGGAATTTTTTGACGCCGGCCACACGATCGGCTCGGCGGGCATTTTGATCCGCGGCAAAAAGGAGACGCTGTTTTACACCGGCGACGTGTGTTTTCACGACCAGACAATTTTGCGGAGCGCGCGGTTCGAGGACGTGAAGGCGGACGTGCTGATCATGGAAACGACGCGCGGCAACCGCGACGTGCCGAAAGGTTTCACGCGCGAAAAGGAAATTGAGCGGCTGGTGGCGGCGATTCACGAGGGGCAGAAAAGGAGGGGCTGCATTTTGATTCCGTCGTTTGCGCTGGGCCGGACGCAGGAAATGCTGGCGCTGCTGGCATTGCTGATGCGCGAGAAAAAATTGAAGGAGCAGCCGATTTACATCGGCGGGCTGGGCCGGGTGTTCACGGAAATTTACGATCTGGAATCGCACCGGACGCACCGGCAGCACACGAACCTGCAACTGAACGAGGCGTTGCAGCTCATCGTGCTGGAAAAGGGCCAGGCGGAGAACATGAAATTGAGCGGCGGAAAAATCTTCGTCATCACCGCCGGCATGATGAGCGAGAACACGGCGGCGCACGATCTGGCGGCGCGGATGATTGGCGACGAGCGGCAGAGCATTTTCTTTGTCGGTTACGCGGACCCGGATTCGCCGGCGGGAAGATTGAAGGCGGCAAAACGCGGCGAGACTTTTGTGTTCAGTCCGGGCGCCGGGCGCGTGACGAAGAAGTGCGACATGCGGGATTTCGATTTGACGGCGCACGCGAACCGGGAGGATTTGCTGGAGTTTGTCGGGCAGGTTTCGCCGCGCGCGATCCTGCTCGGCCACGGCGACGAGGATTCGCGCGCGTGGTTTGAGGAACAAATCCGTTCGCGCTGGCCGAAAATCAAAATCATCCAGCCGCAGCCGGGGAAACTGGCGCAGGCATGAAGGCAAATCCGCCGGGCGAATTCATTTCATCCGGCGGCGCGCGGAAAATTTTTCGGCAAGCCGCCTATTTGCCCCCGTTGACGATGTTGGCGAGGTTGAAGATGGGCAGGAACATGCAGATGACCATGCCGCCGATGACCACGCCGAGGACGACAATCAACAGCGGCTCGATGAGCGACATCAGGCCGGACAGGGTGTTGTCAATTTCCTCGTCGAGGAAGTCCGAGACGCGTTCGAGCATGGTGTCAATGTTGCCGGTCTGTTCGCCGGCGGTCATCATGCGGATGATCATGCTGGGAAACACCGGATGCTTGGCGAGCGCCTGGGAAATGCCCTCGCCGCGCTCGATGTCGGTGGCGGCGGTCTTGACGGCTTTCTCCAAAACCGTGTTGCCCACGGTCTGGGAAACAATCTGCAGCACCTCCAGAATCGGCACGCCGCTGCGGATGAGCGACGCCAGCGTGCGGGTGAAACGGGCGAGGCAGATTTTGTGCGCGATGGGGCCGAAGATGGGCAGCTTGATGCGCCTTGAATCCCAGAACTCGCGGCCTTTCTTGGTCTTGATGTAATACAGCCAGGCATAGACCGCCGCGATGGCGAGGGGGATGACCACAATCAGCCAATGTTTCAGGATGTCGCTGATGTCAATCAAAACCTGCGTCGGGGCCGGCAGTGTTGCGCCGAAGCCTGAATAAATGTCCTTGAAGACCGGAATCACCTTCACCAGCAGGAAGATGGTGATGCAAATCGCCACGGTCGTCACCGCCGACGGATACATCATGGCCGTTTTGACTTTTTTGCGGAGGCGGTCGGTGGTTTCCAGATAGGTGGCCAACCGCGCCAGGATTTCCGCCAGCAAACCGCCCTTCTCGCCCGCCCCCACCATGGCGACGTAGAGCCGGTTGAACGCCTTCGGATGTTTCTGCAGCGCCTCGGAAAAGCTTTCGCCGCTCTCGACGCGCGTGCAGATGTCCTTGATGGTGTCGCGCATGACCTTGTTCGGCGACTGGTCCGCGAGCGACTGGAGCGATTGCACGATGGCGATGCCTGCGTCAACCATCGTCGCCAGTTGCCGCGTGAAGACCACCAGGTCCGCCAGCGAAACCTTGCCGCCCTTGGTCCGGCCCTTTTTGCCGATCCGTTCCTGGATGGACAGCACCAGCAGATTGCGGTTGAGCAGCGCGGCGATGGCGGCCTGCTCGGTGGCGGCGTCCACCGTGTTTTTGATTTCGCGTCCGGTGGCCGTTTCGCGGGCCGTGTAATTGTATGTTGGCATAATTATCCCCACGCCTGTCATAGAAAAAGCGGGGCTGCATTGCAAGCCCGGATTTTTCCGCGACGGTCTTGACGCTGCAACCGCAGGATTCATGCCCCGCCAAAAAACCCTCAAACGCCGCCGCAAACATTCTTTCCCATCGTCCCGAAAATGGGCAAAAATAATCCAGAACTGTAACATGCTAATTCCCAATAGCTTGTGTTGTCCATTTTTGGTGAAAAAATATGTTGTCAAACCCGCCGGTTTTTCCTATGTTCATTGCAATTGCACCGCATGGTGCCGGGGCAAACAGGGTTTGCCTTGAGGCGCGTGAAGCGCGAAACAAGAGAAACATTAACAAACAATAAACAAAACAACATCGGAGGAACCAGATGAAGTTTAATAAATGGACAATGGGTCTGGCGGCAGTCGGAGTGGTCAGTCTTGCTTCGGCGGCACGCGCGGACGAGAAAATGAGCGTGGTGAATACCGCGCTCTCAAACACAACCTTGAGCGGCTACGTTGACACGTCCGCCCAGTGGAACCTCGGCTCCCAAAACGGCGGTGAGACTCCACAGTATGCCTTTGGCCCGGGCAAGGCCGACGGGTTCAACTTGGATTCGATTGACCTCGCCCTCGACAAGCCGTTGAGCGAAGGTTCGTGGGCTGCCGGTTATCACGTTGAATTGATGGCTGGACCGGATTCGGTGCCCGGCACACAAGTCACGTGGTCGCCGAATACCACTAGGGGACCAAACGTAATGGGCGCGGGAGTTTCCATTCGTCAGGCCTATATCGCCCTGAGCACGCCTGTGGGCGGCAGCGCAATTGACTGGAAAGTCGGCGTCTGGGATTCGATTCTAGGTTATGAATCCACCAGCGATCCGCTGAACCCGAACTTCACCCGCTCATACGGTTACACCATAGAGCCGACGACCTTCACCGGTATTTTGGCTACTTACAAGGTGAATGACATGATAACGTTGCAGGCAGGTGTGGCCGACGCTTCACAAGTGGCATTTACAGTGCCAATGATTAATAACTTCTATGCCATTGGCCCGACGCCCATTAACGGACGCAATGTTCAGGAGTCAAAGAAAGCCTACATGGGCGCGATCGCTCTCACCGCTCCGGACAACTGGGGCTGGATGAAAGGCGCGACGCTGAATGCGGGCATCATCAACAACGACGACGGTCCGACTTCCGGCAGTCCGGCAAACTGGGGAACAACCAGCTTGTATGCTGGTGTCACGGTGCCGACACCGCTGCAGGCTCTCAAGGTCGGAGCGGCCTTTGACTACCTCGACGTGCATGACGCTCACTATATCGGAAACAGCGATAGCAGCGTTTGGGTTGCCGGATTGTATGCCAACTTCCAGGCCAACGACAAGTTGAGCTTGAATGTCCGTGGCGAGCATTTGCAAGTGAATGCCTTCCCTCTCGCAATGGATGAATTCACGGCCACCGCTTCATACAAAATCTGGGACAATGTGCTGAGCCGCGTGGAATTCCGCTGGGATCATGTGGAGCATTACAAAGCCTGGGACAATTCGTATTATACGTATGAAGGTTCCACCTACACGAACTACGATGTTCATGACAACGCCTTCATGTTGGCGGCCAACCTCATTTACCAGTTCTAATTTAATTTAGAACACACGCCCCTTCCGGCAAAACCGGAAGGGGTTTTTGTTGTCAGAAATCAGTTGCGTTTTGGAGTGCGGTGGCAAGCGCAGCGTGACACCGCTCTTCTCCGAATGGGACACGTTGAGATTTGAAAACCCATCGCCCGCCCGAAAGCGCCGTCGCCGCTTCGCTCTGCCGGCGCAGTCCAAAATGCCCGCGCCATCCGCATCCGGCTGGAATTCGCAGCGGGCAAGAATTACAGGGAATCAATGATCTTCTTGACGTTGACGTGCCGGGCAACGATGTCGCGGATGAGCAAAATTTTTTCCGCGTCGTTTGGCTGCGTCTTGACGGTTAGGTTGTGGACTTTGGACGCGACCCGGTAGCTGTCGGCCTGCGCGAGCAGGACGGGAATCGGCATGGCGCGGATGAGTTTGAGGATGTTTTCGGCGGGGCGCAGGCCGCCGGTCAGGACGATGCCCGCCATTTTCGCCCCGCTTTGCGCGTCAATGGCGGCGCAGGCGGCCAGCACAATGTCCTCGCGGTCGCCGGGGGTGATGAGCAGCACGCCGGGCTTGAAAAATTGCATCGCGTTTTGCGCGCTCATCGCGCCCACCACCACGTCACCCACCAGCGTGTGCGAGGTCGGCGGCGCGTTCAGCAATTCGGCGCGCAATTCGGCGCGGATGAGGTCCACCGTCGGATTGCAGAGGATTTGCTCGTGCGGCAGGACGCCGAGCAGTTCCAGGTTTTTCCGCCGGAGGCCGCGGCTGACGAACTGGGTGATTTCCGGGATTTTTGCCTCCAGCACCTTGTTGATGATGACGCCGATGACCTCGACGCCCTCTTTTTCAAACAGCGCGCGGTTGAGGCAGACTTCGTCAATCGGTTTGCCGATGCCGCCCTGGGTGACAATGATGACCTTGCAGCCAAGGATTTTCGCGACCTGCGCGTTTGACAAATCGAACACCGAGCCAACGCCCGCGTGCCCGCTGCCTTCGCACAGCACAAAATCCTTTTCCCACGCGACGCGGTTGAAGGCATCCTGGATGCGCTTGACGAGCGCTTCGTTGTTGGCGGCTTCGAGATATTTCCGGGTGAAGGCCGGCTCCACGGCGATCGGGCTCATGTCCACGAGCGGGCAGTTCATGCGATACACCGCGTCCATCAGCACGGTGTCCTCGTCAATTTTCTGTTCCTCAATCTCGACGAACCGCTGGCCGACGGGCTTGATGTAGCCGATGCGCGGGAAATGCCGCTGCAACGCCGCGATGAGGCCGAGCGACGCGGTGGTCTTGCCGTCGTTCTGGCGCGTGGCGGCGATGAAAACTCTTGGAGTTGAATCGTTCATTGTTAAATGTGAACCGATTTAATGATTCAACGATGCAACGAAATTACTCGCCGGGCAAATGCGCGCCGGCGCCGGGATAAAGTTTTTGATAATTGGTCGCCTGCACGCCAACGATTGCGGCGACGCCGAGGATGTCGTGCGCGGTCGAACCGCGCGAAACGTCGGCGGCAGGGCGGTTCAGGCCGAGCAGTATCTGGCCGTAGGCGTTGGCGTGGCCGACGAGCTTGACGAGCTTGCTGGCGATGTTGCCGGAATTAAGGTCGGGGAAGATCAGCACGTTCGCGCACCCAGCCACCTTGCTCTCGTGCAATTTGCGTTCGGCGATTTCCGGCACCAGCGCGGCGTCCACCTGCAATTCGCCGTCGAAGTCGGCCTCCAGAAAAAGCTGTTCCGCCTTGCGCCGGGCCATGGCGGTCGCGGCCTGGACCTTGCCCACGGACGGATGCGACGCGCTGCCCTTGGTGGAAAACGACAGCAATGCCACGCGCGGTCGCGCGCCGAGCAGGTGCCGCGCGAGCTGCGCGGTGGACACCGCGATGTTGGCAAGCTGATCCACCGTCGGGTCGGGAATCACGCCGCAATCCGCCATGAACAGCACGCCATTTTCACCGACGCGTGTGTCCTCGACTTCCATGACCATGCAGCTCGATGCCGTTTGCATGTCCGGCGCCGCCTTGATGATCTGAAAAAGCGGCCGCAACAAACTGCTGATGATGTGCGACGCGCCGGAAACCACGCCGTCGGCCTGGTGCATCGCCAGCATCATTGTGCCGTAGTAATTGGGCTGCAACATCGCTTCGCGCGCTTCGTTGGCGCGCAGACCTTTTTCGCGGCGCAGCGCATGGAAGCGTCTGGAGAAATTCTCCAGGTCCTCGCTTTCGGCGGGATTGATGATGCGGATGCCATCAAGCGGAAGATTCAACTCCTGCGCGGCGGCCTTCACCCTGGCCGGGTCGCCGAGCAAAATGGGCGCTCCCAGCCGCAACGCGCAAAACTGCCGCGCGGCCTGCAAAATGCGCGGCTCGTCGCCTTCCGGAAAAACAATCCGTTTCGGATGCCGCTGTAATTTTTCGATGACACCGCCGATGAAACGCATGGGCGTAGTTTCGGGCTTCAAGTTTCAAGTATCAAGTTTCAAAATCGCGGTGGAATTTCGGGCGGTCGCACGCGCCGGTCCAAACTGGATTTGCAACAGCCATTGTCGGCTGAACATTGGATGCTTCCCCATAAGTCACCGAAGCCAATGTTCCTGTGAAAAAGGAAAGCAAGCTGCACCGGGCCGGAATCTTTTAATTTCCCTGTTTGTCCCCTTCTCCTCGCCGTCGGCCTCGTCCTCGCAATCGAACCCTTGAAATTCATTTCGAGGACGGGGAGGATTTCAGTTTGCAACTTTCCGGCTCCGGCGGTTTTAGATTGGGGACATAATGCCGCAGTTTTCCTACAAAGCTCGCCGCCGCAGCGGCGAGCTGGTTGAAGGCGTGTTGGAAGTGGCCGACCGCCCGGCGGCCGTGGCGCAAATCGAGCGCCTCGGCCTGTTTCCCATTGCCGTGGACACGGGCAGGACCGCGCCCGCCGGCGACGCCAGGCGCGCGGCCAGGGCGTTCGACATCCGGTCGTTCATGCCGCCGACGTTGCGCGCGTATTTCGAGCAGCAGCGCAAGCCGAAGTTGCAGGAGCTGGCGACGTTCACGCAACAGCTCGCCAATTTGCTCCAGGCAGGGATGCCGCTGTCTGTCGCGCTCAACAGCATGACGTATCTGGAGACCAAGGGCATCCCGTCGGATGTGAGCCGCCAGCTCAAGCAGGAGGTGAGCGAGGGCCGGAGTTTGTCCGACGCCATGGCCAAGCAACCACGCGTGTTTTCGGATTTGTATGTCAACATGGTGAAGGCGGGCGAGCAGAGTGGCGCGCTGGTGGAGGTGCTACGGCGCATGGCCGATCATTTCGAGAAATTCGCGCAGGTGCAGGCCAAGTTCACATCGGCGTTGATTTATCCGGCGCTGGTGTGCTGCGTGGGCGTGGGGCTGATTATTTTCTTCATGTCCTTCATTCTGCCGAAATTCATGTCGCTCTTCGCGGGCGTCGGCTTCACCCGGCTGCCGGTGATGACGGTGATGTTGATTCATGTCAGCGACGCCTTCAAGGGTTACTGGTGGCTGATGGCGCTGACGGCCATCGTCGCGGTGATCGTGTTCAAGCGGTTTCAGGCGACACCAACGGGGCGGCGCAGAATTGACGAATGGAAAATGAAGATGCCGCTCGTCGGGAAGGTCATCTGCCTGAATCTTTACGGCCAGTTCGCGCGCACGCTCTGCACTCTCCTCCAAAACGGCGTGCCCATGCTCACCGCGCTCAAAATCACCGAGCAGGTCATCCCCAACAGCATCATCAAGGAGGCCACCGCCCGGACGCGCGACGCGGTGACGGACGGCAAATCGCTCGCGCAACCGCTGGCGGCCAGCAAGGTCTTCCCGCGGCTGATGGTGGACCTGGTGAAAATCGGCGAGGAAACCGGCAACGTGGCCGACGCGTTGAACAACGTGGCGCAGACCTATGAAAACGAATTGAACATCGCGTTGCGCGTGATGACGAATTTGATCGAGCCGGCGCTGATCGTCACCATGGCCGCCGGCGTCGGCTTTTTGCTGGTGGCCGTGCTGGGCGCGATGTTCTCGATGATTTCCAGCATCGGCTCCGGGATGGGGGGACAATGAAATGCCGGATGCGGAGTGCGGAGTGCGGAATGCAGAGTGGACCGGCGGCCGCTCCGGTTCGGAAATCATTCCGCACTCCGCGTTCCGCACTCCGCAATTCACATGGTTTCACGCTCATCGAACTCATGATGGTCGTGGCCATCATCGTCCTGCTGATGGCCACGGGCGTGCCAGCCATCCTGTCGGTGACGCGCGAGGCGCCGATGCGCAAGGCGGTCAACGACGTGATGGAGATTTGCAGCCACGCGCGGGCGGTGGCGATTTTGCGCGGGCAGACGGCGACCGTGGTTTTTCATCCGCATTTGCAGGAAATTGAATTCGGCGGCGGCGCGGCGGCGTCCGGGCCGTCCACGCGCGTGGGCCGGGCGGCGGTGAGTTCGGCGCAATTCGACCCCAGCGTGGTGATCGAAGGGCTGGGCATCAATGACTTTGACTACACCGAATCGGACGAGGGGCGCGTGCGGTTTTTTGCGAACGGCACGAGCGATGAAATGACGTTGGTATTAAGCTCCGGCGGCGAATACCGGAAAATCACACTGGAAGTGACCACGGCGCTGGCTACTGTGAGCAACGTGAGATGAAAACTCGGGGAAAAATTCGGAGTGCGGAGTGCGGTGCGCGGAATGATTCCATGGGGAAATCCGCGCGCCGTCATTTATTTCGCAATCCGCAATCCGCAATCCGCAATTCCACGGCCTTCACGCTGATCGAGGTGATGTTCGCCGTGGTCGCGTTTTGCACGGCGACGTTTGCGATCCTGGCGCTGGTGTCGCAGTCGCTCGACATCGCGCGGCGGTTGCAGCGTCCGATGGTGGATGCCGGCCTGGTGGCGTCGGAGTTTTCACTGACCAACAAGCTGGTGGAGGGCGTGGAATCCGGCGACCTCGGCGAATTGCTCGGAGACAACTACAAGGGCTACACGTGGGATTACGCGGTGGACGAAGTGCAGACGAACAAGTTGTTCCAGATGGTCGTCGTCCTGCAAAGCAATGAACGCAACAAGCCTGTCGTCTCAAAAATGACCGTCTTGTTTTACCGGCCCGATTCGCCGCCGGGCAGCCTTGACGGGGGGAATTTCGTCAAATGAACTGGCGGAACAAAGTGCGAAACGCGGGGCGCGGAGCGCGGAGCGATTCCAACAGAGAATCCGCGCGCCGCCATTTATTCCGCATTCCGCACTCCGCGTTCCGCAATTCCACGGCCTTCACGATGATTGAAGTGATGATCGCCATGACAATTTTCACCCTGGTGATGGCGGCCATCTACTCGTCCTGGGACCTCATCTGGCGCGCGGCGCGGGTGAGCCAGGCGGCGGCGGCGCAGGTGCAGCGCCAGCGCGTCGCCATCCACACCATCGAGGATGCGCTGACGTGCATCCAGTCGTTCCAGGCGTCCATGAAGTATTACAGCTTTGTTGTGAACGAGGATCCGCCGGAGCTGCAATTCACGTCGCGGCTGCCCGATGATTTTCCGCGCAACGGGAAATTCGGCGACCTCAACGTGCGGCAATTGATTTTCACCATCGAGCCGCCGCCCAATCCCGGAAATATTTTTCTCGTGGACAGTTCGGAAAGGGACCTGGTGCTGCGGCAGAGGCCGATCCTGCTGGATTTGGACACGGACGAACAACAGCAGCCGCTCGTACTCGCGCGCTACGTGCAGACCTTCAAGGTCGAATGCTGGGACACCAACCAGGCGGAATGGACGACGGAATGGGACGACACCAATTCCATCCCGCCGCTGATTCGCGTCAACCTCGTGCTCGGCGGCAACAACCGCGATTTTGGCGGTGCCGCGCCGACGCTGTCCGTCTCGCGTGTCATTGCGGTCCCGTCGCAAACGCTGCCGGCGGTCGTCCAGACGGGTGCCACGGGACCGGGCGCTCCCAATCCTCCGCCGGCTCCGCCTCCGGCCCCGATTCCGGTCAAACCATGAAAATCCGCCTCCGCTCCCAATCCGACGGCATCGCGCTGCTCATCGTGATGTGCGCGATATTTGTGCTGTCCATTTTGGCGGCTGGTCTGGCGTTTTCGATGAAGGTGGAGAATGCACTGGCGCAGAGCGCCGACACCAACCAGCGGCTGGTCTGGCTCGGTCGCTCCGGCGTGGAACTGTCGCGCTGGGTCCTGGCGCAGGAGGCGACGATTCCCGGCGAGCCCTACGACTCCTTGAATCAAATCTGGGCCGGCGGGGCGGGCAGCATCGGCGAGTCCAACAGCCCGCTGGTCGGAATTTCCCTAGACAATTACCAGATTGGCGAGGGCACGGTCTCGATCAAAATCACCGACCTCGAACGCTACGCGAACATCAACACCGCCCCGGCCCCGGTCATCCAGCAGGCGCTCACGCTCATGGGGGTGGACGCCGGTGAAATTTCCATCGTGAGCGATTCCGTCCAAGACTGGGTGCAAGCGGGCGACGCGCCGCGCATCGCCGGCGCGAAGAATGATTATTACCAGGGGCTGACTCCGCCTTACAATTGCAAGGAGGCGCCGATGGACGACCTGTCGGAACTGTTGCTTGTCAAGGGCATCCTGGATCATCCGGAAATCTACTGGGGCGGGGCGGCGACGAATCATCCGGGCGCGGCGTTCCAGCACCACCTGGGTTTTGGAAACTCGCCCGGCGAGGCGCCCAATTATCCGTTCGGGCTGACAAACTTTTTCACGCCCTTTTCCTCCGGGCGCATCAACATCAACACCGCCGACGCAAACGTCCTGCAATTGATCCCGGGCGTGGACGACACAGTCGCCGCCGACATCCTCAAATACCGCGCCGGCCCCGACGGCGACGAGAAGTCGGAAACCGCCACGCCGTTTCAGAACGTCAACCAGCTCGCCGCCACCGGCGTCAATCCCGCGGTGGTCGCGCAGCTTGGCCGCTATTGCGACGTGCGCAGCCACACGTTCAAAGTCACCGTCACCGCGCACATCGGCAATTACAAGCGCGACTTCAACGCCATCCTTTTCCGCAGCGGCTCCACCGTCCAGGTCGTGAGATTTTACTGGAATTATTGAACCGTTCGCTTCATTCCCGCGGTTCAGGGCTTCAAGGCGCGGACACCGCGCCGAGCTTTTTTTGAACTTGCGGGTTTGGATCGAGCGACAGCGATTTGCGCCACGCCTCCGCAGCCTTTTCGCGCTGGTTGAGCGCGGCATAAATGTCGCCGAGATGATCGTAAAGCAACGCGTCGGGCTGGCTTGAATTCTCAACGGCCTTGAGGAGGTAATCCAATCCCTCGCCCGGGCGGTTTAATTTCAACAGCACCCAGCCCATGCTGTCGAGGAACGCGGCGTTCTTCGGTTCGAGTTGGACGGCCTTTTCAACCAGCGCGCGGGCTTGATCGAGGTTCTCGCCGCGCCTGGCCCACAGGTATCCGAGGTTGTTGTTGGCATTGGCATAATCCGGTTTGAGGCGGATGGCGTCCTGAAACTGGCCGATGGCCTCGTTGGTCCGGCCTTCGTTGAGGAAGACACTGCCGAGATTGTTATGGGCCATGGCATCATCCGGTTTGAGGCGGATGGCTTCCTGAAATTGGCGGATCGCCTCGTCAACCCGGCCTTTCTCGTCGAAGGCGGCACCGAGGGCGTTGTGGGTGTCGGCGTCATCTGGTTTGAGGCGGACGGCTTCCTGAAACTCGCGAACGGCCTCGTCGGTGCGGCCCTTGTTGTCAAGCACGTTGCCCAGGTTGTAGTGGGCGATGGCGTAATCCGGCTTGAGGCGGAGGGCTTCGCTATATTGGCTGATGGCCTCGTCGGTCTGGCCTTTCTTGGCGAGTGCGTTGGCGAGATTGAAGCGGGCTTTGGCGTCATCCGGTTTGAGGCGGAGGGCTGTCTGGAACTGGCGGATGGCTTCGTCGGTCTGGCCTTTGTTGGCAAGTGCGACGCCCAGATCGTAGTAGTCCCACGCATCACCCGGCTTGAGACGGATGGCCGTCTGAAATTGGATGATGGCCTCGTCAAACTGGCCTTTTGCGCCGAGAGCGGCGCCGAGATTGTAGTGGGCGTTGGCGTCATCCGGCTTGAGGCGGAGGGCTTCCTGAAACTGGCAGATGGCCTCGTCAATCCGGCCCTGGTCAAACAGGGCGTTGCCGAAGTTGTCAAGCGCGGTGTAATTGTTCCGCGTGACATCGAGCGCATGACGGAAAAGCGTTTCGCTGTCCTGCCAATAACCAAGCTGTCGCTGGGTCAACACCGCGCACAGAACCACCGCCGCCGTTCCCGCCAGCGACAACACTGTCGCCTGATGCCGCCAGCGCCGTGCCAGTTCATGCGCGCCCCAGATGGTCAAAATCAAAATCCCCACCGACGGAATATAAGTGTAACGATCCGCCATCGCCTGTTGGCCCACTTGCATCAAACAGATTACCGGCGCCAGCGTCCCCACAAACCACAGCCAGCCCATCAACATGAACGGCTGTCGCCGCCGCATAAACACCAGCGCCGAAATGCCGGCCAGCAACACACCCGCCAGCAGCACCTCCGACACCGGCCAGTGTCCGGGATGCGGATAATAAACCGCCATGTCCGTTGGCCAGAAAGTCTTTCCCAGATAGCGGCAGTAGGAAATCATCGCGTTCCCCGCGCGCTCTCCAAGCGGGAGGTTTTCCATCGCCACCACCGCGCCGCCGTTCCTCTGCGCCACAAAGGTCACGACACTCGCCGCCGCCGCCAGCGCAAAGAACGGAATCTTTTCCACGACCAAACTTCGAACCCTGAACCCTGAACCTTGAACCTTGAACCGTTGCAACGGCCACCAGTCCAGCAGCAGCATCACAAACGGCCAGGTCACCAGCATCGCCTTGCTCATCAATCCCAGCGCGAAGAACAGCAGCGCCAGAAAGTAATATCCCTTGGACTTTGGACTTCCCGTCGCGCCGGAGCCTGGCGAAGGCGGATGGACTCTGGACTTCCCGACATACCGGGCATAGGCCATCAAACAGAGCAGTCCGAAGAACGTGCTCAACACGTCTTTTCTTTCCGAAATCCACGCGACCGATTCCACGTGCAGCGGGTGAAATCCGAACAGCGCCGCCGCCAGAGCGCTCCGCCAGAGCGCGCCGGTCATGCCGCGCAGCAGCAGAAAGACCAGGGCGGTGTTGAGCGCGTGCAGCAAC
>Ga0181520_10009406_pt1 | contig 13503 bp, 11 predicted proteins | sample PEATcosm2014_Bin_29_FD_132451 | JGI IMG/M metagenome (GOLD analysis project Ga0181520, IMG submission 132451) | Peatland microbial communities from MTU Mesocosm Facility, Houghton, MI, USA - PEATcosm2014_Bin02_30_metaG | ecosystem: Environmental > Terrestrial > Soil > Wetlands > Peat | place...
GAGCGCTATTGTTTCGGAAGGGACCGACGTTACTAAGTGCCACGCGGCAGCCCCGGCCGTGGTGGAATGGTTCGCACTAAAGACTTTTTGAATGGTGATCGGTGATTCGAGCCCCTGAACTTATCTGCTTTCGCCGGCGATGAAGAGGAGCGCGAACGTTGGCGGCTGGCTCACCATCGGCTCCGTCAATGACTTTCCCGTGGGAGAGACGAGACTCGTCGACTTCCAAAGCCCCGTAGCTGGCCTTGGAGATGGGCAGACCGGAAAGGTTGCCTGCTGGGTGCGTCATGTTTCCGCGCAGCAGTTTCAGGTCTTCGCCATCAACTGCGCTCATCTCGGTTGCCCGGTGCGCTGGTTTGCGCAGTCGAAGCTTTTCCTTTGCCCGTGCCATGGCGGCGCTTACTACGAGGATGGTTCCAGAGCATCGGGCCCGCCGGAACGCGGGCTCTTCGAATACCGATACAAGCTCCAAGGCGACTCACTTCTCATTCACGCGGGCGATATGCCGACGCTGGCTACGCAGGCATCCTGCAAGGAAAAGCCATTGATCGGGATTCAACCGGCTGTTTCACGTGGCGATTCAATGCCCGAAAGGTCAACGTCATGGCAGGGCTAAGGGACCGTGTCATCGCCGCTGGACTAAAGAGCTATCAATGGCTCGAGTATCGCCTTGGGCTAATCAAGCCGATGGCTCATGCGGCTGCCCATCGCACGCCTTCGAACAGTGCAAGCTGGATGTACGTCTTCGGCAGTGCCGCCACCGTTCTGTTGATGCTGCAGGTCGTCACCGGCATTCTGCTTGCGCTCGTCTACAGTCCATCGGCGAACGAAACCTGGGGCAGCCTTCAGTTCCTCAATCACAATATCGCACTCGGCTGGTATCTGCGCGCCCTGCACGGATGGGGTTCGAACTTCATGGTTGCCATCGTGCTCATCCACATGGTGCAGGTGTTTCTCTTCGGCGCTTACAAATTTCCGCGGGAGCTCACATGGATGGTGGGCGTGGTTCTTCTTCTGCTCACGTTGGGGATGGCCTTTACCGGCCAGGTTATGCGATTCGATGGCGACGCCTACTGGGGCCTGGGCATCGGCGCTTCGATTGCGAGCCGCGTGCCGATTATCGGCGCACCGCTTGTCCATCTGGTGCTCGGCGGACCGATTATTGGGGCAGCAACTCTGTCGCGCTTTTTCACCCTGCACGTCTTCCTCATTCCCGGCCTGCTGCTTGCCGGAGCCGGTGTCCATATCTGGATGGTGCTGCTGCACGGCGTGAGCGACTGGCCCATGCCCGGCCGCATTGTTACCAGGTCTACATACGAGCGGGAATACCAGGAACTGACCGCGAAGACCGGCATTCCCTTTGTTCCGGACGCTGCATGGAAGGACGCGGTCTTTGCCGCTGCGATCCTGTTTGCCGTCATGGCCTGCGCATTCTTCTTTGGCCCATTTGGCCCCAGCGGGCAGCCGGACCCAACCATCATTCAAACAGCGCCCAAGCCCGACATGCCCTTTCTGTGGATTTACGCGGTGCTTGCCTTTCTGCCGCCCTCCATCGAGACCCCGATCATGCTTATCGTTCCCGTGCTTGCAATCGCGGTCATGCTGCTGCTTCCGCTGGTGGCAGGCGAGGGCGAGCGGCATTGGGCGCGCCGTCCCGTCGCAGTGCTGATGGTCGCGGTCATTGCGGTTTCGCTGGCCATCTTCACAAGGCTCGGGACTCAAACGCCATGGAGTCCAGTGATGACCGCATGGACAAGCGACTCGGTCCCGCCAAAATACCTGCTCAATCGTTCACCGCTCGAGCGGCAAGGCGCGCTGGTGCTGCAGAATAAGCAGTGCCGCAACTGCCACTCGCTCAATGGAGTTGGCGGTCAGCGCGGCCCAGCCCTTGATGCTATCGCGTCGCGCATGACTGAAGATCAAATGATCCGCCAGGTGCTGCAGGGCGGCGGCAATATGCCGGCGTATGGCAACGCCTTGAACCCCGCGGAGACAAAAGCGCTGGTTAGCTTTCTAATGACGCTGCGCGGAAACAATCTTGCGCCGGCGGCTGATGCTTCAAGCAAGCTGGTTAACTCAAGTGAAGTGCATTTACCGCCGGCTTATCCTCCATCGCCAACGCGGCAGGCACGGTAGCGTATGTCCGATGCTGTGCAGCAAATCTTTGCGGATTGGTCGATCCCTGTCTGGCTAACGCTGACAATTCTTGTCACCGCGGCGGTTTATCTGCGGGGTTGGCTGGCAATACGAAAGACAAGGGCGGCGCAGTTCTCCGGCCTCCGGCTCGTGTCTTTCCTTGCGGGTCTCTGTGTTCTATGGCTGGCAATCGGCTCACCGATGGATGGGTTTGCCGACGCTCTGCTTAGCGCCCACATGGTTGAACACCTGCTGCTCATGTCGGCAGTTCCGCCGCTGATCTTGTGGGGGCTGCCCGTTGTGCCGCTGCTGCGTGGACTGCCGGCATTGCTACTGCGTTTCGTCTTTGGTCCTATTCTGCGCGTATCGCTGCTGCGCCGATTTGTGCGCTGGCTCGTAACTCCAGTCGTGGCGTGGCTGGTGATGAACCTCACCTTTCTGGCCTGGCATATTCCCGCGGCGTATGACTTTGCGCTCGAACATGAGAATTGGCATGCGGTGGAGCACATCTGTTTTCTTGGCTCGTCAATGTTGTTCTGGTTGTGCATCCTGCGCCCCTGGCCCGCATCCCGGCAACCGAGAACCTGGGGAATTCTTCTCTATCTTGTGTCCGCGGATATCGTCAACACTGTGTTGTCAGCGCTTCTGGCGTTCTGCGGCCGGCCTGTTTACACATATTATCTCGATCATCCAAATCCGTTCCAGGTTTCCCCGCTCGACGATCAGGTGCTTGGAGCGGTGATCATGTGGGTGATTGGATCGCTGGTGTTCCTTGTGCCTGCAATGCTGATCGCGCTTGAGCTGGCGGGACTGGGGGCGGGAAAGCTGAGCGGAGAGAACCTATATACGCCTGCCGACAGCGGTAAGCCGGCCTCATAGCCGCCTATAAGCTGCCGGCGTTTCTCAACATGCCGCCATCGATGAAGTGAGTGCTGCCTGTAATATAGGCGGCGTCATCCGACGCAAGATAGACCGCGAGTTGCGCTACTTCTTCCGGCTTGCCCCAACGCCCCAGCGGAATTTCGGCAAGGATCCGATCGTCGAGCTTGGCATCGATCTCGACGTCTTTGTCGATCGGGGTATAGATTGCGCCGGGGCCAATATTATTCACCGTGATCTGATGCGGCGCCAGTTCAACGGCGATGGTGCGCATCAGCATGCGAAGGCCGCCCTTGGTCGCGCTATAAGGCGCATTGAGCGGAAACGCGAGATCTTCGTGGATGGATGAAATGTTGATGATGCGGCCACCGGCGCCTTGCTGGATCATTTGCCTGGCGGCGGCCTGCGAGCAGAGAAACGGCCCTGTGAGATTCACTGCGACGATCTTCTGCCATTCTTCCAGAGGGTAGTCAACGAAGGCAAATTTCTTCTCAATGCCGGCATTGTTTACAAAGATATCGAGCTTGCCAAAGGCCGCAACCGTCTTCTGCACAAGTGCATTGACGTCGTCCGGGATCGATATGTCCGCATCGACCCCTAGCACTTTTCCACCCATCGCATTGATCTTGTCGATCGTCTCCTCGGAGACAGACGCGTTACCGACGTAGTCCACGACGACCGCCCCTCCGGCTTGGGCAAATGCCACTGCGATGGCCTGGCCGATCCCTGTTCCCGCACCGGTAACGACGGCGACTTTGCCTTGCAATCTCATGGATCACCTCTTCCGAATTGGATGCTCCGTTGCTCTGTAAAGCTGTACTCCCGCAGCCCGCACGGTCCTCGCGTTACAAGCCGCCTGCAAAAGGGGAAACGAAGCAGAGTCACGGTAGATGTCGCCACAAGCGCGGAATCCGTTTGCAACGGCAGCCGGACTGACCAAAATTTGCATCCTAATCTGCATAGGGATCAGGAGCAGAAATGCAGGAGATTGCAGGCAAGGAAGCATTTGGAAAGCCCGGAATTAAGCCCCGTTGGACGCACAGCAACAAAGACGGTGTCGGCACGGCATATTCCGCATCCAGCCACCTCTGGTTCACGATCTGGAACGGCATTGTCACGGAGACCTACTACCCAACCGTTGATCGGCCACAGCTTCGCGATCTGCAGTTCCTAGTCACGGATGGCAAGACCTTCTTCCACGAGGAAAAGCGGGATCTTACTATACGCATGGAGCGCATTTCGGACCATGCACTTGGATATCGCTGCACCAATGCCGATCGCAACGGCCGGTACACGATCACCAAAGAGGTTATCGGCGATCCGCATCTGCCGTGTCTTCTCATGCGCACCAGAATCACCGCCAAGGAGAGCGCTTTTCTCGCCGGCCTCAAAATATTTGCCCTTTGCGCCCCGCATCTCGAAATCGGCGGCGCCGGCAACAATGGCTACGTCACCATTGCCAACGGCCTGCGAATCCTGATGGCGCAGAAAGACGATAAGTGGATGGCGATGGGAGCGACCGTCCCCTTTTCCCATCTCTCCTGCGGCTACGTTGGCGCCAGCGACGGCTGGACCGACCTCCACGAAGACTTCAAGATGGATTGGGAGTTTGCGCGGGCCAGCGACGGAAACATCGCCTTGACCGGCCAACTGGACCTTAGCCAGACGCAGGAGTTCACGCTCGGTCTTGCTTTCGGAAACAGCCAGCATCGAGCTATTGCCAATTTACTGCAATCTCTCGGAGTCCCGTTTGACGAGCACCTGGCGAAATACAAGAAGCAATGGGATGAGACTGCCGCGCATTTAAGGCCGCTTGAGAGCGCGTCGTTCGATAAGGGCAATCTCTATCACAGCAGCTACAGTCTACTGCTGGCGCACGAGGACAAATCGTTCGCGGGCGCACTCATTGCGTCGCTCGCAATTCCCTGGGGAGAGGCCAAAGGCGACAACGACCAAGGCGGTTATCACCTGGTGTGGACCCGCGACATGGTCAACAGCGCAACGGCACTGCTGGCTGCCGGCGATACCGCGACACCGCTGCGCGCGCTTATCTATCTTGCCGTCTCGCAGTATGCCGACGGCGGCTTCCCGCAAAACTTCTGGGTCGATGGAGACGCATACTGGAGCGGAGTTCAACTGGACGAAGTCGCCTTCCCGATCATGCTCGCCTGGCGTCTACACTGCGAGAAAGGGCTGGCCGACTTCAACCCTTTCAATCTCGTTCGCAAGGGCGCTGCCTACCTCATCCGCAATGGACCGGTTACTCAACAGGAGCGCTGGGAAGAGGCTTCCGGGTACTCTCCGTCGACGCTTGCCTCCAACATTGCAGCTCTCATCTGCGCCTCGGTGTTCTTGCGTAAACGTGGCGATGCGGAGACCGCGGCCTTTATTGAAGAGTATGCCGACTACCTGGAAGCTCATGTTGAAGAATGGACTGTGACCGGGACTGGAACGTTGGCCGGGGGCACGTCAAAATACTTTATGCGCATCCTGCCCGAGAAGATCGGCCAGGAGCATCCTGCCGAAGACAAAGACTCCCGGTTGCTGCATATCGCCAATCATGCGCCCGGCGAGCAAAGTGATTTTCCCGCACGGGATGTTGTCGATGGTGGCTTTCTGGAACTGGTCCGCTATGGTATCCGGAATGCGGACGATGCAACGATCGTATCCACCATCAAGGTCATCGATGCGGTGATTAAAACAGACACGCCTGCCGGGCCAACCTGGCACCGCTACAACCACGACGGCTACGGCCAGCAGGCGGACGGCGGTCCCTTCACGCAATTTGGAGTGGGCCGGGTGTGGCCGCTGCTCACGGGCGAACGCGGCCATTACGAACTTGCCGCCGGCCGGAGTACTGAAACCTGCATCCGCGCCATGGAGGGTCTTGCCTCGACGACGGGCCTTCTTCCCGAGCAGGCCTGGGACCAGGCGGACGAACCCAAGATTTACATGTTTCTCGGACAGCCCACTGGCTCCGCCATGCCGCTGATGTGGGCACATGCCGAGTACATCAAACTGCTTCGCTCCACCGCGGACGGCAAAGTCTACGATATGATTCCCGAGGTCGCCGAGCGCTACCTGTCCAGGAGCGGCGAGAGAAAGCAGCTTGAAGTGTGGAAGCAGAATCGTCAGGTGCGTTTTATGCACGCGGGCGAGGTTCTTCGCGTGCAAGGGGATGCTCCCTTCACGCTCCGCTGGTCGAGCGACGACTGGAAATCGGAGCAAGACGCCAAATCGACTCGAAACGCCCTCGAGATCGATTACGTCGATTTGACGGATGCGCCTAAGTCGCTTGGCGTTTGCATTCGCTTCACCTTTTTGTGGACTGAAGGTAGCCGCTGGGAAGGGAAGAACTACGACGTCACAGTGCGTTAGCGAGCTTTGCTCCGGGGCACTCAGCGACGGAACCATGCGGCTGCTGCATCAATGGCTGCCAAGCGCGGGGGAACTGTCCTTTGAGACCCACCTCAAGCAAAACCAATCCGCACGCCTGGTTCATGACGGCTCGAGAGGCATTCAAATGTCACTGGCGTCTTTATGTCTTTGAAGGAATAGAACTCGCAATCTTCATGATTTCGGCGTGTTTCGCTACCGTCTATCTTTTCGATCCTTCTTACCCGGCGCTGCACCTCATACCCTCTGCAGCCATCCGCCGTCTGCTGATGGGAATCGCCATGGGGGCTACCGCGGTTCTTATCATTCATTCCCCCATGGGCAAGCGATCCGGGGCCCACTTCAATCCCGCAATCAGCTTGTCCTATCTTCGGCTCGGCAAAATCGCCCGATGGGATGCCATGTTCTATGTCGTGTTTCAATTTATCGGCGGAGTATTCGGAGTGGGCGTTTCTGCGCTCGTTCTGGGCAGCAGCCTCGCTGCTCCCACGACGGATTACGCTGTTACAATACCTGGACGGTATGGAACAGCAGCAGCTTTCTTCGCGGAACTCTTCATGTCGACGCTTCTGATGGGAGTGGTTCTCTGGTTTACGAATCGTCCTTCGCTGGCGAACTACACGGGCTACATGGTCGGGATCCTGATCTCGCTCTACGTCCTCTTCTTCGCGCCTGTGTCCGGGTTTAGCATCAACCCCGCCCGCACCACCGGATCGGCTGTCTTTGCCAACGTCTGGACTGCCTGGTGGCTCTACTTCACCGCGCCTCTGCTTGGCATGATGGGCGCATCGGAGTTCTACCTACGCATCTTCGGGCCGGCTGGCATCTTCTGCGCGAAGCTGCATCCCGACCCTGCATATCCATGCCCATTCCTCTGCCATAATCCACTTCACCGTCACCGGATTGAGCCTGTTGCGGAAAGCTGATTTGCGGATGGTTGCGGATCAGCATCTTACTCTTCATGACTACGGAATACGACGCGATCATCATCGGCAGTGGTGCGGGCGGGGGAACCGTGGCCCTCGAACTCGCCAAGGCCGGCAAGAAGATCCTCATCCTGGAGCGCGGACCGTTCATGCCGCAAGAGAAACTCAACTGGGATACATCGGCCGTGTTCCTGGATAACCGGTACCATACCAGGGAAACATGGCAGGACAAGGACGGCAAAGACCTTCACCCCCAGCAGTCGTACTTCGTCGGCGGGCAGACAAAGGTCTACGGCGCTGCCATGTTTCGCATGAGGGCTGAGGACTTCGGCGTCATCCAGCACCAGGGTGGCATGTCCCCAGCGTGGCCTATCTCGTACTCCGATTTGGAGCCTTACTACACCCGTGCCGAAGAACTCTTCCACGTCCACGGCGACCTTGGCGCGGCGCCTCCGGTTCCCGGCGGTTTCGGCTCTTCTTTCGACCCCACTGAACCGTTCCATTCGAAAAAATATCCTTATCCCTCCCTGGCCAACGAACCGCGCATGCAGTCCATCGAGGACGATGTTCGCAAACTCGGAATCCATACCTTTCCAATTCCCCTCGGTCTCAAGCGCAACGAGGCTGACCCTCTTGCCTCGAAGTGCGTGCGCTGCGATACATGCGACGGGTATCCCTGTCTCGTTCACGCCAAATCGGATGCCGATATCAACTGCATTCGGCAGATTTTGCATCTGCCTAACGTGACGCTGATGACAAATTCACGCGTGATGCGCCTGCTCACAAATAGCACCGGCACTGCCGTCACAGCTGTCGAGGTCATCCACTCCGGCCCTGGCCAGCCATACGGCTCCGCTGCCGGCCCAACTGAAACCAACGCGCCGCCTCCATCGAAGGCCGGGAGCGCCGCAGTCTACACAGCGGGGCTGTTTGCCGTTTGCGCGGGTGCCATCAACTCCGCAGTGATCCTGCTTGCATCAGCCAACGACAAACATCCCGCCGGTCTGGGCAACAGCTCCGATCAGGTTGGGCGCAACTTCATGTACCATCAGGCCGACGCACTTCTCGCACTTTCTACGGAGCGCAATGAAGATAGTTACACCAAGACCTGGGGCACCAACGATTTCTACATCAAGGATTCCGACCCGGATTATCCTTTTCCTCTAGGCCAGGTGCAGCCAGTCGGAAGCTTTCACTTCGAGATGATGAAGGGCGACGCTCCGCCGCTTACTCCTGGCTTTGTCCTGGAGGGAATGAAACACCACGCTGTTCCGTGGTGGCTTACGACGGAGGATTTGCCCGACCCGGAAAATCGGGTGACACTCCACAACGCTACCCCACTCTCCGTTGAGGCCTGGCAACCAAGTCTTGTTGGAGCACACCCGTCTGGAGACACTGGCCGCACGAATGAGTCCGAGCCCGTGACAAACGCCCCGCCCGGGAGGATTCAGCTCTCCTACACTCCGAACAACGTCGAGTCCTTCGAGCGACTCAAGGACCGTTGGGTTGACATTCTCAAGCGGGCCGGCCACGCAAGCGCCTCGGTCCCACTGCACGCATACTTCAAGAAGCGCATCCCTCTTGAGGGTGTCGGTCATCAGAACGGCACTTGCCGCATGGGCAACGATCCATCAACGAGCGTCCTCGACCCATACTGCAAGGCCCATGACCTCGACAACCTTTACGTCGTTGACGCCTCCTGCTTCGTCTCCGCAAGCGCCGTCAATCCGTCGCTGACCATCATTGCCAACGCGATACGAATTGCGGATCATTTGCTGGCTGAGCGCTTTCACACGGCCGAAAGCTCTTCGACCCAATATCCTTCTCGATTGTAGTAACCATGCAGGCCCGTTTCGTAATCCCGCGTGAGCAGGGACTCGTCGGTGTATTCTGGCGAATCCTTAATGGTCTCGCGAGTCAGTCCGATCACAACTTCCCTGGCGTCCCAACTCACGCTCTCAATCCACTTTGGTGAAATGAGGACTTTTTTCCCAGGCCACCAGTTCTTTGTCGCCACTACAAGATAGCGAATCGCCCAAGTCTCATCGTCGATGATGAAGTCATCGACATGGCCAATTTCGCCGTCAATCGCCAAGAGATGGTAGCCTATCACCTCGTGAGTGCTGCGAAGATGGGGATCCCATCCCATTGCTTCCGAGGCAGGGCTGCCCCGTCTGGTGCGATCCAACTCAAGATGCGCATAGCTTCCCCACATGTATGGTCCGCCCCAATAGTTCGGAAGGTCATAGTATCCGTTGTAGGAGGTCTCATATTGACGGGAGACCGGCTCGTCCATGTCGATGGAGGGACTATCTTCGATCTCCTTCTTGGTTAATTGAAGGGAGACCTGCTTCTCCGTTTTATCGACACCGTTCAGAGAGTATGGCGAGATCAAAACCTTCCTGCCGGTAAGCCAGCCTGCTGTATTTGCGACAAGGTACCGAATCGCCCAATACCGGTCGTCGAAGAAGAACTCACTCGCCGAGCCGATGTCCCCATCGAGGCTCTTGAGCGAATAACCTTTCAGTGCGTTTGCTTTGATTAACATGACGTCTCCTTTTCCATGCGGCTGGAGTCGAACCCGTCATCGGCACTGAAGACGCTCAAGTTACTGATACGGAGAATGCCTGAAAATTGCAGAATTCCACGATTGCCATGTTTGCGCACAAATCGCGTAGAAAACATCTCAGAACCTGTTTAAAAACTAGGTACCCGGAACCAAGGAAGCCATAGTCGTGGTCAGATTGCGCGGTTGAGTTCGCTATTCCGGCGTGGCCCACTTTGATCATCTGATTTGGCCCACCTGGGTAGTGATATTGTGCATCATTGCTCGGGTCTTGGTTTCTCGGGTTTGAGAGATATTCATGCTCGTCGTAGTCGTGGCGGTGGTAATGTGGGAATCGCCGCAGCGATTTCCAAGGGCTGGGGGAAGGGTGGGAAAACAGTTTTATCGTTTTCCCATGCTTTCCACAGACCGTCATTTCCACGGCCCTGTTTTTGGCGCGCGCGATTTTTGTTCAGCGTTTTTTGCTCCTTTCTAGTGTTCGCCGGAAGCGAAATGACTCTGTTCCGGTGTCGATGATGTGGGCTCGATCCGTGATCCGATCCAATAGCGCCTTGCAGAGCCTGGGATTCGGAAACACGGTTGTCCATTCGGAGAACGGCAAATTCGTGGTGACTATAATCGCCGCTCGCTCGGCTCTGTCTGAGATCACCTGAAAGAGAAACTCCGCGCCGATATCTGCCAGCGGAACGTATCCGACCTCATCCAGGACGATTAGTTCGTACTTCTGCCATCGCATCATCAGCTTGCGAACCTGGTTGTTCTGCTTGGCTTCGACCAGTTCGTTAACCAGCGCCGCTGCCGTGGTGAAGCGCACGCGCCGCTTCTGCCGGCAGGCGGCCAGGCAGAGGCCGGTGGCGAGGTGAGTCTTTCCAGTGCCGCTGTCGCCGATTAACACGAGGGGCTCCTTTCGGTCGATATATCCGCCTTCGGCCAACTCGCGGATGCGCGCCGCTGAAATCTGCTGCGCTTGGGCGAAATCAAACTCTTCGAGCGTTTTCAAGCGCGGCAGTTGCGCATCGCGAATGCGGTTATCGATGGCATGCCGGTCGCGCTCTTCGCACTCGATGGCCAACAGCGCTTCCAGATAGCGGATGTGGCTGTGATTTTCCTTTACTGCCTGTTCGGCAAGCGGTACGAAGTTGGCGCCGACGGTAGGCAGCCTGACTGCTTTGCAGTACTGAACCACACTGGCGTATTCCAAGGCATGTGTCTGGTTTTTCATTGGATAGCCCCCGTAGTGTTGGCCAGCAACAGGTCGTAGTTATCCATCACGGGCATGGGGCGTTCGAACTGAAGCAGCTCTTCGGCCAAAGCCACCGCATGTTGGCGGCGTTGTTCTGGATCGGGCGTACGCAGCAGATGCATCACCGCGGCTGAATCGCTGATCCCCAGGCGCAAAGCTTCATCGACGGCGACGATGAGCTTGTCCCATCCATCGGTGGAGCCAGCACGGACCAGGGCGATCATCTCGCGGGTTCCCTTGGCCTTGCCATGACGCTGCTCAAGCTGTTGCCAGATGGCATCCAGACAAGCAGGCCAGCGGCCTGCGCGACGCCACTGCTCGAGAGGCGTCGACCCCTTCATGGCCCCCGGCTTCCGTTCCAGCACATCCAGGTAGTGTTCGAGGTCAAGGATCTCGTGGCCGCGCCCATAGCATCGTGGGTGCCGTGCAGTCACCTTGTTGTCATACATGATCTCTACGGTTAACGGACCAACCACCGCTGATGCGCGAAGTCCTGGCCAGAGCGGAGTCGAGTACCAGTTGGTCTTCACCTTCACGCGGCCCTTGCCGTCCACAAGCAGCGGATAAAGCGACTCATGAATCGGAAAACCTTCTTCGGCCAGCGGCGACAAATGCTCGCGCTCCAGTTCACTGGCCTGACCGACCGTCATGGATCGGCCAATGATGGTGCGGCTTCGGTTCTCCAGGCAGGCATCCAGGATGTGTTCGTTGAACGTGTCTAACGCAGTGGCCTCCGGCACGGGCACAAGCCAGTTGCGTCGGAACCAGCCCAACTCGCCTTCGACGCCGCCCTTTTCGTTGCCGCTGGCCGGGTTGCAGTACTCGCTCTGATAGCCCCAGTGCGACCGGAACGCTATGATCCGTTCCGTCTCTACACGCTGGTATCCGCGCAGAATCTTCTTCACCACCGAGGTCATGTTGTCGTACCGCAGGGTCTTGAAAACACCCCCAAAGTAGTTGAACGCATGCTCGTGGGCCTCAAGCAGAGCTTGCTGCGTGGCGTGGGGATAGGCTCGATGGAAGGCATCGCCACTGCCCATGCTGCGCATGGCGAAGAACTGCAGCTTGCGCACTTCGCCACCCAGTATGGCCATGCCCTCAAACCAGTCCACCTGAGCTTCCTGGCCCAACTTGTAGCTCTGTGGCACGAACACTTCCCGGCCGCTGAGCCCCAGTTCCCGCTTCCGCTGCCGCACATAACGCCGCACCGTAGCTTCACCGACGGGATGATCCGGATGCTCGCGGCATAGGCGCATCCAGATCCGATGCGCGGTGTGACGCTGCTTGCGTGGCGCTTGAAGGTCCACGGCCAGCATACCGTCGATCAGTTCCTTGACCGGACCGAGGCGGGGTGCTTCCTTTACAACCGTTTTTCGCTCGGGAGGGATAGCGTTCCCGATCGCTTGCCGCACCATCCGCCGGTGCACCCCATGCTTCTTGGATAATCCCTGGATCGTCTCTCCGGCTGCATAACCCAGCCGGATCACTTCGAAAAGTTCCACCTTGTGCCTCCTGTCCATCCCCGAATCCTTACATCCGGGCTTGTACAGGTGGGCCAATTTAGATGAGCGAAGTGGGCCAATTCAGATGAGCGAACTCAGCGGTTAGCGTTTGGGTATGTATCCCAGTGATTTGACGGATGCGCAGTGGGCGAAGCTGGAATTGTTGTTGCGCGAGTCGGAGGAGAAGCACCATGCAGGTGGCAGGCCGCGCAAGTATCCATTGCGGCTCGTGACCGACGCCGTTCTGTACGTGGTGAAGACGGGCTGCCAGTGGCGGCAGTTGCCGATGAATTTTCCTCCCTGGCAGACGGTCTATCAGCAGTTTCGGGCTTGGCGGCTGCAGGGGCGTTGGGAACGCGTTACCCAATCGTTGCGGGAGCAGGGCCGCAAAACCGGCGGACGCAGTCCAACTCCTACGGTGGCGATCATCGATTCGCAGTCGGCCAAGACCACCGGAAAAGGGGGGCGCGTGGCTACGACGCAGGCAAGAAGATCAAAGGCCGCAAGCGCCACATCGCCGTCGATACGCAAGGCAACCTGCTAGCGGCGGTGGTGCATTCGGCGGGGATTCAAGACCGTGTGGGTGCCCGCGCCGTGCTGATGCGCTTGTTTTGCCGCTTCGACACCGTAGTCAAGGTATTCGCCGACGGGGGCTACACGGGGACGCTGATCGATTGGGCCAAGGCCATGTTTGGCTACGATGTCGAGGTGGTCAAGCGAAACGAGATGCACACCTTCAAGGTGTTGCCCAAACGATGGATCGTGGAGAGGAACTTCGCCTGGATGGGATGGTCCAGAAGGCTGAGCAAAGACTACGAACTCTGCCCTACCTCCTCGGAAACTATGATCTGGATC